>OJFS01000125.1_pt1 | contig 38347 bp, 37 predicted proteins | sample 1594231 | NCBI WGS metagenome assembly OJFS01 (sample SAMN05416847, study PRJEB24817) | seawater metagenome | isolation source: Sea water | place: Canada:Atlantic | collected 2013-07
GTTGAAATGACCAGCATGCCGGAAATGGTTGCGCTGTTTAACGGTTCAGGCGGTATTGCCAGTTTAATGGTCGGTTGGGCAGCTTTATACAATTTAGATAACACCACGTTTACGCATATTACGATTTTGCTTTCAATCTTGATTGGCGGTATGACCTTCAGTGGCAGTATTTTGGCCTGGGGTAAATTGTCTGAAGTAATTAATTCAGCGGCGGTTGTATTTGGTGCGCAACGTTTTGTTAATGCCATGATTTTGGTTGGAATCGTTGTTTGCTCAGTGATGTTTTGTTTAGAGCCTGCGGTAGATTCGCCATACTTATACGCTGTTATTGCGTTGGCGCTTATCTTTGGTGTTATGGCTGTATTGCCTATTGGTGGCGCAGACATGCCCGTGGTTATTTCACTGCTTAACAGCTACTCAGGCTTAGCTGCTTGTGCCGCTGGTTTTGCAATTAATAACAATATTCTGATTGTTGCAGGATCTATGGTTGGCGCAGCCGGTATCATCTTGACAAACATTATGTGTAAGGCGATGAATCGCTCGTTGGGGCATGTACTGTTCTCAGGGTTCGGCGCAGTTAAGCAAGCAACTAAGGTTGAAGGCGAAGTTAAGCCGATCAACAGCGAAGATGCATTTCTTATTCTGGAAGCGGCTCAGTCAGTAACATTTGTGCCTGGTTACGGCATGGCAGTAGCGCAAGCTCAGCACGTAGTGCGAGAGTTGGGCGAGTTGCTAGAAAAGAATGGCGCTGAAGTGACTTATGCCATCCACCCAGTTGCTGGGCGTATGCCGGGACATATGAACGTGCTGTTGGCTGAAGCCAACGTGCCGTACGATCAATTAGTTGAAATGGAAGACATCAACCCACGCATAGACAAAGTTGACGTGGCAGTAGTTATTGGTGCCAACGACGTAGTTAACCCTGCGGCGCGTAACGATGAGAATAGCCCAATTTATGGCATGCCCATCATCAACGTCGATTATGCGCAAACCGTGTTTGTTCTTAAGCGTTCTATGGCTTCAGGTTTTTCTGGCGTAGATAATCCGTTGTTCTTTGGTGACAACACGCGGATGTTGTTTGGGGATGCCAAGCAGTCTCTTGCGGCGGTAGTTGCTGAATTTAAAACCTAGTAAAAGAGTCACTATAAGACCTCAATTGAGGCCGTATATGTGGCCTGTTTGATACCGTTAGACAGGGTGAGGAAAAATTATGTCGACATTAGCTACAGACGTTTTACTCACCCGCAGCTCTGAGGCTGAAGCGGATAGTCAATTTATCAGCCGTTGGTCGCCTCGGGCCATGAGTGGCGAAGGTGTCACCATTGGCGAGATAGAGCAGCTGGTTGAAGCTGCTCGATGGGCCCCTTCCTGTTTTAACTCTCAACCTTGGCGGTTTATTTATGCCTTGCGGGATACACCCCAATGGCAGCCGATGTTTGATCTCATTATGGATATGAACCAAACCTGGGCTAAAGATGCTGGCGCTTTGGTAGCCATTGTTGCGCGTACCACCTTTGAACATAACGACGCGCCAGCACCAACTTATAGTTTTGATACTGGCAGTGCTTGGATGAGTTTTGCACTGCAAGCGCAATGCATGGGTTTAGTGACCCACGCAATGTGGGGTGTAGAGCATGATCAGGCACCAGGAGTACTGAATTTAGGTGAGGTTTATAAGCTTCAGGCAATGGTTGCAGTAGGGCGTCCCGGCGATAAGCAAGACCTGCCTCAACCTCTTCAAGAACGTGAAGTACCTAGTTCACGCAAAACTATCTCTGAGTTAGTCTTCGCTGGCCAGTTGCCCTCAGAGCCATAAGTTTAGAGTTAGGCTTAGAGATAGGTTTAGACCGCGACAGATTCTCCTGGGGCAATGCCATCTATTGTCCATGACCCAACCCGATAGCGTATAAGACGCAGAACAGGAAAGCCTAAGCCTGCGCACATGCGCCGTACCTGCCTATTTCGACCCTCTTTCAAAGTTAACGTCAGCCAAGTAGTGGGTATATTTTGGCGTTGGCGAATGGGCGGCTGGCGTGGCCAAATATCTATAGTTTCGTGGGGCTGCCGGCCAAAAACCCAGCGCACTGGCTGGCATAGACCATCTTTTAATAACATTCCATCAACCAATGGCTGCAGGTCTGTCGCTTCTGGCGCGCCCTCTACCTGTACCCAGTAGGTCTTGCTCATCTTGCGTTTGGGGTGGGTGATCTTGTGATTTAGTGCGCCGTCATCGGTTAGGACTAACAAGCCCTCACTGTCTCTGTCTAACCGGCCCGCAGCATAGACCCCAGGCGTATCGATAAAATCAGCAAGGCATTGGCGCTCTTGATCGTCTGTGAACTGGCACAAAACGTCGTAAGGTTTGTTGAATAAAAGCGTATTTGCCATGGGCTTTGGTTGTGCTCGAAGATTTAAATAATTCAGTTTCTAGTGTCGCATAAATAACCGTCATTAATGTCCAGTAGCCGTCAGATTAGAGCGGAAATGATTCACCCTGCAGTGTTCATGGGCTATGGTTCGGATTGATATTTGGCTCCGTTTGAGCGAGCTGTCATAGAGACAGCCAGTACCTCGCCTTTTGAGCAATTAGCAGAGCAAAAAGTGCAGAGTAAAAAGAGCAGAGTAAAAAAAGAACTTAGGGAGAGACAACGCTAATGGAATTATACGAAGTGATGCGCACCACCTTTGCTGCGCGAGAATTTACCGACGCGCCGGTTACAGATGCCATGTTGCAGCGTATTTTGGACAACGCTCGGTTTGCGCCAAGTGGCGGCAACCGCCAAGGCTGGAAAGTTGTGGTGATACGCAATGAAGAAACTCGCCAGGGGTTGGCAGACATAATGCGTCCGAGCATGCAGCGCTATGTGGCCCAGGTTAAAGCCGGCGAAGCACCTTTTAATACTATCAATCCCAGTCAGGTCAGTGACGCAGACGTAGCCAATACACAAGTTCCCCAACAAATGCTCGACAATTTGACCCAAGCGCCGGTTATCTTGCTAGTCTTTGTCGACTTGGCGGTAGTAGCGTCTTTCGATAGCGACCTAGATCGGGTAGGGGTTATCTCTGGCGCGTCAGTTTACCCTTTCGTCTGGAATATTTTGCTTGCTGCTCGAAGTGAGGGTTTAGGTGGCACGCTGACAACTTTTGCTGGTGGACAAGAGGACAAGCTCTGTGAACTCATAGGCGTGCCCGAGGGGTTTGCTTTTGCCGCTATGATTCCCATGGGTCAGCCGGTTAAACAATTAACAAAACTTAAGCGCAATGATGTGCAAAGTTTTACCGTATTAGAACATTGGAATGGGGAGAATCTAGTTGGATCGTAACGAGAATGAAGAGGTGGAGACTGTAATGTCTGAAGAGCAGCAAGCCTCGTTTGATGCCGAGCAAGCATCAAGTGCTAGGTACGCTAAGTACGTTTTGTTCGTACTGATCATAGTGTACATATTTAACTTTATTGATCGCCAGATTCTGTCCATTTTGGCCGAAGAGATTAAAGCTGATTTAGGCATTGGCGACGCCGAAATTGGCTTCTTGTATGGTACTGCTTTCGCCGTGTTTTATGCGGTCTTTGGTATTCCCCTTGGTCGCTTAGCGGACATGTGGAACCGTAAAAAATTAATTTCCATGGGTTTGTCGTTTTGGAGCTTGATGACAGCAATGTCTGGCTTTGCGCAAAGCTTTGGTAGCCTAGCGTTCTGTCGATTTGGTGTTGGCGTAGGCGAAGCCAGTGCCACCCCAGCGGCCTTCTCCATGCTCTCGGATTATTTTTCGCCGAAAGTCAGAGCAACGGTGTTGGCCATTTACTCTAGTGGCATCTACCTAGGCTCAGGTATTGGCCTGTTTCTCGGCGGGGCAATTGTGCATAGCTGGCATGGCTGGTATCCAGATCCCACCTTAGCGCCATTGGGCATTAAGGCTTGGCAGGCAGCATTTCTTGCTGTGGGTGTGCCTGGCATATTTATGGCCATATGGGTTTGGACGCTGCGTGAACCTGTTAAGGGTGCCAGTGAAGGCATTCTAACACCTGAACATCCAGCACCATTTCAGGCTGCTGGTAAGTCGCTGATGAGTGTTCTTCCTGGCTTCTCAATTGTTAGCCTTTATGTGGCGGGCGGTTTTCGAGCAGTGGTTATCAACCTGATTGTGGCAACCCTGATCGGTCTACTTTTTTATGCCTTATATCTCGTAATGCCTACTCTACTGCAATGGATTGCGCTGGGTATTGGGGTGTATATCACCGCTACATGGATTCATTTCCTTAAGCTTACGGACCCAGCGTGCTTCGGCATGATGTTCCAATCTAAAGCGTTCATATTCTCCACTATTGGTTTCCCAGCTATATCCTTTGTAACCTACGGTCTTGGCTTTTGGTCGCCGCCGTTTATGCAGCGCTTTCACGGCGAAAGTATTGCTGATGCAGGACTATATCTCGGCATGGGTTCTGCCATCGGCGGCTTTATTGGTATTGTTCTAGGTGGTATTTTGGCCGACTATTTCAAAACCAAATATGTCAACGCACGTCTTTATGTTGGGCTGATTATTCCGTTCTTTGCAGTGCCGTGCATTTTTGGCTTTTTGTACACAGAAAGTATTGCGGCAGCCTATTTTTACTCTTTCCTATTCAGTGTTATTTCTCCAGCGTGGATAGGTTGTGCAGCCAGTACGGCTAATGACTTGGTTATGCCTAGAATGCGCGCAACGGCATCTGCCTATTACTTGCTGATGAATACCTTTGTCGGTTTGGCTTTAGGCCCATTCCTAATTGGTCAGTTTAGTGACCTCTATATAGCTGCAGGCACTGAGAGCAAATTTGCTTTGCAGACAGCTATGGCGTGGGGCTTAGCGCCTTTTGCATTAAGTATTGTTATGTTGCTCTTAGCGTCGCGTTATTTGGCTGATGACGAAGCTAGTCGCTTAGACCGCGCTCGTGCATTAGGCGAACCAGTATAAAAGTTGGAAAGCGTTATCTGTAGGCAGGGCATTACAGCCTTGTTTTTAATAGTTGTTTAAAAAATTTTTTGGACCTGAAAGGTTTAAGAATTATAAGGAAAATCGTGGAACAAAGCGGAACCTATGAAATTCCCTGTCCTATTGAAAAAGTATGGGCTGGACTCAACGACGTAAATGTATTGGCTGCCTGTATCCCAGGTTGTCAGTCCATAGAGCAAATAGACGAACATAACTTTTCTGCCTCGGTGAAAGCTAAGGTGGGTCCGGTTAACGCCACATTTCAAGTAAATATTTCCTTGGCTGATATCCAAGCGCCAAATAGCTACACACTGAAAGGTGAGGTGAAGGGCGGCGCAGGGATTGCTAAGGGTGAGGCTAAAGTTGCGCTTTTTGCAAAAGAAGAAAAAGACGCCACTGATCTAACCTACGAGGTCACCGCCTCAGTGGGTGGTAAATTAGCCCAGGTCGGTAGCAGGCTAGTGGACAGCGCCGCTCGCAAAATGTCGGATGAATTCTTCTCCGCTTTTGAGCAACAGCTAACAGGCGGTCAATCGCCCTCAACTAGCGGCCCCCGAAAAGATGCAGATGGTAATATCGAACGTGCCAACGATGGCATGCTATTTATCTGGGGTACTGCGTTTGTGGTGTTGATCTTAGCCATGGTACTGGCTATATAGAAAAATATTTGTGACTCTTTAAAAGCTGGTGAAGAGCTTTTTGTTGGGTTTGGAGCGTTTTTGAAAATTAAAATCGACGTAAATAATACAGAGCACGAACTTGCTGTTGAGGCTAATACTTTGCTGGTCACTGTATTGCGCGAACACCTGCAGCTAACAGGCGCGCATGTAGGTTGTGATACATCGCAATGTGGGGCGTGTACTGTGCATTTGGACGGACGCGCAGTGAAGTCTTGCGCGGTGCTGGCCCTCCAAGTTGCTGACTCAAAAGTAGTTACCATTGAGGGTATCGGTGAAGTTGATAATCTTCACCCCATGCAAAGTGCCTTTCGTGAGTATCATGCTTTGCAATGCGGTTTTTGCACTCCTGGAATGATCATGCAGGCCATCGATCTTGTCACTCATGAAGAAAATTTAGATCGAGAAAAGATTCGCCAAGGTCTTGAGGGTAATCTTTGCCGTTGCACGGGTTATCACAATATAGTCAGCGCCATTGAGTCCGTTGTCGATAAGGCTTAAGAGTTTAGTTGGCCCATAAAGTCCAATTTAAGAAAACCAAATTTAAGCGAAAGGTCTTACAATAAATGTATTCATTCGATTACCACAAACCAGCAGTATTAGATCAAGCGCTAGACTTATTTAAGAGCGCCGATGACCCCATATTTTTAGCCGGCGGTATGACTCTAATTCCAACTATGAAGCAACGCTTGGCGGCGCCTACTGATGTGATAGACCTGTCTGGATTAGACGAGCTTAGAGGCATTGCGCTGAGTGATCGGGTCCTGAGTATTGGCGCCCTAACGACTCACAACGAGGTGGCCTCACACCCATTGGTCGCGCAGCATTTGCCGGTACTGGCTCAGCTGGCGGCAACCATTGGCGACAACCAAGTGCGTAATAGAGGCACAATTGGTGGCTCAATTGCTAACAGTGATCCTGCAGCAGACTATCCGGCTGCGCTTATTGGTTTGGGTGGTGTTGTTGTGACCCAATCGCGCAGCATTGCTGGCGATGACTTCTTCCTCGACCTTTTTGAAACAGCGTTGCATCCGTGTGAACTAATTACCCGAATTGACTTCCCTCTGCCGGATCGCGCAGCTTATGCGAAATTTCGCAATCAAGCCTCTGGCTATGCAGTTGTGGGCGCTTTGGTCGCAGACTTTCAGGGCAAAATTCGTGTCGGTATCACCGGCGCTGGACCCTGTGCCTGTCGCGCAATAGGCATTGAAAACGAGCTTATGCAAAATCTTAGTATAGATGTTTTAGACCATGTTGAAGTACCTGATGCTGGGTTTAACAGCGACATACATGCTTCGGCCGAGTACCGAGCTCATTTAGTTAAGGTACTGACTAAGCGCGCTTTAAAGCAGGTGTTGGATCAAAACAGTTGAGTCAAAACAGTTGAGTCAGAAAAATGAAAGTTAACGCGATAATCTGTGAAGAGATTGCAGAGGATATTGGTAGTGTTGAGCTACAGCAAATTGAGTTACCCGAGCCGGGGCCAGGGCAAGTGCGGGTGCGACTAAAAGCCTGTGCCGTTAACTTTCCTGATCTTTTAATGATACAGGGCAAGTATCAATTTAAACCGCCGTTACCTTTTGCGCCGGGTGGCGAAGCCGCTGGCGATATTGAAGCCTGCGGCCCTGGTGTCAGCTTTAAAGAAGGCGATGCGGTAATTGTCAGTATGCGTTACGGCGGTTTTGCCGAAGCGGTGGTGGTAGATGAGTCGCAAGTTAAACCACTGCCCAAAGGCATGAGTTATGCCAAAGGCGCGTGTTACCAAACCGCCTACTTAACCGCCTATGTTGCCCTGCATCGTCGTGGCTATCTTGAGCAAGGCGAAACTTTACTTGTGCACGGTGCCACCGGCGGAGTGGGCATGGCTGCGGTAGACCTAGGTAAACACTTTGGCGCTAATGTCATTGGCACTGGTGGGCGCGATGATAAGTTGGCGATCGTTGCAGCACGAGGCGCGGACCATGTTATTAACTACACCATGGAAGATGGCAGCTTGGGCGGCTTTCGTGACAAAGTAAAAGCGCTAACCGATGGCCGCGGTGCAGATGTTATTTACGATCCGGTAGGCGGCGACGTGTTCGATGAAAGTATGCGCTGCATAAACTGGGGTGGCCGAATACTGAGTATTGGCTTTACCAGCGGGCGCTGGCCTCAAGCACCAGTTAATTTAATTCTGATTAAGCAAATTTCTGTGATTGGCGTGCGTGCCGGAGAGTATGGGCGTCAAGACCCAGTCAAGGGACGTGAAAACGCACAGCGGCTTTACGCCATGGCTGAGGCAGGCGAGATTAATCCCTATATCAGCCACGCGTTACCTTTAGAAAATGCCGTTAAAGCAATGCGTTTGCTCGAGCAAAGAGATGTTGTGGGCAAAGCGGTGGTGACTATGAACGGTTATCAAATATAAATTTCGCGTCGGCGTCTCTCCCAACCAACCTAATTTCACTCAGCCTAAAGACCGGGCTGAGGCTATCGACATCTAGTTAAACCTATAGTAATTTCCACTAGAGCTTCGAATGGACACCAACTCAATCAATTTTTTTGGTTCGAGCCTGGTGAAGACGGAGACTCAAAGGCAATCTTCAGATCCTCAGATTTAGAGATATAAGTAGTACAAAACAAGGACTTGATCCGCTTGCGGACAGGTACCCAGGTACAAAAAATGCGAAATCTAGTGCAACTGTGCTTTGCATTATCACTCCCTATCGGGGGTGAACAATGAAAATCCAAACATTCCGTCAACGTAAAGTTGCGGGCGAAAAAATTTCTATGGTCACTTGCTACGACTACTGGTCGGCACAAATTTTGGCCGAATCTAGTGTAGATACATTGTTGGTTGGCGACAGTCTAGCCATGGTCATGCACGGCTTTCCCAGCACAGTACATGCCACTGTCGAAATGATGGCCACCCACATTGCCGCAGTCAAACGTGGCGCTGCAAACAAATTTATTGTTGGCGATATGCCTTTTTTGGCCGCGCGTAAAGATCTTGGCCAGGCTATGGATGCGGTTACTGTCCTTATGCAGGCCGGCAGCAATGCGATAAAAATAGAAGGTGCAGCAGGGCAACTACCGTTGCTTGCGCATATTGTTGAGTCCGGTGTGCCTGTGATGGGCCACCTAGGCTTGACCCCTCAATCTGTTGAAGGCCTGGGTGGACATAAGGTTCAGGGCCGTATGGAGGCCGATGCTCAGCGTATCCTCGATGATGCTTTAGCGTTGCAAGAGGCAGGTTGCTTTAGTTTGGTGCTGGAGTGTATTCCACAGGGTCTGGGAGATCGCATAACCAAAGCGCTAGATATTCCTACTATCGGCATTGGGGCAGGGCCACATACAGACGGTCAAGTTTTGGTGTTGCAAGATCTGTTAGGCATGCAACAAACCTTTAAGCCCAAATTTTTGCGTCATTACATGAATGGATTCGACCAGCTAACCAACGCGGTAAATCATTTTCATAGTGATGTAGCGGAAAGGCGCTTCCCGAATTGTGAGGAGGTCTACTGATGCAGCTGGTGACAGACCTCGATCAGTGGCAACAGCTTCGCTCAGAGTTAGACGGGGGTGTGGGTTTTGTCCCTACTATGGGCGCTCTACACGACGGGCATTTATCGCTTTTACGCCGAAGTGTTGCTGAAAACGCGCTGACGGTGTTGTCTATTTTTGTCAATGCTACGCAGTTTAACAACAGCGCAGACTTGCAAAATTATCCCTCCAGTATTGAAGAAGATCTTAAGCTTGCTCAAGCCGTAGGCGTGGATCTGGTGTTGATGCCAGACTACGCACAGATGTACCCGGACGACTTTCGTTTTCAGATGCGTGAAGAGGTTTTTAGTCGAGACCTATGCGGTAGCGACCGTCCCGGACATTTTACCGGAGTGCTCACGGTAGTGCTCAAGCTATTGAATTTGGTTCAACCTGAGAAAGCCTATTTTGGTTTAAAAGACTATCAACAATATCTTTTGATTAAGGATATGTGTGCCGGCTTGTTTTTGCCGACCCAGATTATTGGCTGTGAAACTTTGCGCGAAAAAGATGGTCTTGCTATGTCGTCGCGTAATCGGCGGTTGGACTCAACAGCACGTGGTGTGGCTGGGCGTTTTAACGAAATTTTATACCGCTCTGGCTCAGATGAAGAGGCCATGGGCGCATTGCAGGCTTTGGGTTGCACTGTGGCTTATATCAAAACCCAGTACGGGCGACGATTTGGCGCCATAAAAATTGATTCACAAGGCGACAGCGTGCGTCTTATAGACAATTTAGTGCCAGAAAATTTAGCAGCAAATTTGCCGGTCGCAGATGCACCTGTAAACGGTATATCTGCGTGATAACGATTAATGGTTTAAAGGGGAGTTCAACATGATTTTGGTGCTTGATGTTGGTAACAGCCAAATCTTTTGTGGCGTATTTGAAGAGGAAAAACTGGTTATTCAGTTTCGCTATGCGTCCACCGCTCGTGGTTCTTCAGACGAGATTGGCGTTTTCCTACGCGGGGCTTTGCGTGAAAATGGCATAGCGCCAGAGGACATTGCAACCATAGCTATATCGTCAGTAGTGCCTGAACTGAACTATACCCTTTGGTCTTGTTGCCAAAAATACTTCGATTTAGAGCCCATGGTACTGCGCCCGGGTCTGAAAACTGGCTTAAAGATTGACTACAAAGACCCCAAGGAAGTGGGCAGTGATCGAATTGCTGATGCCATGGGCGCGGTGAAAATGTTCCCGGACCGAAATTTGATCGTTATTGATTTCGGTACCGCAACCACAGTCTGCGCGGTGACCAAGGACCGCGTCTTTTTGGGCGGTAATATTATTCCCGGTGTGCGCTTGGCTATGGAAGCGCTTGAGGCGAAAACCGCCAAATTACCTTCTGTTGAAATTAAACCTGCGAAGCGGTCTGTTGGTAAAACTACAATTGAAAGTATTCAAAATGGTTTGTACTGGAGCAACGTGGGCATGGTGCGAGAGCTGACCAGTAGAATCACTGCTGAAGTTTTTGCCGATGATCCGCCGCTCACCATCGCTACAGGTGGCTTTGCGCATTTATTTGATAAAGAGCAGTTGTTTGATCACGTGGTTTCAGATCTTATTCTAACGGGTCTTATTGAGGCGCTGAGGTTGAATGGCTATTTAGATAAAACCTAGTAATTATCATAACCCCTCGATGCAATGACGCTCGAGGGGTTGGCCTTGGTCCAAGATACTCTCAAGACACGAGTGTATTAGTTTTCGATGTACTGGCTTTGCAGGCGTCGCATCCCTTTTAACCAACGGTCGTAGTCAGCGGCTTTGCGTTTCATGTACTCAGCTACTTCGGGGTGGGGCAATACCAGAAATTTTTCTTCGCGCAAGGTTTCCACTACTGCCTCAACGGCGACCTCTGGTTCAATCATTCCGTCTACACCAGCAACACCCGCGCCGCCAGCAACTAGGGGTGTATTTACTGCTTGGGGGCAGAGTACCGACACCTTAATGCCCTGATCGCCATAAGTAATAGACAACCATTCCGCTAAAGCCACAGCGGCATGTTTGGTGACAGCGTAGGTGACCGAACCAATTTGGTTGAGTAAGCCAGCAGCAGAGGAAGTATTGAGAAGGTAGCCGCCGCCTCTAGCGATCATGAGTGGTACTAAATGGCGGGCTGCCCATACATGCGCCATCGTGTTGACTTCCCAAATGGTCTGCCAAACCTCGTCAGGTTCATCAATATTTTTGCCTATGCCAATGCCTGCATTGGAGCAAAACAAATCAATGGGTCCAAATTGCGCCTCGGTAGTATTGATCAGTTCGACAATTTCGCTTTCCTTGCGGACATCCACAGCCATAGAAAAACCGCCAATTTCAGCAGCAACTGAAGCTGCGCCCTCGCCGTTAAGGTCTGCAACGATCACTTTTTTTGCGCCTTCCCGCGCGAAACGTCGGCACATCTCACGACCTATGCCGCTTGCGCCACCGGTCACTACGATAATTTTGTCCTTCAACTCCATGAAACTTCTCTCCAGTGAAAATATAGTCCGCCTACCCAGTGATGCTGTCCAGCCAATGCGCCCTTGCTAGGCATATGATTAGTCGCTAAGCGTACTGTTAGCAGGGGAGTGCAAAGATAGACGTTTTGCATTGCTGATTCTATAGTGTCGCATCAGCCCGAGAGGCATCACCCATACAAGGCTTGCCCATATCGTGTCTGTAGTTACCCATTCCAACGAATCATCGCCCAACAAACGCCAGTACGGCTGGGTTATTGTTGCGGTCATGATGTTGGTGCAAACCGTCAGTTCAGGTTTGGGCTTTTACAACATGTCTGTATATATCAACCGTTTGGCGGTACAGCTGAGCGTGCCGCTGGCAGATATTTCTTTTGCGGTAAGTTTGTTTTTTGTGGTCGGTGGTATCGCCGGCTTATTTGTTGCCGAGCTGCTCAACCGCTTTCACGTACGCACCTTGATGATCGTAGGCGCTATAGTTTCGGGCATTGCCATTGGTGCGGTGGGCTGGGCAACCCAGCTGTGGCAGGTCTACGCACTGTTCGCAATTTTTGGCATTGGCAATGCAGGTATTTCAATTGTTATCGCTACAACATTAATCACCCAGTGGTTTCCAGGGCCGGAGCGTTCTATGGCTTTAGCCATGACGTCCACAGGATTGTCTTTGGGCGGCGTTGTGCTTACACCTTATTCAGCCTATTTAATGAATACTATTGGCTTAGGTGAGACGATGCCGATATTAGGTTTGATCTTAATTGGTTCTATTGTGCCGCTTTCACTGTTTATTCGGCAGGCAGAAAAGCCGGCGGTGGATGCTCAAATCGGCGCGGTGGGCCAAGTCAGTAACGGCGGCTTTGACCGAGTTTTATTTTCCCAGGCCGTAAACAGTCGTTTCTTTGTCCTGCTGGCCGGGGCTTATATATTGATTATGGCAGCTCAGGTTGGTGGTATTGCGCACCTTTATAGCCGGGTGGAAACCTTAGCGGGATTCACCTACGCCGCCTATGCCGTGCAGGCATTATCTATTTGTAGTATTTCAGGCCGTTTTTTTGGCGGTTGGTTGGTTTCGCGTATTCCTATTCGCTGGTTTGCATTGGGTAATTTGTCTATACAAGCCCTAGGCCTAACCCTTATTGCCCTGGCACCAAGCGGCACATTGGCCGTTGTGGCTGCCGGAATTTTTGGCCTTAGTGTGGGTAATTTATTAATGACTCAACCGCTGTGGTTGGCGGAAATTTATGCCACCAGTATTTATGCCAAAGTATTTGCACGTGCAAATGCGCTAAGCGTATTGGGTTTGGCGGTGGGACCCTACTTTATTGGTTGGGCCTTCGACAACTTTGGTGCCGGTCAGTCGTATTTTTGGCCCTATATGGCGGCTGTGGCCTGTTCTATATTTGCTTTCGCTATAGTCTTGGTAGCGAGTTCTAGTCCGGTGCTAGCAAACCAAACCCATTTTGGGGCTAAGGGTGCAGACTGAATTTTTTATGACCTAAGATTGGCTCTTGGTCTTCAACTTGGAGGTTATGTAATGGCTATGCGATACCTTAGCGCGCTCAGCGTTGTCTTTGCCTGTCTATATATCAACCCATGTTCAGTGAGTGTCCTGCAGGCCAGTACAAAAAGCCATGCAGCATTGTTAACTGTGGCTGCGCTACCGCTCTCAATGCCGAGTGACTCGGACATTTATCAGCCGCTGCCTAGCCTTGCCGATATGTTGGAGCGGATTAATCCTGCGGTGGTTAATATTGCAACTCGCTCTACGGTTCGTGAAGGCAATCGTTTGCTGCAAGACCCATTTTTTCGCCGCTTTTTTAATGTACCAGAAAGCCGCCGGCGTTATCGGCGTACTCAAAGTGCTGGATCCGGCGTGGTGGTTGATGCCGCTAATGGCTATATCGTGACTAATAACCATGTGGTGCAAAATGCCGACGAAATCAGCGTTGGTTTAGCCGACGGACGTATTCTCAGTGCCAAATTAGTAGGTCGAGACGCTCAAGTAGATCTGGCCTTGCTGCAAGTGGAGGCTGAAGACCTAATTGCTATTAAATATGCTGACAGCAGTAGGGTGAGAGTAGGGGATTTTGTGGTTGCTATTGGTAATCCATTTGGTCTCAATCAAACCGTAACCAGTGGTATTGTTAGTGCTCTAGGTCGCAGCGGTTTAGGTATTGAAGGCTTCGAGGACTTCATTCAAACCGATGCGCCAATTAACCCCGGTAACTCCGGCGGGGCATTGGTGGACTTGCGTGGCGACCTTGTTGGCATTAATACCGCCATCTTTGCGCCCTCTGGCGGCAACGTGGGTATTGGTTTTGCCATACCTGCCAATATGGTTAATGCGGTGCTTGCCCAACTAATAGGCAAAGGCGAAGTGAACCGAGGTTTTGTCGGCGCCATAGTGCAGCCACTAAATAGAGAGTTGGCCAGTGCCTTTGGCGTGTTGTCTCCTGGAGGGCGTCCTAAAGGCGTGGTAGTGGTCGATGTTGAGCTGGCCAGTTCAGCTGAGAAGGCAGGCCTTGAGCCAGGGGATGTCATTGTCGCCATGGATGAAAAACAGATTGCGACAGTTGCTGATTTTGCTGGTCAGGCTGCGGTTATGTTTATTGGTGATGAGATTGAGGTTGACTTCATACGCCAGGGCGAGCGAAAGACCGTTACCTTAGAAATTTTTGCGGACGACCAAGAACAAGTAGATGGGCAACGTTTAACGCCGCGCCTACGCGGAGTAGTTTTACAAAATTTCCATAATCCCGATGAGCAGACCAAAGGCGCGGGCGCATTGGTTATTGAGGTTGATAGCAACAGTACTGCTTATTCGTTTGGCCTGCGCGAAGGCGACATTATTGTCGCAGCAAATCAACGGCCCACAGAAAATATTTCTAAGTTGAGAGACGCGGCGCGGGCAGAAAAACGCCTACTGCTATTGCGGGTTTATCGTAACGGCCAGTTTGGTGATGTGATCATGCGCTAGAGGTTGCGTCAAAGAGGAGTTTTAAAGACAGACGCTGACGGAATGCTCTGTGGGTTAGAAGCCTTGATATTTTTAAGCCCACACCAAATACGATTCAATAGACAATAAAGTTAGGCAGAAAAAAGCCGGCCTAAGAGCCGGCTCTCAACAACTCGACTAACGTCTAGTCGAACATAATAACGCTACGGGCAACTTCCCCTGTCTCCAATGCCGCAAGGCCATCGTTAACATCTTCAAGTTTAATTCTGCGTGAGATCAACTCATCCAAATGTAGGCGGCCTTGTAGGTATAGGTCTACAAATCTCGGCATGTCCACGCGGAATCTATTTGAACCCATATTGGAGCCCTGCATCTTTCGCTCCATCAAGAACTCTGGTCCGTGTAGTTCAACCATAGTGCCTACGGGAATCATGCCGATGATGGTGGCAGTGCCGCCCATGCCGAGCATCTTAAAAGACTGCTGTGCAGTCTTCGCTAAACCGATGGCTTCAAAAGAATAGTGAACGCCGCCTTTGGTCATTTCCCGAACAGCTTCCACTGGGTCTACTTCAGCGGCATTAATAACATCAGTGGCACCAAACTTGCGCGCCAGCTCTAACTTACTAGCCACCATGTCGATGGCGATGATGCGTGCTGCTCCAGCAAGGGCTGCGCCATTGATTGCAGACAAGCCAACGCCGCCACAACCAATAACTGCGACAGTACTACCAGGCTCAACTTTAGCGGTATGAATAACTGCACCTACGCCAGTGGTTACGCCACAACCAATTAGGGCGGCAATATCCATGGGCATGTCGTCACGTATTTTTGCCACAGTGTGTTCGTGAACCAACATATATTCAGCGAAGGAAGATAGGTTGAGGAACTGAGAGATCTTTTCGTCGTTTTTTGCTAATCGGCTAGGACCATCTTCGTCACGTTGCAGCTCAGGTTCTGCACATAAAGACATACGCCCGGTAATGCATGGCTCGCAATGCCCACAAAATGCGGAGAGACAGGTAATAACATGATCGCCCTTTTTAACGTAGGTGACGTCAGAGCCAACCGCTTCCACAACGCCCGCAGATTCGTGGCCTAAAATGGCTGGCAATTGGTAAGGGTAAGAACCGTTTTGGAAGTGCAAGTCGGAGTGACAGACGCCAGCGGCTACCGTGCGGATTAGCACTTCTCGTGGTGCTGGGTTGCCGTATTGAACGTCTTCAATTACTAAAGGTTTATTGATTTCTCTAAGTACTGCTGCCTTCATGATCTGTCCCCGCAAAATTGTTCGAAAATATTTATTCTGCATGGTGCCAAAGCATTCAAAGGAATGCTATACCTTGCGCAGGTCTAGCTATGCTTTGAACATTGAATACGGACTAAATACTTACTGTGTTTTAACTAAATCCATCAGTGACCAAGGCATTTCAGATGGTAGTATGCTTAGGGGGGGCAGTAAGCCCTCGCTGCAACAAAAGAATAAATTAGGGTGCTTTTAATGGTTTTGATCGGTCTGGGTTCAAATCAGGGTGATTCAACGGACACAGTGGTAGCTGCTATTGAGGCGCTGCAAGATTTTGCGCTGCCTTCTACTCTGAAAAGTGCACGTCTACTGCGTACTTCGCCGGTAAATTGTCCGCCCGAATCTGGTGATTTTATTAACTGTGCGGTAATTTTTGAAGCCAAGGCTGACTTAACACCTGAGGCGATGCTTAGTGCCTTAAAGGCAATTGAACATGATTTTGGTCGCCGCGAGAAATATATCCGCAATGCGCCCAGGGAGTTAGACCTAGATCTGCTGCTATTTGATGATGAAGTGCGCAATAGTGAAGATTTTACCTTGCCACACCCTCGTGCCATTGATCGGTTGTTTGTATTACAGCCAGCGTGTGAGCTTATGCCGAATACTCAATGGCCTGGAACTGGATTAACTATTCAACAATTATTGGAACAACTGGAAACCGATGAACAGGTTCATATTCTGGAAGAAATTCCTCCTTATTACTGCGCTTAATTTAGGCACATTTGGTCCTCTTGCGTTTGCTTACGAAGGTGATGTTCACCAGCAAATGACATTTCTTGCGGCCAAACAAATGAGTCGCTGTGAGTCCTTGCCAGATCTTATGCCAGATGCGCGACTGACAGCATTAGACACTCGCTATATTGTTAAAGCTAACGTTGCTCAGGCTGGCAGTAACGTCTTTGTGCGCATGTTTAGGTGGAATTACTATAACCCGATGGGTGATGAAGTGAAGCCTATACTGGGCATCATTGATACGCGTTTCGACAGTCATTTTAATGGGCTACTTGACGAGTTGTCAGGTTCCGATGCGCGTCATCAGCGCCTAAGTATGTTTGGTCGTGTTCTGAGTTATGTTCAAGACGTGACATCTCCCGCTAAAGTGGTGCCGGTGTTTACTGGTCGTTGGTGGCGTTTTTCTTTTTCCGATCGCTTCGATAAATTCCCGGTGGATGTGCCGCGTTTGCAGCGCGCTTTGGGTGATTATTGCGCTGACTTAGAGCCCCACTATTTGTTGGAGAAGTCTGATATTACTACAGCCATGAATACGTTAATGCGGCGCACTGCGGTTGAAACTTTAAGGCATGTAGAAATGACTATTGATGGATTTCCGGCAACCTGGGCGTCCTATTGGCAGCCAGCGACGAATGAAGAAGAGTTTGGTTCTTATGGTGCTGCGGGCAATAACTTTGGTGTGCGTGCGGAATTTCCCTGTGGTGACGGCGAGCAATGTTTGCTGCTCAAAGATGATCCGCTCTATCAAGATTTTGCCCACCTCCAGCACCTCTCAGCGGTACGTGCCACGATACAGGCAATGTTTTTGATGCAATACCAGGAGCAGGAGCGCAAGGAAGCGGCGCGCTAGTAAGCGTAGCGCCAGTAAGCGCGGGGTAAAGAGCCAAGCGGATAAGAGCAGAAATAGAAATAGCAGAAATAAAAAGAATTGAAGCAAAAAGAACAGTAATAAAACAACAATAATAAGGGTTTGCGCGGTTGAAAATTGGACTTAAGTGTCGGCATACCAACCCTTCAATACCCGATAAAAAAGAGACACCAAATTGGCGGACAAACTTGGAGAGCAAAATTTGGCTGAGGGCGTGGCAAACGCGCCCAAGCAAACGGTAGAAGGCACGACGCCGGAGTTAGGGCGGGCGTCACCTGATGCAGGTCTGACATCACCCGATGCGGGGCTGACTTCACCCGATGCGGGGCTTACGCCTCTTCATTTAGGGCTTACGCCTCTTCACCTAGGGCTTACGCCTTGGAACTTCCATGATATGTCGGCGGTGAGTTTGTCTGATCAGGCGCAATTTGCTGAAGCTCACGGCTATCAGTCTATGTGGGTGCCTGAGAATCATTTTGGCCCTCAAGCTATCCCAGACCCTTTAATGCTGTTGGCCAGTATTGCTGGTGCCACTCAAAGTATTCGCCTTGGTACAACCTCCTATCTTTTGACTCTGCGTAATCCTTTGCAGGCCGCCGAGCAAGTTGCGGTGTTGGATCGCCTGAGTGGTGGTCGTTTAATGCTGGGGGTTGGTCGAGGCTATGCGCCGGAAATGTTGCGTGCCCACCATGTGCCTGTTGCGCAAAAGCGCAAAATATTTGCTTGGACCCTAGACTTAATGCAGCAGGCTTGGATGGGCGAACCCATCACCTTAGATGACAATCCAGACAATGCCGTAGAAGTACATCCGCGCCCCATTCAGCAACCGCATCCACCCATCTGGGTGGCGGCTTTTGGCCCTAAAGCCTTGGCTCAGGCCGGTAGGTTGGGTTTGCCTTATTTATCTTCGCCTATGGAAAGTTTGGCCACCTTAGAACACAACTACGCTCAACATAGGTTGTCTGCGGAAGAAGAGGGCGTGGCTAAGCCCAGTGATGTGCCGTTAATGCGCACGGTCTTTGTCAGCGAAGATGCCAAGCAGACAAATAAGCTGCGCCAACTTATGGCTGAGCAGAGCGAAAACAGCCGCTTAGCAGAGGGCGAGACTTTGGACGATTGGACAATTATTGGTGAGCCAAGCTATGTGCGTGAGCGAGTGGAAGAATATAGGCAGCGCTTGGGCATGACCCACCTCATTGCGACGCGGATAAGGGTGTCTGGTCTTGAGGAGGCAGAGCTGCGCAGTAGCGTGGCATTACTGGCAGAAACGCTGAAAGGTCTGTAGTAACATCTTGGCTTGGAATTATTTTGTTGTGGGAGAGGAAATATGACTTTTAGAATACTTTGGCCTGCCATGCGCTGGCCTGACGGGCGTGCAATTGAAGAATCTAGCGTTGGCGAACATACGGCAGAATTTTCCGAGCGCTATACCGATGTCACCGATGAGCAGTGGGCCAATTGCGATGCCGTGGTTAGCGTTAATGATATCCCCGCCGAATACCGCGAAAAAATGACCAAGTGTAGAATTTTTGCTACACCTAAAGTCGGCTTCGACAACATAGACAGCAAAGCCTGGGCGGAAATGGGTATTCCGGTTTGTAACGTGCCAGATTATGGCACTCAAGAAGTAGCCGACCATGCCATGGCGCTGATGTTATCGCTGATGAAAGGCATCACCTTCCACACCCGCGAGTTAAAGCAAGACCCCAAAGGTCTTTGGCGTCCTGCGCTAAATCCATTTGGTAAGCGTCTGTCTGCCTGTGTGTTTGGCGTGGTTGGTTTAGGGCGTATTGGTACTGCCGCTGCGCTGCGTGCAAAAGCATTTGGCATGGACGTGGTGATGTACGACCCCAACCGAGAAAACGGTGCGGAGTTATCTATCGGTATTCGTCGCGTGCATTCGTTGGAAGAACTGTTCGGGCAGTCTGATGTGGTTAGTCTGCATGCGCCATTGTCCGAGAGCACTGAAAAACTCATTAACTTTGAAGTGCTCTCGCACTCCAAGCCGGGATTGATTTTGATCAATACTGCACGCGGTCCGATCATTGACCTCGACGGTCTTTATGAAGCCATGAAGGCAGATAAAATTCAGGCGTGTGGTTTAGACGTATTGCCAGAAGAACCAGCGAACCCCGATCACCCGTTGATTAAAGCTTGGGCGGCGGATGAAGAATGGATAGATCATCGGTTGTTGATCACACCTCACTCCGCATTCTTTACGCCGGAAAGCGTATACGACATGCGTTATAAGGGTGGCGAACTGATTGTGAAATATCTAAGCGGTGGACGCTTGGACAACTGTGTAAACCAAGAATGGTTAGTGAACCAACGTTAGGCTGATTGCGGGCTTAAAAAAAGCAAAAATAGGCTGGGCCATGACGGATAAATCGACGGATAAATCGACGGATAAACCGACGGATAAACCGACGGATAAACCGACGGATACATCGACTGCTACTTCGATAGACACTTCGATAGATTACCAAAGACGCAGACAGCGCGTTTTTCTGATTCTATCCGGTGTATTTCTGGGGACGTTAGCGTTGCTCAACGTACTCGGCATCAGTCGATTTTTAGATTTGTCCTTCAATGTGCTTGGTCTCGAAATCCCCATGTTTGTTGCGGTAGGTGTTTTGCCTTACCCGGTAACCTTTCTATGCACCGACTTAATCAGTGAGTTATATGGTGAAAAGAAAGCCCAAGATATGGTTTGGGTAGGCTTGCTGTTGAATATTTGGGTGGTCTTTTTGCTCTGGCTTGGCGGTATTTTGCCCGGCAGTGGCATGGACCCAGTCACAGGCCAAGTATTGGTGGACGAAGCAGGGCGAGAGCCGGTATTTTTTGAGGTGCGCCAGTTGGCCTTTGGCGCTGTTGCGGCGTCAATGATCGCTTATCTAGCGGCGCAGTTTTGTGACGTAAAACTGTTCCATTTTTGGAAGCGTGTCACCAACGGTAAGCATCTTTGGTTGCGCAACAATGCATCCACTATGGTCAGTCAAATTGTTGACACTACTGCGGTGATTTTAGTGACTCATTTTTGGGCCAATGCATTGCCCATTGATGCAACCCTGCCCGTATGGCCTCAACTCATGGTTTATATCGCTTCCGGTTATGTCTTTAAGCTAATGATTGCGGCAATAGATACAGGACCTTTGTATCTGGCAGTAGGGTATCTACGACCGTATCTAGGGCTACAGCCTAATGAAGAAGCTACGGATACTTAGTGAGTTCATAATCGCACGAACCACAGGACAGCCTTATTTAGGCAGTTAGGCCGATATCGCCATCTGTTTGTTCGCCGCAAGTCCACGGCGCTAATTGTCCATTGCAGTTGTTCGGTTCTATTTGCGTTTTTGTATCTTGCCTTTTGTATTGTATTTTCTGCCTTTTCCCTTTTGTAGTATTTTCTGCCTTTTGCAATGAATACGCCGCCATTTGTCGCTGCTCACCTTTCTCTAAGGGATGTCCCTCCTAAAGTTTGTGCACCTGCTGATTGTTCGGCTGAAAAAACTACTTCATTGGTGGAGGATAAGTGTACTTTTGGAACATAGGAAAGTTAAAGGAAGACATTCGCTCTGATAACTTAACTGAGAAAGAACGCTTTTTTTATGCGCTTGTTCACTTGAGTCTGGGCGCTATTTTTTTAGAAATGGTCGGCTACTCGTCATTAGCCTCAGACATATCAAACGATGCGGATGTGCTAAGTAGTGCAACCTATATATTGACCGTCATCGTCGGCACTATTTTGGCGTTTAAAGCAAACGGCGCTAATGGCGGGGGAGATTTTTTGGGTAGGTATTTTTCTATTGGCTTCGTTATGGATGTCAGGTTTTTAGCTTATGCGGTTCCATCCATAGCGGTATACGTTTTGTTCGTCGGCTATATGGTTGATGTAGTGGAAGTGCTGGTAAGTTATGTTGGTTGGGCTTTAGTTTTTGGCGGGTAAGTCGCCGTCTATTGGCGCATATATCTGCATATCAAAGAGGTTAGTGCTAATTAAAAATTTAGGGGGACACAGAAAAAGTAGCCTTACTTCGACGCGCATGCTGAGTGTGGTGCCACACTCAGCATGCGCCGCACACAACGGGCATAAGCGCCGCTGCCGTTTGTCGCGCAGCTATTTTTGAAAATCTCTTCAGTCTCAATAAGGGTACGTCATGAAAATAAGACCTTACCAAGCGTTGGATAATGATCAAGTGGTCGCGCTTTGGCGTGCTTGCGACTTAACTATTGCTGCTAACGACCCACGCAAAGACATTGAACGAAAGCTAGCGGTCAGTCCTGAGCTGTTTTTACTTGGCGAGTTCGAGGGTAAGGTGGTTGCCAGTGTGATGACAGGTTATGAGGGCCATCGCGGTTGGATTAATTATTTGGCCGTAGAACCCGACCATCGTCGCAAGTCTTATGGTCGCTTAATGATGGCGGCTGCGGAGCAACTGTTAGACGAGTTAGGCTGCCCGAAGATCAACCTACAAGTGCGTAGTGCAAATGCTGCGGTTGTCGCCTTTTATGCGTCCCTCGGTTACGCCACCGATGACGTGGTGAGTATGGGGAAGCGCCTGCGTATAGACTGAGACTCAGCTTTTTTGGAAGGCACTTATCTGAAGCCTTTTTGCGAAGACTCTTTTCTAAAAAGATGTTTTTGAACAGTAGACAGGGTGCGACTAGCGCTCTATCTGGCCTAGATTGGCGTTGATTGACGCGCCGTTGAGTACTGGGCTTTGAGCCGCAAACAATAAGGTCTGTGCAATTTCTTCGGGTTGAATTAAACGCTCAAATGCACTCATTGCCGCAATTTGTGGCATCACGTCTGCCGGTACATGGGCGCGCAGCATTTCAGTGTCGGTGAAACCGGGGTTAATGCACGCTGTATGTATGCCGGTGCCTGCTAGGTCTTGGCAGGTGGCGCGCATCATGCCAATGCTGGCATGTTTGCTGGTCACATAACTGAAGCTGTTGGGTACCGCTTTCTCACCTAGTGTGGAGCCAACGTAAAGAATACTTGAACCCTTGCTCATGAGTGGAATCAACATTTGGTTGAGGCTGTTTGGGGCAACCAAATTAATTTCTAATATTCTTCGAAACTCATTTGAATCAGTTGTGCTAACGCTGTCGTTGGCCAGCAGCGCCGCATTGTGAATGAGTACGGCTTCTCCAACGCCACCTAATTGTTCCTCGAGTTGCGCCGATATTTGTTGCAGAAAGTTAGGCTGTGAAAGGTCGCATGCAATGCTAATGACGCCCGCTTCTGGGCAGGGTGTGCGAGATAAATTGATAACATTGTAGCCTGCTGATTTGAATGCCGCGGCGGTGGCTTGACCGATACCGGAGCTTGCGCCGGTAATAACTAAATTTTTCATATCATTTCCATGTGATGACAGCGAAGCAAATCTAAGAGTGGATGAGAACTTTTTGGCATTTAGTTGCTACGCTCGGCAAATGTCTGTTCGGGGCTACTTCCGTCCTTATCCCGCAGAACTCCATTTTGCACTGGCCCATTGGCCCTCGCCTGAGGCGCAGCGCAACAGCATGTTGTCTATGTCCAGCGCTTGTATATCTTCGCGCTCCAATAATTTTCCCAGTAGATACTGGGCCAGTTCCTCGACGGTAATATTGCGAATGGGTAGAAGCGTGAGGTCCCGTTGCAAGAAGGGAATGCGTTCGCCATTAAAGACGATATAGGTGTAGTCGTCTTGCTCGTCTATTTCTAAGTAGGGCGAGCGAGTTGGCATAAGCACTTGCTCGTCCAAATCGTCGCACAATTGCTTAACAGCCTTCTTTAAAATGTTGTAGTCAAAGGTTAATCCATCGTCGTGCATCGGCGCGTCGGCATCTAAGGTTACTTGGAAGTTGTGTCCGTGTAGATTTTCTCGCTCTGTGGCGCTGAACAACGTGAAGTGCGCGGCGGCAAAGTGCAGATATTCTTTACTAATTTCTATTGTGGTGTTTTGCATAGCTCAAGATTAACACTGGTTAGTAGTTTTCGCCCTGCCTCTAGAATACATTTTGCGTGTCTTGGTGGTGTGAAGGTTAACAACGCTAGTTTGACCCAGATTCAGGGTGATAGATTTAGCACCGATTAAGGGTAGTATTCGGTGCAGGGAATATTGGGAGATAGTGTATGCGGTTCGATTTAACGCTGGAGCAAGAAGCCTTTAAGGCAGAAGTTGAGGATTTTCTACGCGAGAATTTGCCCAAAGTTGTGGCTGATAAAGTGCGCTTTGGCGCCAGCGTTTCTAAGCAAGAGCTAAGCGACTGGACCAAAGTACTCAACGCTCGAGGTTGGGCGGCGCCTCATTGGCCGTTAGAGCATGGGGGTACAGGCTGGAACCTTGTGCAGCGGCATATTTTTGATGTTGCTTTTCGCGCCCATCATGCGCCGCAATTGTCGGGCTTTGGATTCAACATGGTGGGTCCTGCCATTATTAAATACGGTAATGCCGAGCAAAAAGCTGACTGGTTACCAAAAATTCGTAATGCCGACTTATGGTTTTGCCAAGGCTATTCAGAGCCAGAGGCGGGTTCTGATTTGGCCAGCGTGCGTACACGTGCAGATAAAGACGGCGACGATTACTTAGTCACAGGGTCGAAAATTTGGACCTCTGGCGCTGAAATGGCCGACTGGATTTTTTGCTTGGTCCGTACCAATCACGACGTGCAGCAACAAAAGGGCATTAGTTTTGTGCTCTTTGATCTTTCTTCACCTGGCGTCAGTGTTGAGCCTCTTTATGCCTTTAATGGCAAGCGTCTGTGGAATCAGGTGTTTTTTGACGCTGTGCGCGTGCCCGTGAGTCAACGCTTGGGCGATGAAGATCGCGGCTGGACTGTGGCGAAAAGTTTGCTTGGTGATGAGCGCATAATGGTTTCTAGAGTTGCTGAAAATAAACGTATTCTTGGTAATGTGCGTGAAGTGATGGCCGCTCAAATTGAACGAGGTGTTGATCTGCCCAGCGATGTGCGCGGTGAAATTAGCGCGTTAGAGATTCGCCTTCACGCCTTGGAAATGACCAGTATGCGTATTTTGACCGATGCCGATGCCGGGACTCAGATTGGCGCTGAGCCGAGTATGTTAAAGCTAAAGGGCAGCGAGTTAGTTCAGGCGCAAGATGAGCTGTTGTTCCGCATGGTGGATTACTTGGCATTACCGAAAGATTCCAGTCACTTGGAAGGCGGCCCGGTAGGGCCGGTGTGGGCGGAATATGTGGCTTCAGGCCGTTACCATCATCGAGGCTACACTATTGCTGGTGGTTCCTCTGAAATTCAGCACAACATTATTGCTAAGCAAGTGCTTGGGCTCTAAGTTAGCTACTAAGTTAGCTACTAGGTTTGCTACTAGGTTTGCTAATAGGGTGGTCGGTAGGCGCGAACAATAAGCAATAAAAAAGGCGGCTGTGGGCCGCCTTTCTTTTTCTCTCTTTTTCTCTTCTTTGCTTTCTTCTGTCCTGCGGAGTTTCTCTGGGTTGTTCTGCAGGTTACGCCAACAGCGATTTTAGGTCAGTTTCTGGGTCTGCTAATTTGGCTGCATCCGCAGGTTTGCCGATCAACTGCTTGCACAGCATAAATTCTTTTGGGCTATTTACCGCATCCGCTGCAACGACTTTGCCATCCTTTAAATAGAATATTGCAAACTGGTGCTTCTCCATGTCGCCGCGCAATACCTGGCTGTCGCCGTCGGCTGAGAAGCCTACCATCTGTAATTTCAGCTCGTATTGATCAGACCAGAACCAAGGAATGGCTGCGTAAACTTTGTCATCGCCCAGCATATTTGCTGTGCTCACTCGGGCTTGATCCATTGCGTTGGGTACTGATTCTAAGCGCAGGCGCCTATTCATCAGTGGGTTAGGGTGATTTGTGCAATCGCCGGCGGCGTAAATGTCAGGGTCTGATGTGCGGCAATGGTCATCTACCACAATGCCGTTGTCGCAGTGAATGCCGGCTTCTTCGGCTATCTCAATATTTGGAATAATACCAATGCCAACAATTACGATGTCTGCATCAAAGCTCTCATCACCGCATAACACTTTTTCCACTCGGCCGTTTCCAGAGAAGCCAGTAACACCAGTTTGTGTGTGTATATGCACGCCTCGATCACTGTGGAGTTTGTGATAGTAGGCTGACATCTCAGGTGTGGTGACACGCTGCAAAATGCGTTCTTCCATTTCTAAGACGTGGACATTCATACCCAGTTCTATGCCAACCGCTGCTACTTCCAAGCCAATATAGCCGCCACCTACAATGACTAGGTTAGCGCCAGGCTTAACATCGGCGCGAATGCCGTCTACATCATCCATGGTGCGTAAATAATGGATGCCAGGCAGTTCGCTGCCTTCAATGCTCAACTTGCGCGGGCGCGAGCCGGTGCTGATGAGTAGTTTTTCGTAAGCGATGGTTTCGCCGTTGCATAGGTTAATGGTCTTAGTGCTGGGATCAATTTGTGTTGCTCGAGTATCCAGCATGAGCTGTATATCTTTATCCGCGTAAAATTTCTCTGCACGTAAGTAAACCTTGTCTGCAGGTTGGGTACCGGCCAGATATTGTTTCGAAAGTGGTGGTCGCTGATAAGGCACGTGAGCTTCATCGCCGATAATGGTGATGGAGCCTTCAAATTTGGCTTGGCGCAGACTCGCTGCAGCTTGGCCGGCCGCATGTCCTGCGCCGATGATGACAATACCCGTCATGGAAGTTCCTTGGTGCTTGCAAAGGAGGTAGTTTAACCTGTCATGCGAGGGTAGCGCACACTAGATTTGTAGGAGAGAGAGATGTCCAACTTTCGTAGTTTGACCGAAGCGGTAAAGCTGGCACGTGAAAATTTGAGCCAAGGGGATTGGGATTATTTGGTAGGCGCGGCAGATACCGAGACCAGCCTTAGGCGTAACCGCGGCGCGGTCGAGTCTTGGGCGTTTCGTCCGCGGATTTTGAATGATGTCAGCGATGTGCAAGTTTCCACCCAGTTGTTGGGCAGCGAAATGCGCATTCCCGTCATTTTGCCACCTATCGGTTCGGTCCAGGCATTCTCGTCTGGCGGTGGCACCGAGGTCGCCCAGGCCGCAGAAGAATTCGGCATTCTGCAAATTTTAAGCTCTGCGTGTGCGCCAGATTTTGAAACTGTTGCTCGTGACGTGCCTGGGCCACGTATTTATCAACTCTACTTAACCGGCGATGAAGCCTGGATGGACGAGCAGATAGAGCGCTCTATAGCCGCTGGCTACACTGGTTTCTGTTTAACCGCAGACACCCAAGTTTATTCCCGCCGCGAGCGCGATATATTGAAACGATACACGCCCATGTCCGGCCGTTCAGCCAGCCCTGCCGGTGATTTCAATTACCAGTCTAGTATGTCCTGGGATACTGTGGCGCACATTAAAGAGAAGTTCGATATTCCCCTTATGATCAAAGGGGTGGTAGTGGCTGAGGATGCCAAGCGTTGTGTCGAGGCCGGGGTAGATGTGGTTTACGTGTCTAATCATGGTGGCCGCCAGTTAGATCATTCTCGAGCTTGTATCGACTCCCTGCCTGAGGTTGTGGGGGCCGTTCAGGGCCGAGTGCCGGTAATTGTTGACGGCGGGTTTATGCGTGGGGCGGATGTTGTAAAAGGCTTATGTTTGGGTGCAGACATTGTCGGCATGGGCAGGTTTGAAGGCTTGTGTATGGCTGCAGGCGGCAAAGATGCATTGGTCCGAGGGCTGACGATTTTGGAGCAAGAGATCCGAATAACCATGGCGCTAGCTGGGGCTGCAACCTTGACTGACTTGAACCCTAGCCTAGTGGAGCGCTTGGAACCTGTGGGCACGCCGAGCGTGTTAAGTTCCTTCCCACTATTGTCCGAGATCGAATAGGCTTTCGGTAGCGCTTGTACAGGTGAACGCCGTGTACGCGTCTACTTATCTGAAGGTAATGGCATTGGAAACGGCGTTACCGTGCCACCTTTGGTGTCAGTGATTTTTGCGACGCCTTCTTTCTCTACTTCATCAATTCGCACAATGGCATGCATTGGAATAAACGATCTTTGCACGCCTTCAAATTCGCTGCGCAACCTCTCTTCACTAGGGTCAATCAGCAGCGACGAGCGATTACCGAAAGAATAATCTTCCACTTCCACGAAGCCATATAGATCGCTTTGATAAATATTACGGGCATAGACTTCATAAACTTGTCCCTGATTTTGGAACAATATTTTGAAGATACTTTCTTGCTTATCTTTACCCGCCATTACTTTGTGTCACCTGGTTGTAAACCGATTGCTGAATGTGCATTTTTGGAGCTGTGTTCGTGCTGGGATAGTTGGGGATAACTGCTTGGTTTTCAAGTGCTCTTTCTCTCTTGGCGCTCGCTCTAAGCGAATGATGTTTTTTTGCCACCCATGTACATCTGCCATTAGGTTACTGGGCAGGATGGCGTATAATGAGTCTCCTTTTTTTGTACTAAAGTCACTATGGCCAAAAAGCTTTTCGTTAAAACCCACGGTTGCCAAATGAACGAGTATGACTCGGCGCGTATGTATGACGTGCTGCGTGATCAACAAGGGTATGAAATAGCCGAGACTGAAGAAGAGGCAGATGTACTCCTACTCAATACTTGCTCTATTCGTGAGAAAGCCCAAGAAAAAGTTTTTCATCAACTAGGGCGTTGGCAAAAACTCAAAAATGCGAATCCAGATTTAGTCATTGGTGTGGGCGGCTGCGTAGCTAGCCAAGAGGGTGACGCCATTATGAAACGCGCGCCAGTGGTAGATATGGTGTTTGGCCCGCAAACCATTCACCGATTACCGGATATGTTGAGTGCCCAAAAGAGCCAGTTGCTGCCAGTTGTGGACATTACCTTTCCTGAAGTGGAAAAATTTGATCGTCTGCCCGAACCTAGTGTAGACGGTCCTGCGGCTTTCCTTTCTATTATGGAAGGTTGCAGTAAGTATTGCAGTTTTTGCGTAGTGCCTTATACACGCGGCGAAGAAGTCAGTCGCTCTGTGTCCTCGGTGTTGCAGGAAGTGAAGAGTTTGACTAGGCAAGGCGTGAAGGAAATTCACCTGCTGGGGCAAAATGTGAATTCCTATTTAGGTGAGATAGACGGCGATACCGCCGATCTTGCCGAGCTAATTTATTATGTGGCAGCAGTGCCCGGCGTGGAGCGTATTCGCTTTACCACGTCGCACCCGATGGATTTTTCTGACAATTTGATTCAAGCCTATAAAGATATTCCGGCCTTGGTTAATCACCTGCACCTGCCAGTGCAATCGGGTTCAGATACTATTTTGGCCGCCATGAAGCGGGGTCATACTGCGGCGGACTATTACGAAAGAATTGCTCGTTTACGCGAAGTGCGACCAGACATTAGTTTATCCTCGGACTTTATTATTGGTTTTCCTGGTGAAACTGAAGAAGACTTTGCAGACACTATGAAGCTAATTGAAGAAATTGGATTCGATTTTTCCTTTAGTTTTATTTACAGCGCGCGCCCAGGTACGCCAGCTGCGGCCCTTCAAGATGACACGCCTGAAGATGTGAAAAAACAGCGCCTGCAAATGTTGCAAACCCGGCTGCGAGATCAAGCCGAGGCAATATCTCACTCTATGGTCGGTAGTACCCAACAAGTTTTGGTTACCGGGCCAGCGAAAAAAGGTGCCGACGAAGGTCAGCTTGCGGCGCGCACGGAAAATAATCGGGTGGTGAATTTTATCGGCCCATCGAGTTTGATCGGAGAATTCACTACTGTTGCTATTACTAAGGCGTTTCCAAATTCTCTACGTGGTGAAATGGTCGAGTAATTGGCTAAGTTCGCTATCAACTTATCGGCAAAAAAAGGTCCATACTTGATTTTGAATATGCTGCTAATCTCTGTCTACTGCTGATAAAAAGTTTGGTGAAATTTGGAAGAAAACACAGATAACCCTGGAGCCGATGCTCGAGTGGTGCCCTTTACCCGGCTGATTGCTTTGGAACCAAGCGACGCTCGGCGATTGGCCAGCCTTATTGGTCCAGTGGACCAAAACTTGAAACATTTAGAGCGTAGGTTGGGTGTGCACATACGCACACGAGGCAACGAGTTTCAAATCAGCGGTCCGCAAGTCAGGGTACAAGCTGCCGAAGCATTACTACACCAGTTATACCGTGAAACAGCGGATCGAGAATCAATAGAGCCAGATTTTGTACACCTCTTTTTGCAAGAGGCAGGATTGGATGCACTTATGGCTGAACAAGATAAACCTCAAGGACCTACAGTTGTAATGGATGTAGACGCGCAAACCGCAGAAGCGCCGGTTAAAGGGGAAAAAGGTGCTGTGGCAGGGTTAGATGAACTGGTCATTCGCACGCCAAAGAAATCTGTTAAGCCACGCGGTGGTAATCAGCTGAAATATTGCAATTCTGTGCGTCGTCACGATATTAATTTTGGTATTGGCCCTGCGGGTACAGGTAAGACCTATTTGGCCGTTGCTTTGGCTGTGGAAGCGTTGGAGTCCCAGCAGGTGGCACGAATACTGTTGGTTAGGCCGGCGGTGGAGGCAGGCGAAAAACTGGGTTTCTTGCCCGGCGATTTAGCGCAAAAAATTGACCCTTATTTGCGCCCGTTATATGACGCCCTTTACGAAATGCTTGGAGTAGAGCGGGTGAACAAATATATAGAACGCAATATTATTGAAGTAGCGCCGCTTGCTTACATGCGTGGTCGGACGTTAAACAATGCATTTATTATTTTAGATGAGTCGCAAAATACTACAGTTGCGCAAATGAAGATGTTTCTAACCCGTATTGGTTTTGGCTCTACAGCAGTAGTCACAGGGGATATCACCCAGATCGATTTGCCTCGAGGCGAGAACTCCGGACTGATTCATGTACGTGACGTGCTGCGTAATATCGAGGGCATTAAGTTCACACAATTTGTTTCCAAAGATGTTGTACGCCATCCCCTGGTGCAGAAAATTGTCGACGCCTACGAGCTATTCCAAAATTCGTCAAAGTCCACTGATAGTGAATCTCGAGACCGACGCGGCTAGCTGGCGAATAAGCATCCTGACCGGCTGTTTGATGGCGTATTCGACAAGTTGAGGAGCGGCCTTTTGGAAACAAAGATAAATACGTCCGGCGAGCATTATGAATATTGATCTGCAAATTGCAGAAGACCTATCAAAAGACGTATCAAAAAACCTAGCGAAAGGCCAGTTGGACAATGACTTCGCCGCGCTATTGGGGCCTTCATCTGGCGGTGATGACACACTTACAGCTTTGCATGGACTGATCGACAGCTGGCTGCTTGCTGTGCAAAAGCGCTTAGATGATCCTAGATTAGAACACGCCTTATGTATTCGCTTGTGTGACCTGAGCGAGTCGCAAACACTTAACCTCACGTATCGAGGCAAAGATAAACCCACCAATGTTTTGAGTTTTCCAGCCCAGTTAGATGAGCAATTTGCTCATGACGACATGCCGCTGGGCGATTTGGCGATTTGTTGGCCGGTACTCGTTACAGAAGCAGGCGAACAAGGTAAGCAACCTTTGCATCACCTCGCCCACTTACTAGTGCACGGCGTACTGCACCTGCTGGACTATGATCACGAAGCTGATGCGCAGGCACAAATTATGGAAGCTCTAGAGGTGCACATACTTGCCGAGTTGGGTGTTGAGAATCCGTATAACTGACCTGCAAAACAACGATTTTTTTAATCGGTTCTTGCATTTATTCCATGCCTTATTTATACAGGAAGGCCTAATATTGGTAAAACTTGCCCTATGAGTGATATGTCTGAGTTCTCTGACGACTCAGTTGAAAAAAAGTCCCCTAGTCGCGGCGTACGTGGATGGTTGTCTGATTTATTTTCAGAAGCACCTGATGACGTTGCAGCATTACTCGAAGTTTTACAGGACGCTGCTGAACGCCAGCTAATAGACGTCGACGCCTTGAATATAATTGTCGGGGCGCTGCATGTAGCAGACATGCATGCCCGCGATATCATGATTCCTCGTTCGGCTCTGGTTGTGGTTCACGAAGATCAACAACCTGCGGAGCTATTACCTTTAGTCATAGAATCTAAGCACTCACGATTCCCTGTGGTGGGCGATGATGTCGACGACATTAAGGGCATTTTGCACGCCAAAGACTTGCTGGCATTAGCAGTGGAAGAAGACGGTCAACGTTTTGATATTAAAGACTTTATTCGCCCGGCCGCAGTTATTCCTGAAAGTAAAAGATTGAACGTTTTGCTAGAAGAATTTCGCGCCAACCGTAATCATATGGCCTTGGTGGTGGATGAATACGGACAAATTTCCGGCGCTGTGACCATTGAAGATGTCTTGGAACAGATTGTTGGAGAAATAGAAGATGAGCACGATGTGGATGATGACAGCTTTGTTAAGCAGCTGGAGCCCGCGTCTTTTCACGTTAAAGCCAACACCACAATTGAAGACTTTAACGAGTACTTTAGCCTGACCTTAAGTGATGACGAGTTCGACACCATCGGCGGTATTGTGTTGCAGGCTTTTGGTCACTTACCTGAATTAGGCGAGTCCATCGAAGTTGCAGGTCTGAAGTTTGAAGTGCTCAATGCAGATTCAAGACGCCTGCGCCTGCTGCGCGTTGATACCCCGCAACCAATTGAACATAGCGAGCTTGCGTGACTACTAAATCGGCGCTTTTTTTAGCGCTGATTGCTGGCGCTATTTACCCCCTTGGATTTGCCCCTTTCGGCTACTTCAGCGTCGCCTTGCTCTCGGCTTTGGTTTTTTTTCTTTTGCTGGTTCGAGCACCTCACTTAGCACCCTGGTCGGCGCTTGTATTCGGCTTTGGTAAATACCTTGTTGGCATTTCATGGGTTTATGTCAGCCTCAATCAATACGGCAGTGCGCCACCTTTACTCGCCGGCATGTTGGTATTGCTGTTTGTTGTGGTGATGGCTCTTTTTTGCTGGCCAATAGGGCTTTTCTACAAGCGTTTGCATAGCGCCAACCAATACCTCAACGGGCTAGTTTTTATTGCGCTTTGGCTAGTCATGGAGTGGTCGCTGACATGGTTGTTCACTGGCTTCCCTTGGTTGTTCTTAGGTTATGGTGCGATTGACTCAGCATTAGCAGGTGTTGCGCCAGTAGCCGGAGTTTTAGCGACATCGGCTTTTGGCTTAGTCTCGGTAGTGGGTTTTGCCCTAGTGAGTCTTCTTTGGGTCGAAGGGCAGCGCGGTAGGTTACTTGTCCCCGGCCTTGCGCTCATGGTTTTGCCTTGGGTCATCGGGGTGCTGCTCAGTTCTGTGTCTTGGGTGCAGCCCATTGGTCAATATTCTGTGGCCTTGGTGCAAGGTAACTTGGATCAAACGGTGAAATGGGACCAAGACGAGCAGGCGGCTAATGTGCGTAAACACATAGAACTCAGTGCAGCTCACTGGGACGCTGACCTCGTTGTTTGGTCCGAATTTGCGGTGACCCTTTACGGCGCGCAAGCTCACAAAACGGTAGATTTTTTACAGACTCAGGGCCTAGCCTCAAAGACTAATGTCATTACTGGTATCCCTACCCTTGAGCGTCTGCCTCGGAGTGAAGGCGGGCGCAGGTTCAACATTTATAATACGGCTCAGGGCTATGGTTTGGCTCAGGGTGGCTTTGCTAAATATCATTTGGTGCCTTTTGGTGAATTTGTACCCTTGGAAGACTGGCTGCGCGGATTAATCGAATTTTTTAATCTGCCCATGTCCGGTTTAAAGCAGGGTTCGTGGCAACAGAACAACATCACACTCAGCTTGCCGCCTGCAGCCAGCCAAACGGCTACGGCCTCTGAGACTCAACGGCTTGTGATCGACGGGCAGAATGAAGAACGTAATAAAGTGCAGGTTGCAATCGGTATTTGCTATGAAATCGCCTATGGCAATTCCATGCGAGATCGGGCCGAGGAGGCTGGCGTGATACTGACTATTTCCAACGATACTTGGTTTGGAGGGTCTATTGGTCCTCACCAACATATGCAGATTGCGCGTATGCGCGCCCTTGAAAATGGGCGCTGGTTATTACGTGGCACAAACAATGGTGTCACAGCTATTGTCAATGCACAGGGCAAGATGGTTGACCAGTTGCCGCAGTTTGAGGCTGCGGTGCTGCGCGGTGAATTTGCGGTTATGCAAGGTCGTACCCCTTATAGCAGAGTTGGTGATTGGCCTATTTTGCTGCTGATTTTGCTCGCTTTAGTTTCTGCAATTATGGCTAAAAGACGCAGCCCAGTGCCGCTGTAGTAGTTTCAAAACCCCCCTCATCAAGCTAAGTCTCTTAACTGTTGAAAAAAATATGCCCTTGGCGGCGCTTGTAATCTTTGCTCATCTTAAAGCCGTAAACGCGGTGCCTTCTAGCTCTGTCTGAGTCACAAAGAATTGCCTAAATTGGCCCGCAAACTACGAAGATGGCGCGGGTAAGTGTTATCCTTGCTGCCGATTTATAAGCAACCCAAGATCAAAAGCATGAACCCAGTTTACGAGCCGCGACACATTGAATCTCAAGCACAAGAATATTGGGATGAAAACCAGTCCTTTGTCGGTGATGAACAGCGCCCAGGAGAAAAATTTTATTGCCTGGCTATGTTCCCTTACCCCAGTGGCCGACTGCATATGGGCCATGTACGTTGCTACACCTTGGGTGATGTGATTAACCGCTACCGCCGGCTAAAAGGCTTTAACGTTATGCACCCGATGGGCTGGGATGCTTTTGGTTTGCCTGCAGAAAATGCGGCAATAAAACACGATATTCCACCGGCAGACTGGACCAAGGACAACATCGCCTATATGCGCACGCAAATGCAGCGCTTGGGCTTTGGCATGGACTGGACCAGAGAAGTAGCCACTTGCGATCCTGAATACTATCGCTGGGAGCAGTGGTTATTTGTGAAGCTTTACGCAAAGGGCATGGTTTATCGCAAAAATGCTATGGTCAACTGGGACCCTGTAGACCAGACGGTGTTGGCTAATGAGCAAGTAGTAGATGGCAAAGGTTGGCGCTCCGGTGCCGTGGTTGAACGCCGGGAAATGTCCCAGTGGTTCTTAAAGATTACCGACTATGCCCAAGAGCTATTGGACGAGTTAGATGATATGCCCGGCTGGCCTGACTCTGTAAAGAACATGCAGCGCAACTGGATTGGTCGCTCACAGGGCGCTGAAGTCGACTTCACCGTGACCCATGACGAGAGCCAAAAGCTCACCGTGTTTACGACCCGCCCCGATACTTTAATGGGTGCCACCTACGTGGCCGTGGCGCCAGAGCATCCACTGGCAACATTGGCCGCTGAGTCTACCCCTGAAGTAGCTGCTTTTATTCAAGCGCACAAAGTAAACACCACAGCGGAAGCAGATCTCGCGGTAATGGAAAAAGTCGGTATTGCCACCGGGTTGACTGTCAAACACCCCTTAACCAATGAGCTATTGCCGGTATGGATAGCGAACTTTGTGCTCATGGAATACGGCTCTGGCGCGGTTATGTCGGTGCCAGCCCACGACCAACGTGACTACGAGTTTGCGCATAAGTACGGTATTGATATTGCCCAAGTTATTCAGCCAATGGGTGATGATGAATGTAATTTGGATGAGTCTGCTTTTACTGCCAAAGGGCGTCTGATTAATTCGGGTCAGTTCGATGGGCTAGAGTTTGATCAAGCTTTTACTAGCATAGTTGATGCGCTAGCCGCCAAAGAGGCTGGTCGGTCAATCACCAATTATCGTCTGCGCGACTGGGGTGTCTCCAGGCAGCGCTATTGGGGTTGCCCAATTCCTATGATCCACTGCGAAGATTGTGGTGTATTACCTGTGCCTGAAGCGGATTTACCCGTTGTCTTGCCTACTAAAGTGAGTTTCAGCGGAGTCGGTTCGCCACTGGAAAATATGCCTGATTTCCTCAATGTGGCTTGCCCCGGTTGTGGCCAAGATGCGCGGCGTGAAACAGACACCTTTGACACTTTTATGGAGTCGTCTTGGTATTACGCGCGTTTTGCGTCCCCTGACGCAGACACATCAATGCTCGACGAGCGTGCCAATTACTGGGCACCGGTTGATCATTACGTGGGTGGTATAGAGCACGCGATTTTGCATCTGTTGTACGCACGTTTCTATTTCAAACTGATGCGTGACGAAGGTTTAGTCAAAGATAATGAGCCTTTCAAAAAACTCATGATGCTGGGCATGGTGCTGCAAGACGGCAAAAAGATGTCTAAGTCCGCTGGAGATGCTGGCGACCCGCAAAAGTTGTTGGATCGTTATGGTGCTGACACAGTGCGCACCGCCATGATGTTTGCAGCGCCCCCAGAACAGTCTTTTGAGTGGAGTGAGGCAGGCCTTGAAGGCGCAATGCGTTTTCTTAAACGCCTTTGGACTGCAGTGCACGAGCATGCTGCCGCTGGTCCAATACCTGAACTTGATTTTCACGACCTATCTGATGAAGGCAAGGCACTCCGTCGTAAAACTCATGAAACGCTGCGAAAAGCCGACGACGATTATGGGCGGCGTATGCAGTTCAATACTGTTGTTTCTGCAGTTATGGAATTGGCCAACAGTCTGTATAAGTTTCAAGCTAAGACTGCTGGTGACCGAGCGGCCGCCCAAGAAGCATGGTTGAGCGCGGTGCAAATTATTTCGCCTATCGCGCCACATATTGCCCACAGCCTATGGCAAACCTTAGGTCAGCAGGGTTCTCTAGTGGACTGTCCGTGGCCCGAGATAGATGAGAGCGCATTGGTTCAACAACACTTGTCTTTAGTGGTTCAGGTGAACGGCAAAGTGCGCGGTAAGATCGAAGTAGATGCCAGTGCGAGTAAGGAAGAGATTCTAGAGATTGCCAAAAACGAAAGTAACGTGGCACGCTATTTAGAAGATAAAACTGTACGTAAAGAGATAGTTGTGCCGAATAAACTTGTCAATATTGTGGTGGGTTAAATGCTTATGAGCCGCCATTTGTCGACGCTGCTCGGTGTATGCGCGCTATCTGTGCTTTTGCATGGCTGCGGCTTTCAACTGCGTGGCAGCGATCTTGGCGAGCTCAATTTAGACTACCGGATTACTGGAAACTTATCTGGCGGAGCTGCGGATGCGACCTCGGTGGAGTTTTTGCAGTTGCTCAAACAGTCGCTGAATCAGGTCGGTGCGCAGGAACTAAGTTCAGCGAATGTGCTTATAGAAATAACTAGCTTACGCCGCGAAGAAATTGAAGGCGCGGTGAATGCTCAGGTTAGAGTCACTGAGAAGAGTGTTGTCTTTACGCTGATGTATCGTGTGGTTGACGTTAATGGGGACGATATTGTCGCTGATCAACGCCTACAAATTGAGCGCGTTTACCGAATTGACCGGAATAATCTCTTAGCCAGTAACAGTGAACAAAAGCTGCTCGAGACTGAACTGCTGCGCAACCTGGCAGGTCAGTTGGTTAGAGGTTTGGGGGTGGTGATGTCCAAGCAATCTAGTTTGGCTAAATCTGCGAGTTAACCCAGTGCAAATTAAACCTGAACAATTATCCTCTTCATTGTCTCGTGGTTTGCAGACGATATATCTGGTTAGTGGCGACGACACCCTCTTGGTAGAAGAGGCTTGTGATGAAATTATTGCAGCAGCTCGTAGTCAAGGTTTCACCGAGCGCTCTATCCATCATGTTGAACCCGGATTCCATTGGTATGACATCACGAATGATGCCGCCAGTATGTCGCTGTTCGCTGAACGCAAAATTTTAGACCTGCGCCTTGGCTCAGGTAAGTTCGACAAGGAAGCCTCTGAGGTGTTGCGCTCTTGGTGTGATGGCGAAACGAGCAATAGCGATACACTCTTGATGTTGCGTACGGATCGTCTGCAACCTAGGCAGCGTTCTTCTGCTTGGTTTAAGGCCATAGAGCAGGCGGGTGGTATTGTGTTGATTTGGCCGATGAGTCCACGAGACATGCCCAGATGGCTTGAAGCCCGACTCACCAAACGTGGTCTAAGCATGGACCGCGACGGCTTGAGTTATTTAGCAGATCGAGTGGAAGGCAATTTACTTGCGGCGGCGCAGGAAATTGAAAAACTTGCTTTGCAAGATTTGCCCCAACCCATTTCTCAGCAGACACTTATTGCTTCCCTTGAGGATACCTCGCGTTTTACCAGCTTCGATATGATTGATGCCGCCATGGCGGGAGACGCAGTTAGAGCGCGCAAAGTGCTGCATTCGCTCAAGCAAGAAGGCGTCAGCCTATTTGCCATTCTTGGCGCTCTGACGAGTCAGCTGCGGCGTTTGGGTCAAAGTCGGGGGCTGCCGCCGGCTCGTGCGCGTATTCTTGAGCAGTTTGCCCAGAGAGTCAGTTCGCCGTTAACTCTGCTGGCGGAGTGTGCCGTGATTGATCAACAGGGTAAGGGCCAGCGTTTTGGCGACGCCTGGGTTAGTTTAGAACAATTGGTATTAGTTATGGCCGGCACCGTTGGCATGGTGCCGCCGTCTGTTTATCAACGTCGTCTGCGAGGACGCTAAGAAAAATTTTTAACGCCCCTTTAGCAAGCCAGATGGCGCAACTTCTTACTTGTCATTGGTATTTTTGCCCCGCGCTTTAGCTCTTGTTCGAATTCACGGGCTAATTCACAAAGGTGTCAGCGGTTATCCCGAGGTCTACTATGACTAACTTGCCACTGCTGTTATCGAAGCTGGTCACAGAGCAATTGTCAGGGGCAAAAACTCGCATTTTGTCCTCACCTTGAGCAAAGCTGACAGCAGCGTTGATGGCCACATAATGGCTGAAAATAATGCAGTCTTCGGAGCAGGTTAGTAAGTAGTCGACAATATTTTGTCGCCATTGCTGGGAGTTTTGATCTAGGTCCGACCAGTTACCGGCCATGGCAGTTTGTAGCCACAGGGCTGTCTCTTATACACATCTCCGAGCCCACGAGACGGACTCCTATCTCGT
>OJFS01000131.1_pt1 | contig 37260 bp, 27 predicted proteins | sample 1594231 | NCBI WGS metagenome assembly OJFS01 (sample SAMN05416847, study PRJEB24817) | seawater metagenome | isolation source: Sea water | place: Canada:Atlantic | collected 2013-07
CGAGATAGGAGTCCGTCTCGTGGGCTCGGAGATGTGTATAAGAGACAGGTTCTCCTCCGTCACATCTTGCCCGGTAAGCCAGTTTTGCATACTCGCAGAAAAAATTTGCAAAAATTCCAAAAATGAGTCTGCCGGGCCTGACCGCACCTGGAATTGGCATTCATTCATACGCCAACTATCGCCGTCGCATACCCATGATTGATTCATTACAACACCAATGAACTTGTGGCCGCTGGCGGTCAGATTCGCCGACAAACTCGCAGCGCCATCACTTAGCTGTTCCATCTTTACATCACGATAAGCAATTTCGCTTTTCAGACCGAAAACCAAGGCACTCCAAAAGCCCTGAATTTGCTCAATACCAACAAATTTGCTTAAACCCGTTATCTCCATTACAGCCTCGTCTAAGTAAAGAGACTGTAGATCTTGCGTTTCTCTAGCATTAATTTTTTCAATAAGTAATAGACTGTTTTGTAAAACCTGCTGAAAAACATTCTGTGTCACTTCTCGCACTCCTACTGAACCCATTGCATACTGGCACTTCTAAGACACTGTTTGCGCCAGCAAATAGTAACAAATTCTTCAGCAACACCAAACACTCGTATACCTGATATGCTGACCATCTGCTTCGGAGAAACTCATTTGTCTACTTACGACTATATTATTGTTGGCGCCGGCACAGCCGGTTGCGTGTTAGCTAATCGACTATCTAAAGATCCATCCAAACAAGTTTTGCTGCTTGAGGCTGGCAAAAAAGATAACTATTTTTGGATCGATATCCCGGTGGGTTATCTCTACACCATAGGCAATCCGCGTACGGATTGGTGCTTTTCTACAGAGCCAGAAAAAGGTTTAAACGGCAGACGTATTGGCTACGCCCGGGGCAAGGTTATCGGCGGCTCCTCCTCCATTAATGCCATGATTTATATGCGTGGACAAAAAAGCGACTACGACTATTGGGCCAGCCAAGGCAATCGTGGCTGGGGTTGGGATGATGTTTTACCTATATTTAGGCGTTCGGAGGACTATCAGCACGGCGCCGATGATTTTCACGGCAGCGGCGGCGAACTCCGAGTTGAAGAACGCCGAGTGAATTGGGAAATATTGGACGTCTGGCGAGAAGCCGCTGCTCAAACGGGCATCCCCAAAATCAAAGAATTCAACACAGGCGACAATTTTGGCAACGCCTACTTCCAAATGAATCAGCGCTCAGGCAAGCGTTGGAGCGCGGCTAGAGCATTCTTAGACACCGCGCAAAAGCGCCAGAATCTTACAGTAATGACTGAGGCCATGGTGCAAAAACTGGCGCTAGAGCATACCGATAAAGGCCTAGTGGCCACAGGCGTGCATGTGCTTCACAAAGGTCAGGCCCAGCTTATAACCGCCAACAAAGAGGTTCTATTGGCGGCTGGCGCCGTCGCCTCACCGCAAATCTTGCAGCTTTCAGGTATCGGAGCGCCAGAGTTACTGCAACAACACGGCATTGAAGCAAAGCGCGAACTGCCCGGCGTGGGCAATAATTTGCAAGACCATTTACAGATCAGAACCATTTACTCGGTAGATAACACCGTGACTCTAAACCGCCGAGCAAAGTACCCTTGGGGTATGGCAAAAATGGGCCTTGAATATCTTTTCAATAAAACCGGCCCCATGACTATGCCGCCCTCCCAGCTTGGTGCGTTTGCCAAAAGCGATCCTAGCCAGGCATCCGCTAACATCGAGTGGCATGTACAACCACTGTCATTAGATGCATTTGGCTCGCCACTACATAAGTATGATGCGATCACACCCTCTGTTTGTAATTTACGACCTTCAAGCCGAGGTAGCATAGCTATTACGTCAACGGACCCTGCGGTAGCACCGGCCATCAGACCCAACTACCTGTCAACAGAAGAAGATCTAAATGTCGCTGTAGCCGGATTAAAGTTCACACGGAAAATCATGGCTGCTCCAGCCCTGCTGCCCTTTAACCCCAAAGAACTGAAACCCGGTGCGCATTTAACCTCGGAAGACGAATTGGCTTCAGCCGCAGGGGATTTAGGCACCACAATTTTTCACCCGGTAGGTACCTGCAAAATGGGTAACGACCCAATGGCTGTGGTGAACGACCGCCTACAAGTCCATGGGGTTGGCGGTTTACGAGTAATTGACGCCTCTATTATGCCCACCATTACCTCGGGCAATACCAATGCGCCCACAGTAATGATTGCAGAGCGCGGCGCGGATTTTATTAAAGAAGACAATGAGCACACGATTTAGCAACGTACCTAAGAGCGCCTTCAATCCTCTACAGGGCCAGTAGTTGAGCAAATCGCTGATTGTCTGGGTAGTTCACACTGCTCCATCCCATACGCACAATAAGAGTTTGCAGGGAGGGAATGATCATCACCCGCTGGCCACGATTACCGGTAAAAGCATAAGCATCCGCCGGTAAATCTGGCCATCTCAACGCTTTGTCACCCTGGTTCAACCAAACCTGATAACCATAAGCACGCTCGTTATCACTGCTATTGCGACTGGTTGCCTGCATCACCCACTGCTCGCTTACAATTCGATGACCGTTGAGTTCACCTTTTTGTAGCAGCAACAAACCTAGACGAGCCCAATCCCGAGTACTGGAATATATATTGGAACTGCCCATAAAGACCCCACTAGCATCTAACTCTAATGTCGTGTGGGCCATGGCCATGGGCGCCAGTATTTCTTTATGTAGAGTATCTACCGCCGCCTGAGTACCGCCTGTTCGGTTGACAAAGACTTCCGAGAGCAAATTAGCAGTGCCTGAAGAATAGGAAAAATGCGTACCAGGAGGATGGATAAGCGCACTGGCTTTAGCCACACCTGAAGCACTTGCCTCAACAAATAACATGCGCGTGGCATCGCTACCCGGCGCGTACACTTCAGAAAAATCTAGGCCACTGCTCATTTGTAATAGCTGCTGCAAAGTAATGTTACGACGATCATCCCCTGACCACTCAGCAAACAAATTAGCCTCGTCCATGGCTAGCTTGTCTACGTAGGCTAGGTGCCCGAGCATAATGGCAGATAAGCTCTTACCCATAGACCAACCCATTAAAGGTGTTTGTGGAGAAAAACCTTCGACATAAGCTTCGGCGATTATATTGCCGTTACGCACAACTAATAACGCTCTGGTCTGTAAATTTTCAGCATTGTCTTGCGCAAGCACTGTTGCCAATTGGCTTTGCATAGACTTGTCTAAGCTATTAACCATGGAGCCTCGAGGCCAAGGCTCTAACGACTCTACAAGGGTAGGCACAACAATATCATCAAGCTGCTCGCTGCCAGCGCGCACCAAAGTACACCCCAGCCCTGGACGAAACTTAGCTTTGGTGGAACCTAAGCCGAATAAGCTGGCGCTGGCTGACATCTCTACATCGTCATAGTTAATGGCCAGTAAGTCTGCCGCTGCAGAATAGGAGGCAATATCAGCAGCAACCTGCTGGGCATCAAACCCAGACAGATACCGGCCAGAGCAGGCAAGTTTGGCACCAATACCTGTGCCTACCTGCACGTTCGCTTTTAAGTCAAAGGGCGAGAGACCGAGCAAATTCATACCAAGGAAAGGCAGAGACAAAATAAATAGCAGAACAAATAGTTTTTTCATAACGACCAAAAAAGCGGTAAAACCAGAGTTCGACATCGGGCCCGTTGCCTTACGCAAACACACCTCGCCAACCTCTCAAGACAAAATGCCACAAAAAAGACATTCAACGATGCAAAAAAAAGGGCCCAAATTAGGGCCCTTGAATCTGTTGCTACAGAATAAGTTGAGAAGTTACTCTTTTTCAACCAAAGCCTGATAAGTCATCACTTTAAAATCACCAGCTAGGCGGGTGCGGTGAGGAATACTCTGCACCATAAACAGTCCAATCAACTGTTCTTGAGGATCAATCCAAAAACGCGTACCCGCAGCGCCCCCCCAGTTATATTCGCCAGCTGAACTGACTTCGCCCACTTCACCGGGATTAAGCACAACAGCAAAATCTAGCCCAAAACCAACGCCCTTGCGACCGAAACCCAAGCCCATATCGCCGATATGATTTGCCGTCATCAGATCTACGGTTTTCGGTGAGAGAATCCTCACGCCATCTAGCTCGCCGCCATTGAGCATCATCTGGCTAAAACGCATGTAATCACGAGCGGTGGCAACTAACCCACCGCCGCCACTTTCAAACTTACCACCGTAAATATAACCAGCGCTGATGAAGGCATCTGCCACTTCAAGGCCACTACCGGTTGCTGGAGAAAAGTAATTGTCCGCAGTAACGCCTTCGGGCTTATAAAGTTGAGTAAGGCGATCTTTATTACCTTCATTGATTTTGAAAGCCGTATCCTTCATGTCTAATGGCGCGAATATACGCTGCTGAAGAAACTCGCTGAACTTCATGCCCGAAAGCACTTCTACCAAATAGCCCTGTACATCTACGGAAACACTGTAGTGCCACTGGCTGCCTGGATCATATTGCAAAGGTAACTTACCGAGGGCTGTCACAAACTCTTTTAAGTCCATATCACCCAAAAGCCCAGCCTTACGATAGGCTTGGTCCACTTCAGTATTACCGAACACACCGTATGTGAGACCTGCCGTATGGGTCATAAGGTCTCGAATAGTGGGCTGGCGTGTGGGTTTGCGAGTCTGACCAATCAGGCTTTTATCGCCAGCACCAATAGTGGTACTGGTGGTACCGTCAGAAACAATGCCAGTACCTGCTGTAGAAAGAGCCACCTGCAGGTTGGCCATTTCGGGAATATACATAGCAATAGGGTCGTTCAGGCGAAACTTGCCTTCTTCATACAGCATCATCAAAGCAACGCCAGTGATGGGCTTGCTCATAGAATAAATTCTATAAATAGCGTCATCGGTCATCGCCTTGCCTGCTTCACGGTCAGCTTGGCCGTAAGTTTGGCTGTAAATAATCTTGCCGTTACGGGCGATCATCCCCATGCCACCCACCATGGTGCCATCCTCGACCTTGGCGTTCATCAACTGAGTAAGCTTCTCTAAGCGTTCACTAGAAAAACCCTGGCGTTCGGGCTTTGTGCTGCTCATCTCTTTGGCACTTGCAGGTGCCACCACCAACATTACAGCCAATACCAAAACTAAGTTTCGAGCCGTTTTAATTACAGTCATCATTTATCCTCTCCCGTTATTTGTCGTCTAACGAACTTTCATTCGAGTTTTCGTGCAAATTTTATAGAGCTCGGCACAATTCAAAAATTGGCCACGCGCTAGCCAGAGGGCAAAAAACCCTCACCGGTAAATTTAGAATCTTTATTATTTCACCCAGATTCTGATGACTGGGTTCTTTTCCTTCTCGGCCCGACGTTTGCATCCGGGCCTACTTAATCCACGCTTTGCTGTCCGAACTTTTTAGTCCAAACCACTTAGTCCAAACCTCCGCAGTCCGAACTGTCTAATTCACATAGTAGCTCTATTTACCCAGAGCCTCACAGCCCAGGACTTGAGAAACTCTCTGCCCAGACTCGACGGACCTTAATTGCCAAACCGGTAGCGCAGCTTTGCCACCACTGAATCTATAACAGGATCTTGGATGCTGTCAGAGAACAATTCTGACACATCTGCATCATCACCTGTACGTAGCGAGTTACCTCTGTTGTAGACCAAATAAAAGTCTGTCAGCGGCGCAATTTCCCAACGGTATCTGAGCTGTGTAGTAAAAACGCCCAAGTTAAAGTCGTAGTTATTTTGCGCCCTTATTCCAGGCCGCAGATCACCATCTACCGCTGGAATGGTATAAAAGCCTGTATCTTCAGCACGTACACCTGCCCACTGCATATTCCAGCGCAGCTGATGCCCAGGAGCGATGAACCAATTCATATCAAAGCTAGGCTGCCATTCGTCGCCATCAAAGCTAGCAAAGTTACGACCACCTTGATAAACCAACCAGTCATTACGTTTCTTATAACGCAAATCGAAGTCCAAGCTCAATACGTCTAGAGGACGAATGGTCACTCCTGCCGACGCACCGTAGGTTACGTCCCCCAAATGCTCTTGTTGCGCAGTTATACCCGCTGAGTAACTGAAAGTCTTATTTGCGTCGGTGGCAATGAGCATCTCAAACCAACCACCTGCATCCACTCGGTAGGCGCCATTACCTCTGCTGTCTATGTCTTCATAGCGTTCAGGTAAAAAACCAATGCCTGTTCTTAACGTATTGCGACCAGGTAGAACAAAAGAGGTACGCCAAAGTATGGCACTGTCAGTGACCTGCCCTTCCTCCAAATTGTATTGCTGCTGCACAGAAAAGGCCGAGCGGAAGTTTGTTAACTTTTCCGTGAAGTCTTGCTTGTTATAAAGCATCACGTAACGCCCTTTAACATAATCATTACGACGCAAAAAACCTAAGTCGTTAAAATCGATTTTGTCGTCCATGATGTCCAACTCAAATTTATGCCTCAGGTTTGGCCTACTTGCATATAGCACGTCAAACAAAGCCCCTGAACCACTGACATCGTCTCTATCACTCATAACCAATTGGCCATCGGCAATGAGCCTACCATCGCTACTCGTATAATGACCGTCAAAACTGTGAATCTCCGCGTCGTATAACGAACCACCGGCAAATGTACCCATATAACCCACTGACTTTTTTGCCTCGCCAGCAAGTTGGTAACTTAACCGAGCCACAGCAAATTCGCGGCCATCGTCGGTTATTTTTACTGGCTGATTTGCGCTATTTCGCCCTAACCAAGAGATATCATCTTCGACTGCAGCTAGCGCACCATAACGAAACGCACCATTGGTACCTGTTACCTTTGCAGCCCCAAGTAGGTCTGTAGGTATATCACGCTGTCCACGCTCTGGTGTTATGCCAATTGGCACATCAATTTGGTTAGCCGTGCCGCCAATACGACGAGTATTGAGGAGCGATACCGGCACTGGTACAAAGTCATTTAAATAAATGCGTCTTGAGGTTGTCGCATAGTCCTCATTCAACGCAATTCTATACAAGGCGCTAAAGTCGTCCCGGGGCATTACATTAAAAATTTCGCTACCTTCTAAGAAAAATAGTCGTTTTTCCGGGAAAAAAGTTTCACTGGCTGTAAGGTTTAAAACCACGTCATCGGCCTCAACAGCGCCAAAGTCAGGATTCACAGTTGCCGAAAGCTCTAACTTAGGCGACGGCTTCCAAGATAAATCTGCGCCAACCCTTACATCTGATTCGTTGTACACTTGGTCGGATGTTGCTGCAATGAAGGGAATCATGGCCACTTGAGTACGCGGCTGCACACCTTGGACTTCAATTTGATTCAGCGCTGAAACAAAACGCGCGCTGGTTACGCCATAACCGGGCCATTGATAACGCTCATTAGCGTGAGAGATAATTCGACTTGCGGCAAAGCCAATATTCCGCACACCGGCAGTTTCGGGCATGCTCATCATGGACCAAGGCAAAAACATTTCAATACTCCAACCGTTATCGGTTACAGCTGATTTGCCAATCCATGGCCCATCCCAATCTCTCTGATAACGCCTCTCGGGTAGAACTTTTCCGTCAGACTGACTGTCGCCAAGCGCGATGAAAAACCAATAGCCAATTTTCGCTTCGCCTGAAACGTCTAGAGTTACGCCAAAAACATCGCGGTCAATGAAATCATCTCGTCTAGACATACGACGTACCAATGTGTCTCGCGGCTGTTCCATATCAGCACTGACATACATACCCTTTTCAGTGGCAAACATGCGCATTTTGGTTGCGTATTTACCCGGTGTACCGATATCTGGAATCGACACCCGCATATTGTCGAAATAGGCAATATCCTGCCAAACGCTCTCATCAATTTGACCATCAATCACCACGCCAACTTCTGCATCAACAAAGGTCGCCATAGCCAACTTGTTTAGATCAACACCGGCCTCAGTGCCATACACTGTTTGCTCTCCAGGACCAGTATTAAGCAGTTGCACAATGCTGGAAGGAACGTCTTCGCTCGCATCACCAACGGTCTTTGCGGCCAAAGAATCGGCTCCAGCTAACTGAGAATTTTTATTCAGAGGAACTGTCGTAGCCAGAGTGGAAACAATACGTTGGGGGCGCAAAACGTCGGCTTCAGGCACGTCATTCATATGCCAAGCAGTGGCATAACCATTGTCACGTAATTCAGATAATAGTTGCCTACTGGAAGCACCCATTTGTGGCACCGCAATGACCCTGAATAATGTAGTTCCATTACGTTCAGACGGCGTAATCTGTAAATCTGCGTTAAAGGCTCTGTTGGCAAGCGCGGCGGACGCCTGCATTGACGCTCTGAGGGCATTGGCTTCGTCAGCAAAACTACCAATGACAACGCCACCAGTTGAGGCAAACTGGGCATAGTTAGCAGTGGAAGTGGCGGCCAAAACCGGCCCATAGCACAGCAACTGGACCAACATAAGGCCCATAAGAATCAAAACGCGAATGACAATTTCCCCTAAAAACGATGCACAAAAACAAGCGCAGCTAGTCTGCGGCACTTTCATAGCAATGAAAAGGCACATAACATAGACAATCACTTATTCGGGGAGATAGTAAAATGGCTATATCGGCCTCTTCAACGTCACAACTTTTAGTCGAGCAGCAGCAACATATCTTAGTTTTGACGCTAAATAGACCCGACCGACTGAATGCCATAAGCCCAGACATGCTCAATGAACTGTCCCGCAAGGTGGTGGAAGCCGACAAAGATCCTGAAATACGCTGCATTGTGCTCACCGGAAGCGGACGCGGATTTTGCTCCGGGCTCGACCTAATCGACACCAACGATCGACGTGACAGCGAAGCAAAAGACGCTGAAGGCGATCAGCCTAAGGGCAATAATCGACCAGCACGTAAGTTATTTGATTTGCGCGACGCACCTATTAATGTCATGTGGCACTGCGACACACCCATTATTTGCGCTATCAACGGCGCAGCTGCAGGCTATGGCATGGATATGACCTTGCTCTGCGATATACGCATCATGTCTGAGAAGGGCAAAATGGCTGCCATTACGGCAAAACGAAATGTGGTTCCGGAAAGCGGCGGCACATGGCTTCTGCCAAAGCTTGTAGGTTGGGCTAAAGCGGCGGAACTCTATTATCGAGGGCGTACGGTAGGCGCGGAAGAAAGCCTGTCTCTAGGTTTAGTAAATACCGTGGTGCCCCACGACGAGCTTTTGGATACCGCTATGACCTGGGCTCAGGAGATCGCAGACAATGCGCCTGTTGCAGTGCAGACTACCAAACGCATGATGCGCATGGGTATGGAAGAGTCTTACGACACCTCAGTAGATCATCTGATGATGCATCTACATGGTTTGTTTCAAAGTGAAGATTTTGAAGAAGGTTTAAAGGCGTTTCTTGAGAAGCGTAAGCCTGAGTTCACAGGGCGATAACTAGCTACGCCCTCTCCGGAATGCTATGGAGCGGGCAAAAACCTACCTAAAGCCTCACCAGCTTTTAGGCAGGTACTAGCCACACAGCGGCTATTTCTCTTTCGCCTCTCTACGAATGGTATCAGCGCCGCTGGGATCAACAATCATGCCATGCACTATCTGATTATTCGCATGACCCAACTGCTGTAAGCCCATGGCGGACTGCAGCGCGGTCCACAAACCCTGCGCATCTTGGGCTTGGTTGACACTTTGTTTCGCCAGCCTCAGCCCCATACTCGGTCGCTGGGCAATCCGCGCAGCCATTTGCTGGGTGAAATCGGTTAACTCGGGCCTTGGCACAACGTGATTAACCATGCCGCAAGATTTCGCCTCCATCGCCGAGATACGCCCCCCAGTGAACAAAAGCTCTTTCGCCTTACGCACCCCAAACTCCCAAGGGTGGGCAAAGTACTCTACGCCATTCACCCCAAAAGCTACCACCGGATCAGAAAACGTGGCGTCATCGGACGCAATGATTAAATCGCATACCCAAACCAACATCAGCCCACCGGCAATGACCTTGCCCTGCACCTCAGCAATGGTCGGTTTAGGCAAGTTGCGCCAGCGCCAACATAAACCCAGATAAATCTCTTCCTCTTGCGCTTGATGGCCCTCAGCACCGGGCTTGTCAAAGCCACCCCAGTTACTCACTTGAGCAAAATCTGTGACTTTTTCTTTGTCTGCCAAATCGTGGCCAGAAGAAAAATGTGGCCCATTAGCGGCCAGCACAATGACCTTAACCTCGTCATCTCGAGCAGCCAAATCAAATGCATCGTTTAGTTCATAGAGCATTTTTTTGTTTTGCGCATTGCGTGTATCCACACGGTCAAGGGTAATACGTGCAACGGAATCACTTATTTCATATTGAATTGTCGAAAACTCTGACATTGTCCCTCCCCAGGAATAGAATGTAATCATAGTAACAATAGGAATGGTCTGAGCACATGGCTCTCGAAACATTAACAAATAAAAGTTTAGGCTGGAGATGGATAGCTGTAGCTTCGTTGTTTGTGTTCGGCTTAAGCAGTTTTGCTGCCGGAGTAACCCTAAGTGAGCGGCCGTTTACAGAGAACGACGGCATTGCAGTGCAGATTTACTACATCCTAGGCTTGTTTGTTGTGGGCGGTTTAGATCTTGGCGTACCCACTGGCGGACCCATCTGGGCCCGAGCCTTACTCTGGATCACTTACTTTGGCGCGCCTCTTCTGACTGCATCGGCAGTCATAGAGGCTGTTATCCGAGTCATCAACCCTCAACAATGGCTGCTACGGAACCTAGAAAATCATATTGTGATTTTTGGCTCAGGAGACCTCACAACCAGTTATCTACGCATGCTGCGCAGACAATCGCCAAACGACCGAGTCATTGTTGTAGATGATCATTTCAACTCTATACGAGAGCAAGAACTACAGCAGCGCTATGGCGTGGTGACCATCGTCGGCGACCTGACCTTAGGTTTTTCTTTGAAGAAACTCGCTCTGCCCAAAGCGCGAAGAGTATTGCTATTAGGCGACAATGATTACCAAGCATTCGAAGCTGCAACCCGCGTTTTAGACGTTGCACCCAATTTAAAATTCCGCGTGGTAGTACACTGCCAAAACTTACGTTTTATGCGCAGCTTGTTACGCACATCCCTAGGACGTCACTGTATTATCTTTAACACCTACAACCTTGCCGCCCTAGGCTTTGTGCGCAATAACTTAGTTGAGCACTTTCGCCGAACATACAACCGCGACAACGTGGTCATTGCCGGCTTTGGGCGCTTCGGTCAGTCGGTATTAGAACAATTAGAACGAACAGCTGGCCGTGAACTCTCTCACGTTGCTCTGATCGACCAAGACGCGGAACGGCGCATTCAGGTGGTTGAAGAACAGCAAAGCTTAGGTAAAGACTATCAACGCTCGGTCTTCCGCGGAGACATTTCTCACCCGGAAGTGTGGCGCAATGTTTCTAGCAAAATCGACCTCAGCCTAGAAAATACTGTGGTGATATTGGGCACTGGTAACGAGCGAGACAACCTGCGCACAGCGTTATGGATTAAACAGAAATATCCAAAAGTACTGGTTTATACGCGCTCAAACAGTGTGTCAAAGTTCGCCATGTCAGTGGCTGAGGAAAAAGATCTCCACGCCTTTAGCATCAATCAGTTGGTCGAAGACATGATTCCAAACCGCTGGACCCGTTAACTTTTAGGAAGCGCCAGAGCGCCAGGGGTCCTTGCCAGCGACTACCTAGGACAAAGTCATAACAAACTGCGAAAAATCAGTCGGCAATGTTATTTTGCATCGGCAAGTAATTTGGCCGCGCCTCAATCCTTGCGATCCACGCCAAAATATTAGGATAACCAGCAAGGTCAAAACCGCCATCTGAAGCTACATGGGTATAGGCATAAAGCGAGATATCCGCAATGGTTAACGTTTCGCCGCACAGATAGAGGGTGCGACTCAATTGCTCTTCCATGACCGCCAAAGCTTTGTGACCACCCACTTGCGCGCCCTCATATTGAGCTTGACGATCCGCTGGCAAACCGAGGAAGCGCTTTATAAAGCGTGCAACGGCAATGTAAGGCTCGTGGCTATACTGCTCAAAAAATTGCCACTGCAAAACTCGCGCCCGCGGCAAACCACTGGCCGGCAAGAACTCTGAGCCTTCAGCCAAATAATTCAATATGGCGTTAGACTCGGACAAATATTCTTTGCCCCCTGTCTCAGCATTCGTGATCTCCAGGACTGGAATTTTTGCATTGGCATTTAGCTGCTTGAACTCAGGACTTTGGGTATAACCGGACAAAACATCCACAGCCTCCCAGTCATAGGGCACGCCCATAAACTCCAACAACATCGCTATTTTGTAGCAATTGCCGGAAAGCATATCACCGTAAACACGATATCTATTCATTGAACGCCCTCCACCTAAGTTAACGACACGCCAGTCTAGAGGTCGCTACCAACCACACTGCCGATCTTTGTTCTGCTCTTGCAGCCAACCCATTAAAGGCTGGAAATAATCAATGATAGGCGACGCATCCATTGTCCGCTGCCCAGTTAACGCATACATAGCCTCTGGCCAAGGCTGACTCGCACCCATGCTCAACATTTGGCCCAGCTTTTCTCCTGCGGCTTTATTGTCGTATATGGAGCAGTCATGCAATGGCCCTTTGTTGCCAGCCGCCTCACATAGCGCTTTGTGAAATTGAAACTGCATCACATGAGACAAGAAATAACGGGTATACGGCGTATTGCCAGGAATATGAAATTTGGCACCTGGATCAAAATCTGCTTCTGTACGCGCAACAGCGGGTGCAATGCCTTGATAGCGTGTGCGCAACTCCCACCATCCAGCATTGTAATTTTCTGGCGTAATTTCACCTGAAAAAACCTGCCAACGCCATTGATCAATGAGTTTGCCGAAAGGCAAAAAAGCAATCTTATCCAACGCTAACTTCATCTGTTCGTTAATCGTTGCTTGTTCACTTCGGGTCACTTCAGGCACAAGGCCCTTTTCTTTCAGATAGGCAGGAGTCATAGATAAAACGATAGTGTCACCAATGGCTTCATGGAATCCATCATGGGCACCGCCTTTAAACAACGGGCGCTGTTCTTTGTACATTAGGTAATAATAAATGTGGCCTAACTCATGGTGCAGAGTAGATAGCTGCTCTTCATTCACTTCTACGCACTGCTTAATTCTTGGATCATTACCATTGTCTAAATCCCAGGCACTGGCATGACAAACCACGTCTCGATCTGCTGGCTTGGTGAGCATAGAGTTTTGCCAAAAACTGTCGGGCAATTCAGGCAGGCCTAGTGAAGTGAAAAACGCTTCAGCGGTTTCAGTCATGCGCACTGCATCATATTCTTGCTCAACCAGCGCTTTATTCACATCTAATGAGGCAACACCGGGATAGGGCTCTAACAAGTCATAAATATTGCCCCAAGACTGCGACCACATATTACCCAAAAGGTGCGCTGGGATCGGACCTGTGCTTGACACCAAGTCTTCGCCATATTTTGCGCCTAACTGCGCGCGCACATGGCAGTGTAATTCTTCATAAAGCGGCTCAACTTGAGACCACATACGTTCGCTCTCTTGCTCGAACTCCGCCACGCCCATGTCGTAACCACCCTTCCATAAATCGCCGAGGTCTTTTGCCCCCACTTCGCGCGCACCTTCATTAGCCAATTCTACAAAGCGCTCGTACATGGGGCGCATAGGTGGCGAAACGGTTCTCCACCCAGTCCAGGCATTTAGCTGCTCTGAGTAATCTCGAGATTTGGCAAGGATATTCTCCAACTCAGGCAAAGTTGAACAAACGCCGCTGATAGGGTCACAGTACTCGCCCGCGCCATACATGCCCTCTAAATCTGTAGCCAACTGAGAAAGCTCAGCACGCTTAGCGGCATCGTCTGGTGCAGGCAAGGAGGATCCGCGCAGAATCAGCTCTATGCCCCTGGCAGTTTCTGTATCCATGGGCAGGTCTTTATAATCCCGGGCCTGCTCAATGACTCTGCTTTGAAATGCCAACTGACGCTCGCCAGCTTTGGCGGCCAAGATCCCAGTGTCCGGGGTAATATGGGTTGAGCGCACCCAATAGGCCGCGCCCACCTCTTTATCTAATTCTAACGACTCGGCCTCCACATTACGTAGGAACTCAACCGGATCTTTGGTTTGAGCGGATTCATCTGCCGGGGTTACCGGGCTTTGACAAGCACTGAGGCCCAGCCCAAAAAACGCCACCAAGAAAAATAAGTAATTATGCATATCTCACCTTTAGTAGATTCACTCCCGCAGGAATTTTAGGAGTCAAATTGATTGCACATCGTGCAATTTCAAACATCTATCTTTCGAGCCTTTTATTCAGACTGCCCTTTTCAAACTCTAAATTTCCGGCAGTTCAATTGCCACCGCCGTTTTTCATTAATTCACCAATGCAATTAAAAGCCCTAGTGGAAACGAGCAATCTTTATCCAATATCTCAACCTCTATACCCGATCTTAGAATGGGCAGTTAACAAACTCGAACTTAAACAAATTACCCTACATAACCTACATAACCTGCATAGCAAACTTATTAAATAGATAGCGAATGGGTATCTACAAGCGGTAGTTTTTCGCCGAGCCAACGAGTTGTTGCTATCTTGACACCACAGCTTTGTCCGCGTCGATTTAAGTCAGACTACCGAAACTTTCATACATTTGCTGATTACACGGCTTCAGAGAATGACTACTATTAGTCAACTAAAAATTATTCAGAAGTGCACATGACCGTATTATCTGTTCTCGATTTATCCCCCATTGCGGAGGGAGGCGACGCCCGCCAAGCCTTAAACAACAGCCGCTCTCTGGCGCAACACGCTGAGGCCGCGGGCTACCACCGTTATTGGGTCGCCGAACACCACAATATGCGCGGTATTGCCAGCGCGGCTACCTCGGTGGTCATTGGCCATATTGCTGCGGGCACATCAAAGATTCGCGTGGGATCTGGTGGCATTATGTTGCCCAATCATTCGCCACTGATGGTGGCAGAGCAGTTTGGCACATTAGAAGCCCTGCACCCTGGACGCATAGACTTAGGTCTGGGGCGCGCACCGGGTACGGATGGTGTAACCGCACATGCTCTGCGCCGTACGCTGAATAGCGACCCCAACCAGTTCCCACAAGATGTTATAGAACTAAAAGGCTACCTTAGCGACCAGCATGGCCCTGGCCAACGCGTCACCGCTGTACCTGGCGAAGGCAGCAATATTCCCATGTATATTCTCGGTTCAAGTTTATTTGGCGCCCAACTGGCCGCCATCCTTGGCCTGCCCTTCGCTTTTGCATCGCATTTCGCGCCTGAGGCAATGATGCGCGCCATCGCTTTATATCGACAAGAATTTGCACCGTCCGAGCAACTGAGCAAACCCCACGTGATTTTGGGCTTTAATATTTGCGCGGCAGATACCGAAGAGGAAGCCATGCTGCTGCGCAGTTCTGGCCTGCGCGCATTTTTAAACTTGCGCCAAGGCAAAGCGGGGCCTCTGCCCAAACCCGAAGAAGATTTTGAGAATAACCTCACAGAAATGGAGAAGTCGCTAATGACTCAAGTGAGTTCTGCGGCAGCCGTGGGCAATATTGATCAAGTAAGAGCGCAGACCGCAGAATTTTTGGCCAAAACTGGCGCAGACGAGTTAATTGTAGTGGCGCAAATACACGACCATGAAGCACGCTGTAAAAGCTACGATCTGGCTTATCAAGCGTGCGCGGATCTATAATCTCGTTTTTTTAGGAAGAGGCCCCAAAGCCCCAAAACAGAACAAAAAACAGAACAAAAAAAACCCGGTTATACCGGGCTTTTTTATGCCTAAAAACTTTCAGCTTCTAATTCGACCAGCCAGAGGCTTATTGGCTTAGCCATATTGGCGACGACCAAGCGCGGTCTTGAATGGTGGACTGCATGTCAGGTCGAGGCGCAACACCTGCGGCAATGGCATCATAAGTTGACCAGCGGCAAGTTGGATTCTCCAGCACGCGCACGTAATAAAACGCTTTCTGGGCTGGATCATAATCTGGGTCTTGCCAAACCGCAGAAAGCTCACTGTCGCCCTTATTCGGTGTCACGGTGCAATCCGCCACATTAACGCGAGCGCCGTTATCGCCGCATCGAGCAGTTTGCGCATCCACGGTCTGACCATCAGAACAGGCAATATCCATTACCCGTTCTTGGGTCTTACCGTCCTCAACCCAGCCCTTAACCATTTGTAAACGCTGCAGTGGCTGTGTGTCAGGATCACGGGATGCCCAAACATAGAAGCTAGGTTTACGTTCACCTTGAACCGCTAAATCAGAACCCATGGGTACGCCGTTGGCATAAGCTTGGGCAATGTTGTCTTCGGCATTGAGTAAGGATTGATCAAAATCGTAGCCGGCAAAGAAGCGTAATTTGATGTGCGAACCACTGGTAGAGAAAGTTTCTTTTCTACGCATGGCATCAAAAATGGCCTCACGAGTATTCGACTCAGCCCAAACACCCGCTAAACCCGATGCACCCCAATACTTGGAAGCTGGGTCAAGATACTCTGGTGCCTCTGGCGTTGAGGTAGGCGTGGGCACGCTGCCCCGGCGGTAGGGTTCAAAATCTAACACACCGGTTTTGCTCCAGTAGTTGTCTTCCTCGAATGAGCCCGCTGCATTGTGGGTATCTGATGCGCCAATCACGCCAAATTTGTAAGGGTTCGCGCCAATTTTTGACTCAATCAACAGGCCGTTCAAATACGCTTCGCGCACATAACTGCCATTGGGTTGAGATTGCACGTCGGTGGCTATGCGCAAAGGCATAATTTCAAAATCTGCCCACTCATCATTAGGTGAAAGCATGGGGTGAGTATCCGAAGTCCCTTTTACCTGAGTGTTTTCAACCAAAGGTTCATTACGCATACGGGTTTGCGCATACTCGGCATCAATAGGCTCACCGGCCCAATTAGTCATAGGAAACATCCAACCATTAGAACCATTGGAGTTATGTGGAATGGCCAAAGATTCACGACCCAAAGCGCGCTGCTCATCCATCCACGCCCAAAGGCCCTCGGGATTAATAGAGTCAAATCGGCTGTAAGGTTGCTCAGGCACTTCACTACCGCGAAAAATTACATTGCGGTGCAAGTTCTCAAAAGCCGGTCCGGAACTTGTGTATTCATAGGCGACAAACGTGGTGAAGTTGCCCGGATCATTGTGGCGTTCAGCAGCTTCAATGATTTCCTGCCACGCAGAGCGCGCGACACTTAAGTCATTTATTGGGTCCTTGGTTTCGCCCGTTTGACTGCGTAAATGACCAAGCACGGCGGCAAAACCTGCCTGGGACCCTTCAGGTGTGGTTGCACCGCGGACCGCTGCGGCCATGGCCTCATTTGCATAGGGGCTGTCTAGACTCGCCATCTCGCGCATCATGCCCAGATAAAAAGCGTGGTCGGAAACGGCCAAAAAGTCTAACGGCTTTTGCATTTTCATCTCAAAGCCACTAGCGTGCTCAATGCCAGCGCCCTTCGCAAAAAGATAAGCATCATTAGGTGTTCGCCGCGTGCCGAATAAAAACGCATCAAAAGACAGTTCGGTATGGATATGGGTATCACCAAAGTAGGCGTTTTTCAGAGGATTAACGGATACAACATCTGCAGCTGCTTGCGTCTGCACTCCAGACTCATCCGCTAACGCTGCGTTGCTACCAACACCTTCTTCCGGCGCAGCACAACCCATAAGGCTTGCCACCAGCCCAGCTACCAACACTAGGTTACAAGTATCATTCTTGATCAACATAACTCCCCCGATTCAGTTGTCTCGTTTACGTTACCAGTACATTACAAAACGGTAATTTGTTTCGCTAGGAGATACTAACCCATTTGGCCGAAGGCCCAATCGATTAGTACCCGCCGCTGCCTCTCGTTCTTATAGGCTGGGGTTTACTAGGAACTTTTTACCTGTCGCTTGCAGCGCATAAGTCTTAAGCACGTCCAAATCCAAGGCCTGAGCCAGGGAAATTTCTTCGGCATAGCTACTCGCAAAAGTTGTACGTACTTCATCTGCTACACGTTGACGCAACTCACCTGCACGCTCTTGACCAATTTTTTGCAAAAATGGAGTTAACAACCAACCGCCTAACCCCCACTGCATACCGTAGCTACGAGTCAGCGTAGTTGGGCTGCGTTCCAAGCCACCATAAATGTATACCTGCTTGTATTGCGCTGATCCATAACGGCTGTATTCAGTAGCTGTTTCGTTAGCCGCAACTTCCATAGCGGCCAAAATATGGTTGGCTAGTTGACCACCACCGGTTGCATCAAAGGCCAAATATGCGCCAGTAGCCACAATGGCAGCCTTTAAGTCATCAACAAAGGTTGGCAAGCTTGAATCGCAAACATAAGTCGCACCAATGTCTCGAAGCAACTGGGCTTGTTCAGGCTTGCGTACGATGTTGACCAAATCAACGCCGTCAGCAATGCAGATTTTTTGCAGCATCTGACCGAGGTTTGAGGCTGCAGCTGTGTGTATTAACGCTTTGTAGCCTTCATTACGCATGGTCTCAACCATACCTAACGCGGTTAACGGATTAACAAAACAAGAAGCGCTTTCTTTCGCTGTGACACCGTCGTGCATAGCCAAGCACTGGCTTACATGTAAAGTACGATATTGCGAATACATTGCGCCGCCTAGTACACCCACGGTCTTACCCAAAAGCGCTTGCGCTTCAGGACTGTCACCTGCGGCGATAACAACACCAGAACCTTCGTTACCTACAGGCATGGCCTCATCAAAACGAGCACTCAAGTGCGGCAAAATACCAGCAGGCACATCGGCTTCAACTTTAGGCTGTGCTCCATCGGCAACAGATCTAGCAGTGGAAATATCAGCCAAGCCCAACAACAAACCAAGATCTGAAGGATTAATGGGTGACGCTTGAATTTGCACAACTACTTGGCTGTCTTTTGGCGCATCCACGGGGCAGTCTGCCAGTGAAAGTTGTAGTGTGCCTGTAGAAGTCACACAGGATAAAAGTTGTAAACCGGTCTCTGGTAAAGTGCTCATTATTGTCCCCTTAATTTTGAAGGGGAGCACTATAACCCAGAGTAAACGACGCTGCGAGAGTCGCCGCGAGTTCATGCAGAGCTAAACGCTTCAAAGATGACGATATTAACACCACTGTCCGAGCAGACTGCTCGACCGAAGTTGGTCAGTCCCTCATCAAAGCAAGGGAGACCCGACTAAGCGCAGGTAATGTTGGCTTCCTCTATAGCGAGCTGCGTCGCTACCATCTGAAAAATGTACGGCCCACGCATGGTAGGCAGTATTGGTAAGCCCCGATGGAGAACTACTCCAGTAATAACCTTTTTTGGTGTCAGGAAAATATTTGCTATCAATTGCAATGGGACTTTGCTTCTTTCCACAGCCCCGGTCTAAATCGGCTCGCTTTCCAGACTCACAGCGCACCAAGCCACTTAGCTCGTAAAGAGACGGGACTCGCCAGTTGCTGAGGCCGCAAAACTTGCCCTTGCGACGCTGCAGAACTGCCTCGGTCCAGTCCTCAAATAGTAGATCTGAAGCTGAAGTTTGTCGCGCTGGATCACGCCGGTTTTGGCCTAAATATTTACCCAACCTAACTTTTTGTGACGTTAAGCCACCCCATCGAAATGTTCGATTGGCAAAACTAACCGAATTATTAGGTGCCGACGAGGCGATCCAAAAAAGCCGGGTTTCAAGGTCCTTTACACAAGACCAGTTGATTGCATCAGCAGGTAGTTCGTTTCCATTCGCATGAATTTTTACGTAGCGACTGGGCAACACAGAGTCATCTGCCAAAGCCGTCTGCGTTTGCACAATGCCGATGAGCAACAGCGCAGCAAAACTAATAGAAATATTTAACTTATTATTCAACCAAAAATCTCCTAGGCACCAACTTACGCAAAGAAAATTTCCGCTAATCTGGGTAATATTCATTGCACGTAATGAGTAACAATCACAGCACACATAGGCTTTACACATAGGCTTTACACATAGGCTTTTGAACGTTTTGTGTTAGCAAACCAGTTGCGCAGTTTCAGTCTGAGGAAGGGTCGTCACTTAGCGGATACCAATTCAAAAACCAAACCGATCATTTCAACTACACTCGGCTCGCAAAATTTAGTTTTGAGTAATCACTGCCAAGACCTAAAATTCTAGGGGTTACGCAAAACTTGGGAGCTAAAATGAGATGGTCGGCATAGTTCAGAAGACAAAAGGTTGGAAGTCGTGCAAGTCTTTAAAGTTGAAGACACGCAAGAATCCACTGCTATGGGGTTAAGCCGCCGCATGCCCACCTCAGACATTGCAACTACTCCTGGCTTGGGCTTGGGCTTGGGCTTGGGCTAAGACAAATTATATGGTTAATGTGATTGATCTAACATTAAGCCGAGCAATGCAGGCCAAAACTGAGCGTTGACACCTTGCTCAAGAGTCGTAGATGTTACTGACTGTTCGCTGGCCCAACCGGTTATGTGGCTACAACAATACTCTTGCAGTCAAATTGCTTAGCCAAACCCTTGCCAAAGTCTATTTCTTTACACTGCGTACCAACCTCACCAATTGATACGAACCGCGAAATTTCGGTAAGTCACTGCCATTGGAAAAATGAATTGTCCAAGCGTGATTATTGGCCACACTCATAGCTGACAACGACGAGCTCCAGTAGGCACACGCATTTAATTGCGTTGTCCGCCAACAACTTGCCGGATTTTGAGATTTTTTGGTACGTTGTTTTAGCCAATTTATCACCAGCATCAATCTTACCCGATTCGCCCTCTAAAACACGGGCTCTAGGGCCATAAAGACCCGCCGAAAACTCGTCATAGGTTTTTTCCGACGTGGTAAGAGTTCCCCCATTAACTTCGGTCACCAGAGCCGACCCAATACAAAACGCCATAAAAATAAGATTAGTCATGGTGCCGTAAGCGCCTTTGCTCGCCGCCATTTTCGTCACTAATCTAACTCCAAATTTTTCTCAACTTCACCACACAACTCGATCAAGAAACTCATTAGAGCCTGTTCCCCAAAAAATAGACTGACTGATAGCTTTAATAACGTTCACCTAAGTGAGGAGGGTTATACAAAAGACCGAGGGGGAGACTAACCTGTAACAATAATGCCTTAGGAGTTGACCAAAGCATGGACCAAAGTACCCATACAGACGCCCAGAGGTAATACTCGCCATCGAGAAATGGCTCGAAGTACAATAGTTTGGTTTAATAAATAGTGGATAACTTACAACGCAGTGAAATTCGCAAACTTTTCCCAGGCCTACTCAGTTCCGAGTTAGGAATGCCTGATTTAGCCCCGGTGGACTGGGGGGTGCTGGATTACTTTGGCTGGCTACACCCATCCGGACATAAAGGCTTTGTGGTTCTACCAATGAATACAAAGTTTTACGCAATGAGCCTTAGACGCAGCGTTAATCATGATGCAAAACCGAGAACACGAATGTGCTCCTGGTGCCATCATGTTTACCGCAGCAGAGGAACAGCCCTATTTAGCACCACCGTAGCGGGATCGGATGAACGGCGCTTTATTGGCAATCATATCTGCAGCAACCTTGATTGCAGCCTAAGGATCAGAAACTTGCCCTCTGATCCCCCCACCTATCTTCCCGAAACATTGGACATCAAGAAAAAGATCTATCGTTTGGAAAAATCAGTGCTCACTTTTATGCAACGGGCTAATGTGACGGGCAAACTAATCGACAAAATTTAGACAATTACTCGCAAAACGGTGGCAACTTGTGAGAATCCAGCGCAAAGGATTGGCAACGCCTGAGCTACAAAGCATAATTCGCGCTGAACAAAATAACGAGGCTAAAGCCATGGATCTAAATACATTCCGCGAAGAAACCAGAGATTGGCTTGAGGACAATTGCCCACAGGACATGCGCTTGGGCGCCGTGCACTTTGAAGATGCCTATGAAGTCTACCGCACCGATGCGGCTATCCAATGGCGGGATCGTGCAGCCGCAAGAGGCTGGACTGCGCCAGCTTGGCCTACACAATATGGCGGTGGCGGCTTAGCAAAAGAACAACACCAGGTGCTGGCCCAAGAAATGGCACGGATAAAAGCGCTCCCACCAGCTACCGGTATGGGCTTGGCGATGATTGGGCCAACTCTTTTAGAAATGGGAACCGAAGAGCAAAGACAAAGACACATTCCTAAGATCATCACAGGCGAAGCGCAGTGGTGCCAAGGTTACTCTGAGCCAGGCGCAGGTTCTGACCTTGCGGGTCTACAAACCAAGGCAGTACTCGATGGTGATCAGTTCATTATCAACGGTCAGAAGATCTGGACCAGTGGCGCTCAATATGCCAATTGGATGTTTGCCTTAGTGCGCACTGATCCCAGTGCCCCAAAGCATGAAGGTATAAGCTTTGTGGTGCTTTCAATGGACCAGCCAGGCGTTACGGTTAAGCCCATTAAGCTTATCTCTGGTTCCTCACCGTTCTGTGAGACGTTTTTTGATAACGCCATTGCCAAGCGCGAAGACCTTATAGGCGAGATGAATAAAGGCTGGAGTGTGGGTAAGCGCTTGCTTCAATACGAACGCAATGCCACCACACGAACAAAGCCTAAATCTACAGGCAAGCCAAAACTCAACCCTTACGCACTTGTGGCTAAAGAATACGCTGGTGAAGACAGCCAAGGGCGTATTGCAGATGAAGCGGCCAGAGCTGACGTTTTAGGTCAGGTCATGCAAGAAAAAGCACTATCGCTGACCACTCAGAGAGTCGTTGAAGAAAGTAAATCTTCAGGTGCCCCTGGAGCAGCAACTTCTATCTTTAAGTTGGTGGGTTCCTCGTTAAGCAAATCGGGTTCGGAACTGAAATCAAGACTTCGAGGCACCTCTGGCCTAGTTTGGGAAAGCAGCGCGTTCTCTGAAGAAGAACTTGAATCCACACGCGGATGGTTGCGCGATAGAGCTGTAACCATTTACGGCGGCACCAATGAAGTTCAGCAAAATATCATCGCCAAAAGGGTTCTTGGTCTGCCGGATTAAACCGCACATAAAGACATGCTCATTGCGTCGCTGGCGGCATCAGAAGCTGCGTCGACGCAGTGGGTTATTTAGTTCAATCTAGGCTCTTTGAGTCCCAAATCGTCTATTTACAACTGTCCGTATAATCCCGCCCGCCCGCGCGCCAAAGAATAGAACAGGCAAAAAACGTAAAACTTCTCGCCACCACCACCTTGCGCACCAGAAATACTACCGTTGGTAGTTTCGTGAAAAACGTTTGGTCTCTGTTTATCTACTATCAAGCCTATAAATCTAATCGACTAGGCCAATAAAATGCGTGCTATCCAAATATCCTTCACTATTATTTTGTCAGCGCTATCGCTGGTGACCTTTGCGGAGCCCCCTTCTGGGGTAACAGTATTCCCGCAAGTGGGGTTAATCAGTTATTCGGGTACAAGCAATATCGAGATAGACCCCGACTACGGCTTAGGCGTGGGCTATCAATTTTCCAATCCATGGGCCGTGGAGTTAACTTACCTCAAAGGCTCGTCTTCGCTCGACGACTCCAGCAACACTAGTGTTGACACATACTTGTGGCACCTCAATGGTCTATACCATTTCAGCAACTCGAACAAATTGCGCCCGTATTTCACATTCGGTCTCGGCGAATCTAACGTCAACATTGACGCTATTTCAAAAGGTACAGAGAAGCAGATAAATGGCGGGATAGGTGCCAAATGGCAGGGTTGGAAGAACACGGATTTTAGAGCAGAGTTCAAACTCTATGAAAGTGAAGCCGATAACGCTATTCAATCTACGTTCAATATTGGTATACATCACGTAATCACTAACGCATCGAAATCCGCCAGTACCAAACCCGCCAGACTTTCATCTTTCGACGCGCCTGACAGCGACAACGACGGTGTGGTTATCGGCAGGGACCAATGCCCAAATAGCCCGCCTAGACAGAGTGTCAATAAAGTCGGCTGTTTCGCAGACCAAGACCGAGATGGCGTGGCTGATGCCAAGGACAGATGCCCTGACACGACCAACCAAGCAAACGCAGTGAACGCACAGGGTTGTTATGTAACCATCCGCGACTCTGTACAGCTCAACGTACTATTCAACTTTGACTTTGATTCTTCTGCAACAAAGCCAAAACATGTTGATGCAGTTAAGAAAATTGTCAGCTTTGCGAAAGAACATTCGGGTGCTTCAATTGAGTTATCAGGACACACCGACAGCGTTGGACCCTCAGATTATAACCTCGCATTATCAAAAGCTCGGGTAGCTGCGGTAGCCAAGCTGGTTGAAATGAACATACGAATCCCAGCCGAAAGAATCAAGCGACAAGGCTTTGGTGAAACAAAGCCTGTGAAACGCAACGACACCTCAGCCAACCGCCAAGCCAATCGTCGAGTTGAAGGAACTGTTACCGCTGTAAGGACAAAGGCGAAGAAAAAATAAAGGCGAAGAAAAAATAGAGCTAAAGCTTTCTATCGGACAGGCTTTTAGTTAGACAGGCTAGCGTTGTACACCGACTTTGGATGGCAGCGCTAGCCTAACCCTCGAACCTGACTCTTCAACCTAACATTTTAACCTAGCGCTTCGATCTAGTACTTTAACCTAGCACTTTAACCTAGTATTTCTAAAACCAAAAAGCACCTACAGCGAGTCCGCTGCATAAACCAATTCCCCGGCAACCATTGTAAAAACCACTAACGCGCGCGCTAAATCACCCCTGACCTGCTGCCAAGGCTGACTTAAAAGACACAGGTCTGCCCGCTCACCCACGGCTACTTTTCTCACTGTTGCGCCCGGCGCCAAGGGCTTAGACAAATAGCCCGCCAGCGCCTGCTCAGGGGACACACAGTCCCGAGCCCCTATCACTTCACCAGTAGCCGACTGGCGGCTAACCGCCGTCTGCATAACCTGCCAGGGGTTCAGAGGCCCGTAGGGTGCATCACTGCTCAGCCCAACCTTAATCCCAGAATTATGCAAAGTTCGGTGGCGATACAAATGAGCTAACTCATGCTCAGTTAAATTTTGCTGGTACTGGGGGCCGCGCTCATACAAAAAACCAGGTTGCGTAATCACGCTGAGATTAAGCGCTCGAAGCATTGGCAGTACATCATCAAAAATCACCGAGCCATGTTCAACACGATCAGTATATTGTTTATGAGGATCTAAATCGGCACAGCTATTTAGCGCAGCGATTGCAAACAGCAGTTCTATATGGGTCACGCAATGAAAAGCTATGCCTCTTTCTTTCTCTCTAGCGCGTCTGATGCGAGCCTCTAACTCATTTAAAGGCGGCAGGTTATCTTCGTCTAGAAGAATTTTTAGATGCCCAAAATCAAGACTGTCGTCACCCATTAGATAGGCATGTTGCAGTATTTCACCTTCATCACACAGTTGACGAAATTGCCTAACTGTAGCCGCCGTATTGGTTGCCGACGTATCGGTAAAGCCGGTAATACCAAAGCTCGCCATCTGCCGCGAGAGCACAGATACATCTAACGGATCTTGCTGTCCCCATTTTTCGCGCAACCAAGCATCCAGACGAAACAACCGCCCAGTTGGTATTCCTCGGTCATCTAGCTCAATGCCAGCCAACTCTGTGTGGGCGGTCAAATCTAATGCTTCCACCGCCAAACTATTGAGAGTCCACAGTTTGCCGCTGCGGTGCTGAATTCTCACTGGCCTATCACTGACTAACGCATCTAACTGCCAGCGGTCCAGATCTCCAGCGATGCTCTCGTGATAGTTCACACCGCGCAGCCATCCATCACCTGAATATTCTGCCAACAAGTGCCTAAGCGAGGCAGTATCATGCGGTAAAGGAGACTGATTACTAGTTAAGGCTACAGCAGGCCTGAGGCCACAATCTATTGAACGTTGTAGGGCAGCTGTAGCATAAAAGTGCATATGATGATCATGCAAACCGGGCAACAATTCACCGCCATTTGCCTCAGTAACACGTTCTCCAAGCAACGGTTCAAGGCTATCGGCGATTTCACTGATGAACTCACCGGTACAGCGAACATCTCGCTTAAGACCGCTTAAACAGGCATTTTTAATCAGCATCTTAAGTTCGGCCTGTGGTGTTCGTGACGCAGCCGAGCGCCTGAGCGATGAATTTTTTTCTGGCAATGAGATGCCACGGAAAACAGCGATAGATCCAACAATCCGCTCTTATTATGCTTAAGCAGACTCATTACAGTTAGCGCCGCAAAAATACCTGTGAGCGGATCCGCCACCGCATCAGCGATAAATTCTGGTCGCCCTTCTAAGTTTTGGGAAAATAACCCGCCGGCCAGCGCCACCTCATCACCAAAACCGACCCAATCACCAAACGGTGCGCGCCGTCCGTAGGCAGTTAAAGACAACCAAAGCTGTTTGCTTTTGGGCGCAAGCGTGTCTCTATCTACACCTAAGGCCCGTAATGCGCGCGGCCTTGAACCTTCTATCACCACGTCTGCATTACGCAGCAAATCGGCTAACCGTTGCAGGTCTTCTTGGAGGGAGAAATCTAATTCAACGTGGTCGTGCCCACGATGCAATACCTCATACAACTTTGGGCTACCCTGCTGTGCACCATCCGGCCGTTGACAACTGGAAACGGTAGTCACCTGCATACCGCACTGATACAGAAGATGGGCGCAAAGTGGCCCCGCCCACAATGCTGAAAGATCCACTACCTTCATTTCCGCAAGAGCCCTCACATCACCGACCTGTTGCGCTGCAATTTTGGCATCCGCGGTAAATTCAAACCAAGGCGCGCTGTCTAAAAACTGCTTGGCGTCTACACGTTCAACTGGAGGCGTTTTAGGTAAAAAGGCAACGGGCAACCCCATCAATCTACCTCGAGCAAGCAAAACCTCTGCATCTCGCGCTAACAAAGCTTCCTCAATGTATACCCAGTTAGACAAATCATCGTCCTGCTGCAACCAAGCATTAAGCAAACCCCAATCTTCCTCTCGGGCGAGGTTTAGCCCCAACCAGCCATTGCCGGTTGCCATTATGCGACAACTGCCATTTGCGGAAATTTGGCCCTTGGCTCGCAAACCTAGTTCCGCAGCCCGCTCCCAGAGCAAATCTCTACCCATGACACCAGGCAACAAATCACTGTGCCAGACACGCAGCGCATCTAGCGCTTGGTCAGCGCAGGCGTTCACCCCGCATGCAGGTATACTATCGCCCATGTCTAATACATTTCCCCAATCGGCTTCGCTCAAAATTTTATCGCCTGCTGAACTGTTTACTTTACTGACGCCGCCTATGGTGGCGGAAGATCAAAGCGTTGTCAGCGGTCAGAGTTATCTATTGGTAGATTTAGACCAGCCTGCAACTAGGGAAATGCCTACATCCAAACCAAATTGTCCAGTGATCGGCATCAGCCAGCGGCCAAATTCAAATAAAAGTTCTAGTTCTAGTTCTAGTTCTAGCAAAAGATCTAATAACGAAGTTGGGATTAGCGCGTGGGTAGATCTCGTTATCCACTTGCCCGAAGAACAGGCGCTGCTAGAGCAAATAGTTGCAACGATAGCTAGCCAGCCATTGGCAGCCTCCACCTTTGTAGGCGTGCTGCGAGAAGCAGAAAAATTGTCTACGAGCCAAGGCTTAATGGTGGAGTCCCTCGCCTACAGTACGCTACAAAATGGTCAGGGGTTCAGAACCTGGCTAAGCGACAGATCAGTTTCCGCCGCTCTGCCCCAACAAGATGCAACAGGCCAAGGTCCTGTTGTGTTGGTCGAACGGAGTTCAAGTGCACATTTAGCCAAGCGAAATAGAGATGGCAACAGGTTGATTTTAACGCTAAACAGACCAACTAAGCGAAATGCATTTTCTGCTGCAATGCGTGATGAACTCGCTTCGGCCTTAAACCTCGCATTGGCCGACAAGTCTCTAGAGCACATTGTATTGAGTGGCAACGGTCCGGCGTTTTGCGCGGGCGGCGATCTGACGGAGTTTGGGCAGTCTCAAGATGCGGCGCTTGCGCACTTAACTCGCCTTACACGCAGCCCTGCCAGCCTTATGGCCCAGCTCAAGGACAGAGTACAAGTAAACGTACACGGCGCATGCATCGGCGCAGGGATCGAACTACCGGCATTTGCGAAGACTATAAGTGCTCAATCAAACAGTGTTTTTGCACTACCTGAGGTGGGATTTGGGTTAATTCCTGGCGCTGGGGGAACCGTGAGCATTCCACAACGCATAGGTAGGCAAAACACCGCGAAGCTTGGTTTGAGTGGCGCACCAATAGACGCCCAGCAAGCCCTCACATGGGGCTTGATCGACGTTATCGAAGACTGAGCGCCTGTTTTTTTCACGCCGCTTTGTTCAGCGACTGTTTCGCAGCACCGCAATGAAGAATCAGCGCCTAAGACTGGCTCAACTCAGCTTTAACCACACGACGCAGTAACTTACCTGTTTCGTTGTAGGGCAATTCTGGCCATACAGAGATCACAGCAGGCACACGAGAACTGCGCAACTGCTCGTTAATCATCGTTTTCAAAGCGTCAATGTCTATACTGGCGCCTGGTTTAGCCACTACCGCCGCAGCAACTGCCTCGCCCCACTGCTCGTCAGGAATACCCACAACGGCTACATCCGCTATATCTGGATGAGTGAGCATGACGTCTTCAATTTCACCCGGGGAAAGGTTTTCGCCACCGCGAACAATGACATCGTCTGCGCGACCTTCAAGAAAAAGATAACCCTCTTCATCTATACTGCCCGCATCACGCGTGGGGAACCAGCCGTCGGCATCGGTGACCGCACCCCGACCTTCATACTCGCCAGACACTTGCTCACCGCGTACGTAAATTTCTCCACGACCACCAGCTTCCAGCAACTTACCTTCGTCATCACGAATTTCAATCTCCACACCGGGTAAGGCGCGCCCCACAGAAACCAAACGCCTACGGATCAAAGGATCTGTACTTGTAACGGTTTCTCTGTGCTCATCTGGCCCCAGCACACAAATAGTAGAGCTGGTTTCAGTCAACCCGTACGCATTGGAAAAATCTGTATTAGGGAAAAACTTCATCGCCTTTTCAATAACACTTAACGGCATCTTGCCACCCCCATAAGCAAGGCTATTGAGATGTGGCATATCTGCTGTAGCGTTGCCCTGGGCTTCCAACAACTCAACAATTCTGGCCAACATAGTAGGCACAACAAAGGCGGTAGTAACCTTATGCTCACGAGCCAATTGAACCCAAGCTTCAGCCGTGAAATTTGGTAGCTGAATAACATGGCGACCGGAATAAACCGAACTCATAACCGCCGCAATGCCGGCAATATGATAAGGCGGCACACACACGAGGGAGGCATCTTCTTCACCAGCACTGGCAAACTCTACAGAGCTGAGAATATAGCTAACCAAATGCTTGTGGCGTAACACAGCAGCTTTTGGCTCGCCAGTAGTGCCGCTGGTAAAAAGCAGTACCGCCACCTCTTCAGGGTCCATTGACCACTCACCCTCAACAGCCTGAGTGTGCTGACCCGCATCTAAAAAGTCTGCGCAGGCAACGGCATTAACCTCAGCAACAGCACCTAACGTTGCCACACGATCCACTTGGGTGACCAAATAAGCGGGCGTAACCCGCTTCAACAACGCTTCAATTTCAGCATCAGTTAAACGGTAGTTCAACGGCACAAAAGGCACCCCGGCCCAAGCGCTGGTAAACAGACTCAGTGGCGTAGCCAAATTACTGACATCGAGTTTAACCAAGCGACTTGCGCCACTGGCACGGACACTGGCGGCTCTATGGCCGGCGGCTTCAAACAACTCGGCATAAGTAAAGCTATCGCCATTGCTACCATCAGTAAAAGCAGTGCGCTCAGGAAATGCAGCATTCGCCATTTCCAACAACATCATTACATTCATAGCGCGGCCTAGTCAGTCTTAGGAAGTTTCTTAGTATCCTTTTGCAGCAGCAATTGCCCCGCTAAGGCCAAACCACCATCACCATTCTTCACGCACAGTACTTCAAGGGTTTCTTCTTCGTTGATGTAACGCTTACCAATGGCTACGCCAACCGCATGGTCTGGATGTATTTCTCCACCGGTTGCGGCATCGCTTGCGCTATCTAGCATAGCCACGCCTCCACAAGTCAGATCAACATCACCGGCCGGCGCTGATACAACCATAATTTCCGCAGTACAAACTGCGCTCTTAAACCGACCACCTGTTTTTAGTTCAGCCATTTCTTTCCCCCAAAACGTACAAAAAATTTAACGTGCGGAATTGAACCCAATTCTAGCTACCCCCGTCAATATTGACAAAAGCCCATCAGCAATAGAAGTTGTCATCTAACCAAGGCTGCGTGGAATCAACACCAGCAAACCACGCCCTCAAGTAGAACAATGGACACAAAATGCTGGCAAAGCAAAAAGGAATTTGCGCTAAGCACCCTGTCCCTGTACAAAACGAGCAAATCTAAGGAGAGAACTTATGCGCATTTCAATTTCAATAGGATCGGCTTATTACAACGGCGAGGAATGGGACAGCTTGGTCGACTACGCCGTCGCCGCCGACCGCATGGGTGTAGATGAAGCTTGGTCCGCCGAGGCATGGGGAATGGACGCCATTGTGCCCTTGGCTTTCCTCGCCGCTAAAACCGAAAACATCCGACTAGGCACCGGCATTATGCAAGTCAGTGCACGCGTGCCTTCCATGATCGCCATGACCGCCCAAAGCTTAGATACGGTTTCTAAAGGCCGCTTTAACCTAGGCCTAGGAGTAAGTGGCCCACAAGTAGTAGAAGGCCTACACGGCGCTGCATTTGCCAAGCCACTATCACGCATGCGCGAGTGTATGGCGATTTTACGTATGGCTCTGAAAGGCGACAAACTACAATTTGAAGGCGAGCACTACCACTTGCCAAGACCAGGTGGCGAAGGCAAGCCCATTCGCTTATCGCAACAACCACGGCCAGACCTGCCCATTTATTTAGCAACACTTGGGCCTAAATCCCTGCAAATGACCGGCGAAATTGCCGACGGCTGGCTAGGCACCTGCTTTCTTCCAGAACAAGGCCATGTATTTTTGGATGACCTTAAAGCGGGGGCCGCAACAGCTGGCAGAGATTTTAAGGAAATAGACATTCAAACCGGCGGTTTCTTTGAACTCAGCGACGATGTAGAGCGTCTCATTGCAGAACGCAAACCCGCCATGGCCTTCACGCTGGGTGGTATGGGTTCAGCAAAAACTAACTTCTACAACGACGCTTATTGCAGAGCCGGTTACGAAGACGATGCCAAAGCCGTGCAAAGCCTGTGGGTAGACGGTAAGCGCGATGAAGCAATCGCACGCGTACCCGACGAAATGGTTTTGCTGACTAACCTGATTGGTACAGAAGATATGATTCGCGCACGCTTACGCGCATTCCGCGATGCCGGAGTAAATACCTTTCGCCTAGGCACTGGTGGCGAAAGCTGGAAAGACCGCACCGCCGCATTAGAAGAAGCGGTAGACCTTATTCAAAGCGAAACCAATTCTTGGAAAGCCTAAAAAAGGCCGACACAGAAAATACCAAATTGGAGGCTAGAAACCAGCCTCTGACTAAGGAGAAAAGAAGATGCGACTCGGAGCCATTTTTTATAACGACTTTGAATTATTAGATGCCTACGGACCATTAGAAATGTTCGGCGCACTAGGTGAAGTCATTGAGATAGTTACCATCGCTGAGCATGCGGGTCCGGTAGGCTCTTCTGCTGGACCTAAAACCATTGCTGACTATAGTTTCAATGATGCCCCTGAACTTGACCTGATTCTGCTACCAGGCGGTATTGGCACTATTCCAGAATTGGGCAATGAGGCCATGCTGGCATTTCTCAAAAGCCGCGGACCGAAAAGCCAAATCACCATGAGCGTGTGCACCGGGTCGGCGCTACTGGCTAAAGCTGGCTTGCTTGATGGCCTAGCTGCCACCACCAACAAAATGTTCTTTGAACTGGCGCGCAGCCAGAGTGATCAAGTAGATTGGCAAGAAGCCGCCCGCTGGGTAGACGCGGGACGCTATGTAACGTCATCTGGGGTATCTGCGGGAACAGACATGGCGTTGGCCGTCATACAGCGTTTATTTGGTAATGAGGCCGCGCAAAATGTAGTGAACTACACTGAGTATCAGTGGCACACCGAGGCCAGCACCGACCCCTTTGAGTCGCTACTGAATAAAGGCCAGTTACCCGCATAAAATGCCATTCGATTAATTGAGCATTGAGAGTTGGGAAATGAGAAATGAGCCTTGAAAAGAGCCGCCCGGTTCACCTGAAACGAAAAAAGCCCCGATCCAACTAAACACAGCTGGATTGAGGCTTTTGCACTTTTCCTAAATTGAGTCAGCTTCTCCAGCTAGCTCAATTAGCGAATTCGACAAACAAACCTTCTGCGCAATTACTCTCCGCCGCTACTTGCCGCAATTTGCTCTGCCTCTCCAGCACCCACAACACGATAGCGTATTGCACCAAAGAGCATTTCGTCCCACGACTGCTCACCCCATGGCACTACACGAGTAGCATCAGGGTTAGCCGGGTTACGGGCAGAATTATCCCACCAAGTTCTATGCACAATTTGCGTACCCGCAGGCAACAACTTCGGCTCGTCTAATGAGTAAGTGGTTTGCCAGTTAAAGTCGTAACGAGGCACAGACAACAACTTTTCTTCAGTGCCATCTGGATACTGCGCAACAAACTCAGAAGCTTTGCCACGAAAATGCGCATGGGGCAAAAGGCTGTAAACCAAAATATCTTTATAAACCGTCCGCCGCGCCAGTTCCATATGGTTTGGGTCACCGGCAGGAATGCGAATACGTGGATTCAGCAGAACCATAGATTCAAGTTCATATTCAGGCTTTTCTTTGTGCAGATACACGCCCATATACGATGTATCCGAAGTTGCTAAACCTGACGTGGTGTAGTGCATTTGAAAATCAATAGTGGCGTCCGCTGGCAGAAATACACCAGAGTTATCCGGATAGGGAGTGCCTTCAGCACCCGGCACATAGCCGCCTAATCCGCCACCCGTGCCGCGCTTAAGACGACCCGCCCGACGACCTTCAGTGGCAACTTCGCCAAAGCTGGTAATCACATGGTGCAATACCGCGCGGTCTCCAGGAATAATTTCCGTCGCTTTTACCCAAACATCTTTGTCTAGGGGATTGGCGACCATTTTGTATTTGTAATCGACCACACCACTGGCGGGAATATTTTCCGTAGGAATTTCAATAATGACATCAGGCTCACCCATGGCCCACTTCGGCCAACTACGGCGCTGTTCTGCCAGCAAATCAGAACCCTCACCGCGTGGCGCGCCAGCCTCAACCCAATGCACTAATGTTCTAACCTCTTCATCTGACAATGCGCGATTGTTGCTGAACTCGCCAAAATGCGGATCGGCATGCCAAGGCGGCATACGTTGAGTACGCACTACTTCGCGGATCATCAAGGAAAAACCACGCACAATATTATAATCGTTCATGGCAAAGGGTCCGATACCACCCACTCTATGGCAGATAACGCAGTTCTCGGAAAGCATAGGGGCAATGGTGTCTGAATAAGAAATGTTTGCGTGCTCAGCCCGATTAGCCAACTCGGGGTAATCAACAGCGCAATCCGCACTGGCAGCTTGTTTGATAGATGCACTGTCTGCTGTCATTTGAGGTGACTGACCTTTGACCAGACTGGCCACAGCTTGGCTGGCATTCTGCGCGCCGCCAAAATAGGCCACTTGCCAGTTGCTGGGGTTAATGACCAAAGTATCGCCAGCGCTAATAGCGCCCAAAGACTCACCAATAATTTGCGTAGAGTCCATTAACACGGGCGCCGCAATATTCTGATCTGCAACCGAAGCTTGAATGGCAGAGCGGTCATCACGCAGATCAGAATTGATCAACATAAACTCAACCCCCTGATCCGCATAACTGGCCTGCATAGAGGCCAATGCCGCAACACTTTCCTGCATGCTCTGGCAGCTACTGTTATGCGCCATAAGCACAAAGGCTTTGGTATCAGAAAAATAGTAAAGTTCGTGCGAGCTACCCGTCTCGTCTAGCAAACGAAAGTTGTCCACTCGCTCGCCTGGCGCAAGCGCAAATGTAGATGCAGCAAAAAACACAGACAGCAGTGCAGTAGAAAAAGAGTGTAAGTTCATTAATGACCCCTCCACAGAATCAATATATCTGCCCAAGCATACGCCTTACATGAGGTAATGTACCTTCAGATTGAGGCCACTAAATACCTAAATCCTCGAGGTTGTAGTCCTTCAAATCTTGCTTAGCTTCGGCGTTCCAGTGGTAACCCACATCAGCTAACGGTTGATAAACATAAGGTGTTTCATCTGGAAACCGTTGACTGCGAGCATCAATACCATAGCTGATCAAACGTGCGCGATGATCAATACGCACAGCGGTATATTTTTCTGGGTCGTTGTGTACGCCGCCGCCAAAGACATCCAGCACACTGGCCCTGCGGTGAAAGCCCATATTAATAGTCACTCGCATATCGTCACTGGTATTTGCAAAAGAGCCGTGGATGGCTTGGCGGTTGCAAATGGCCACATCACCGGGCGCGCAAATCACAGGCACCGCATCAGGCAGGCGGTCTGAACCGACCTCTTCCACCATGGCCTTAATGTCCACTTTACCCTGTACGTGGGAGCCAGGTAGAACCCACAAACCATTGGCGGCGTTAGACCCATAGAGTTGCGCCATAAAATTAAAGCCGTGGGTGTGCGCATCTAGATCGGGGCTTTGCCAATGGGTAAAAGCATCTTGGTGCCAAGCGACAGAGCCACCCAAGCGAGGGTGCTTGACCCACACCGCTTCGTTAAACGGCACAAAGTCATCGCCATTGATGCCAGCCGCAACGCGCAACAAATCTGGGTGACCATAAGCGCGCAAACACGCCTGGGAAAACTGCAGCGAACCCAACACCAGTTGCAGGACATGCTTGGGCGCGCCGACTGGCGCATCAGGCTCAATCATCTTAGCCGGATGACGACCATTGGAATGCGCTGTACCGCCTAGTGGATCGCTCAAAGGGCGAACCCAAGAAAGATTACGGGAGTGACAGTCATGACCCAAAGCCGGGCGCCCTTGCGCGTCAACTTCCGCACCCTTTGTGACCGGGCCGCGTTCCCACATATCCTGAACGTCGGCCTCAAGGTCGGCTAACTCGGTTTCACTCATCACTCCGGTCAAAATATAGAAACCGTGGCGTGTATAAGATTCCAGGATATCTGGGTGCAATTCACCACTGGATGAGAAACGCACAGGTCCACGATTGTCCATCGCAAGCGCACGTTCAGTACCCGCTTGCTGATAGGCCTGCATAGCCGCGTCGTGCTCGCCGTAACTCGCCGCCGATGAATTATATATTTGAAACGCCACTGACTGTCTCCGAAACAAAAAGAACTAACCGATGCGCCAGAATATCAATTCAAGGTATGGGTCACCAGAGGGTAATTAGAGGTCAATTAGGGCAACAGCTGGAGAAACAAGACGACCGAGATTGCTCACTCTACTCTGGCGTTATGCCTAGGGACGCCAAGAACTCTTCGCCAGTAAGCCTTTCATGCTCACCTTTAAAGTCGTAGCTACTGGGCTTTTCGTCGATGTAGATTTCCCCAACAACTTTTAGACGATCTGGGTTGTCGAATGATCCGTGATTCAATATGTAGTGGTCACTGCCTTGGAGGCGAAAAAACAAACTGCTGCCGCATTTGCGACAAAATCCGCGTTCCCCCCAAGCAGAGGATTCGTAGACGCTAAGATAAGCTGTACCTGCAAACGCCACACCAGCTGCGTTTGCCGAAATACTCGGTCCGCCGGTCCAACGACGACAAATTCTGCAATGACACGCATGCATCCCTGGCTCTACCTGGGCTGCTGTGAAGGAAACTGCGCCACATAAGCAACGGCCTGTTTCTGCGGTTAACTCACCTGCGCCATGACCAGCCGCAGGCTCACAATTCGCCGAACTCGCTGCTGGCCCTTTAGTTTCTTCAGACATTCTTTTTCCCTTTTTGCATTCCAATCTACGCGCTTCCCGCCGCCAACACATGACGGCGACGACAAAAGCAATCAATAGGAACGTCTGTACAAGAGCTTTGCGGGGTGGCATATAACTATCTGATACGCGGGGCATGTACATGGATACATGGTTGTATTTGCTCTTGATCAGCTGAAAACCCCGGTGGGCGCAACAGCGTTCTGATGATGCGAGAGGTTAGCTGCTGGGGCTATTTGTTTAAGGTAAGCTCTACCGAACTTACCGGCAGGCGAAAAAAAGTGCCTGCCCGCATTGGTTATGCGAATTCATCTACACCAGCAATCTGGGTCAAAAAAGGCCCCACTAGGAGAAATTATGGCGGATAGATTAGCGGGCAAAGTTGCCCTTATTACCGGTGGTACCAGTGGCATTGGCGCTGAGACAGCGAAACTTTTTGCTGCCGAAGGCGCAAAGGTTGTCATCAGTGGCCGCTCAAAGGAAAAGGGCCAGGCACTGGCAGACGCCATCGGCCAAGGCACACTCTATGTAGAGGCGGACGTCACCCAAGAGGATGATATCCGTAAAAGTGTGGAATTCACCGTGGCTGAATTTGGCAAGCTGGACATTTTGTTTAACAATGCAGGCGGGCCAGTGGGCGCGCCTATTGATGAAATTGGCCAAGAGCACATTGACTACGGTGTTCGACTGCTGCTCTCTAGCGTCATTCTCGGCACCCGTTATGCCATTGAACCCATGAAGGCCAATGGCGGCGGCTGCATCATCAATAACTCAAGTATTGCCGCCCTGCGCCACCGCCAGGGCGATCCTCTTTATTCTTCACTGAAAGCTGGCGTAACTCATTTCAGCAAAATGTCTGGCATAGAGTTAGGTGGGCATAACATTAGAGTAAATTCAATTTCACCAGGCGCCATTGCTACACCAATTTTTTGGGGCGGTTCAGGTAGAGCCAACACCCTTTCAGATGAAGAGAATGAGCGCAAAATGGCGAAACTCGAAAAGAGTTTGGCGGCATCTGTGCCATTGGAGAAAACGGGTTATGCACTAGATATTGCAGAGGCTGCCCTTTACTTGGCCAGCGACGCAGGACGCTTTGTCACCTGTCACGACCTAGTGGTAGATGGTGGGCGTACTTCAATGTTCTTTGAGCCTAGCTAGTCATCTGACGCTGCCTTGCCGGCACCTAAAATTAGGGTGGCCTTCTCGCGTAGAAGGCCTTCTCTCGCAGAAGACTTTTTCTCGTAAAGGTCTTTTAAGCCGCCTAAACCCCCTTAACCCTGTCTCTTATACACATCTCCGAGCCCACGA
>OJFS01000140.1_pt1 | contig 34682 bp, 27 predicted proteins | sample 1594231 | NCBI WGS metagenome assembly OJFS01 (sample SAMN05416847, study PRJEB24817) | seawater metagenome | isolation source: Sea water | place: Canada:Atlantic | collected 2013-07
ACGTAAAACGTGTCTTGCGAGCCCAGGTAACCAAAGTCTCGCCCCAGCATGAAAGACCACGATAAGCGAAATGCGGTTGTTGGTGTAACCCGAAGTGTCAGTCGGCTTTAGACAAATAACGGACGCTCCACACCTAAATGAGCGGCTGTAAGTTGTCGTGCGTGATAGCCTTGTTATGCGGCCACATACTTAGAATTTGAACCCCGTTGCTTTTATGGGAATGCTTTTAATAGCACTTGTACTAATGTGTGTTATCAATTCTGAGTATACCTCAGTAGCAAAGCTATAAAATTCTTGATGAAATGGATCATCGTTTGAACACTGAGAAGACTGCGCGAAGCACTTTGCTGCTGAAAATAATTTTGATATGCCCACGACCATTACCATTTGTTTTAACCCAACTGCACTGTCTCTGGTATCTGGCAGAGGAATTACAACAAACTCACCTTTTTCATTCATGGCATGACTTGTTTCGTCATCTATTTGTTGAAGGGTGGGATGTTTCATTTTGCATAGCAGTTTATAGTTATGGTAACAAAGCTTCCATGCTTGCTCAAAGTTGCTGTCGCTCGGTGTATGTTTTCTTATTTCACCGAATAAATCTCTTTGCGCTGCCATTTTTGATAGCTTTTGAGGTTGCCAAGGAACGTCACCGTTTTTGTTTGTGAGTATTTTTTCAGCCAAATCGTCTCTACCGCTAATACAATTCACCACTAGGGCGTTTTCATAGAGGGAAGCGGCTACACATGCTGCTTGGTATGGGTACCCCCAATTAACGAGCAGCCAAGCCCCTCTAAAGTCACTCATTATTCTCTTAAGAAAGGCCGCAGCAAGCTTGAGGGATTTACTGCCAGTTGCTTCGCCTTTTAAAAATGGTGCTTTTATCGCTAGATTCATGCATTTTTCGGCTAGTTCATCCCATGGCTTTAACGTATTGTAATTTTTGTCAATTGCATGGACCTCTAGCTGTGCGAGGTAATTCCAATAGTGATCTGGCCAATTTTCAGGTGTGATTTCCGTATTCATGTTTCGGACATTCCTCAAGCTTGCTTAGGCATCATAACGCCACAGCAGGGGCAGACAAGGTGTAAAATGAATTGACTGTCCCTTTGACTGGCATTTTTATACATTTTCTTCGACTGACTCCACTTGTGTGTCTAGTATTTTTCGCATCATCATTAGTGAAAACTTCGTACCGTCTTTTTCTGAGATCATGTCTTTAAGGTATATTTTTTTTTCACCATACTCTTTTGGAAAACTAATGCTTATGTAAGTCATACGTTTTTTGTTTGCTTCCCAAAATCGATACTTAACTTCTTCATGGCCTGTACATTTCTTTAGGAAGCGATCAATAGTTAAGCCTTTCTTTTGCCAGTTCACCAACTCCTTGCTAACCCAGACATCATTCCATGTTTCAAAAATGGGGAAATGAGCGAGTAAATTGCGAACAAACTTAAACATTGGTCCACCGATCTCGGATTCCATTGGAGGTCGGTGTTTCTTAAGAGCCTCAAGTACAAATTTGAAAGGCTCGTATGTTAATATCTCAGCGTATACCGCGAATACGCTCGATACTTTACTGAATCTGTACCAATCTTCTTTCTCCCAAAAGCCATCAGCCATGATTTCATCGAACAGATCATAAAAGCGGTTGTATCCTAGACTCAGGAACAACTCTTCAGATCTATTCGGTCTCATATCCATGGCTTTATCTACCTTTGGGCAAAAAGATTATTGCTAAGAATTCATAGTAACACCCGTTTCCCTTGAAAAACCATAATCTGTGTATTGATAGGAAAGAATGCTAGACGTCCGCTTTACGTACACAGCAGCCACACAATCACCATCAAGTGAGCGGGAGCTACTGGCGCTGTATAGCCTGACAGAATTGATCAAGCACTAACATAAGATTTGCCAGGTAAAAGTGAGACGTACCCACCTTAACCAACTTTAATATTCCCTCAATTGCAAAGTGTTTATATGTTTAGCGATCTCGCTGCATCAGTTTTGTTTAACTCATCGTCACATAGCCCTAGCCCTAGCTTGCACCATAATGGGTAGCTGGGGGAATTGGACATGCTTAAATCAACCTAACTTGTTCCTGATGTGCTTTTAATCTCGTTGTTATCAGGAACCCGTTGCAAGATATCACTTACGTCACAATTAAAGTAATCGCAGAGCTTATCAATAATATTAGTGCCAACAGCATAACCTTGTTGATTAGCTATGCGAGTTAGTGTCGCTCGCCCAATCCCTGTTTCTTCTGCCACTTCATTGATCGTAATTTTCCGATTTTCGTTGAATCTCTTGTCATCTAAAAGCTTTACAAATAATACTCTAATCATAGTCATATATGCCCATTAAGTTGCACGAACAATAACATAATAATCAAATATGATTAAATGGAAACTTGACAGCTAATCAGTAAAGATGATCTATTCAATCTAGTGATTAAAAATACTCAAATAAGAGCAGTTAGTCATTGGGGTTGTCTAATACCAGGCAACTTGACACTAGAAAATTTGGAGAACTTTTCATGATAACTTCTGATCTATCAAGCGTTGAACTTGCCAAGGATTATGATAGTAGAGTCGCACTTATGCGGGTGGTTTTTGCAGATGCAGAGCTCAATAAAGACAACATTATTCTTGATGATGGCATGGGATCTAAAAACTTTGATGGAAGTGCGTTGAACCGCAGGTTCATCAAAATGAACAAGCTTTATCAGTTTAACTATGGTGTGGCGATATCGAAGGCGGCTAGTCGGAATAAGGTAAAAAATTGTTGTCAGCCAACTCTGAGACAAGTAGCTGAATTCCACGGCTACGAATTTTCAGGCAAAACGGCTGGAGGAAGCTACAGCCGTTTTTGGGCTGAACCTATCGTCAATATAGAATCAACGGCGCTCTTTGATATGGTTGCTAACATTCAAAAGTTGCTAGCTCATTGCAATAAATTCCTTGAGGACGGGCAGTTTTGCGTTGCTAAACCATCGTTCTTTTGTGACTTTAGCGGTATATTAAACGCGGTAGATAGTACCCAATTCAAGAGCCGCTACGACAAAGATATTGCCATCGCTGGAGCCTATTTATTTTGCATGTATCGTTCATATTTTGCCGTTAGAAGTGAAGGGGGTGACGTCACTAACTTCGATCATGATATCTTACGATTCATCAACGGTAGGTTGAATAAGTTATCAAAGTTGGAAACTGTTCTAGGTGAAAAGTTAAGACAGTTCACTAAGATCGCCGAGCTAAATCCAGAAGATAAACTCTCTGAATTCTGCAGCGAAGCGCTACTTGTGAAGGATTTTTACGACGTACTTCAACCCACGCTTGATAAAGAAAGACATATTTGGAGGCAGCGTATCGCTATGGGCTTAGAAGATTATTAATGTTTTTTAACTTCATATGTCTCTCGTATTTTAGATGCTGAGGCATCGGTGGTGTAATATATTATTAAAAGAGACGCATTACGGCTAAAGGTGCCGTAATGCGTAAGATTCTAAAACTGATACATCACTGTAGCACGAAGGGTACGAGGTTCTATCACGTGATAGTGAATATCGTCGGTTTCAGTGTCTTGGGCGTCGGTTGAAAGGCGAGACGCATAATAGTAATCAATGTCGTGAGCATCGCTGTCAGTGAGATTAAGTACATCTAACTGTAAAACCCATTTATTCATTTTGTAGCCTGCGCGTAAATTAAATACGGTACTTGCGTCTGAAGTGATACTGTTATCCTCAATAAGTGGGCGTTCACCAAAATTTCGGGCCCTTAGGCTACCAAATAGGCCGTTGTCGAATTGAGCAGACACCCCAGCTTGTACCACGTTTTTGATCGCACCTGGAATGTGAGCGCCTTCAGAAGATGCATCGGTAAAGGCCGCATCTGTGTAGGCATATTCAAGGTCGATAGACCAATTTTGGTCGAGCTGATAGTAAAGTGCGATTTCCGCCCCCTTACGTTTAGATGCGCGGCTGGCTTCAGTATTGCCTGCATCACCTACAAATAGCAATTCACTGTCTAAGGACAACTGCCACACTGACAACGAGGCATTCAGCTTTTCATCAATAAAGCCCCGCAAACCGGCTTCAATACCCGTTGAACGAACCAGCGGGTCTACCGCGTCAACAGCGTCGCCGGAACTGGGATCTATTTGAATGGTGGTACCTCTAGCATCATTAGAATGTAGCCCTTGCCCAGCGGCTCCATACAATTCCCATTCAGGGGAAATTGTGTATACCACACTCGCTTTTAACGACGTGATGTCATCACTAGACGCACCGCTATTTGGCGATAAATCAATACTATTTGCATTAACACCGGCTAAGTTTTGCACGTCAAAATCAAAATAATCGTAGCGCAGGCCAAGCACTGTGCGTAAGCGTTGTGTCCAATAGGTTTCGTTGTTCACATAGGCACCCACACTCGACTCTGTTACCTCGTCACTACGAATTACGCCCAAACGCTGACGGGCTTGAGTGTGATATAAACCCACTTCATCGATATCGTCTATACGAAATTGCGTGCCAAACGTGGTGGTAGATAGCTTACCTAACAATGAGTGTTCGTACCTATAACTGGCTTCACCGCCATATACTGTGCGGTCGTCGACTTGTTCAAATTGGTCGCCATTCTCAGGATCATCAAGAAAATAAGTAAAATTGGACCACAAGTTCATACTGTACGACATCACATAAGCGCTTGCGACCAGGTTTTCGGATCGCCAGTTCGCGCTAAGACTATAACGATCAGACTGACCGCCAACTGTGGTATCTAATGACCCTAATTCATCAATTAACCCGCTTTCTATCGCGCGCTTGGGGATTTGATCTGCGCTGTTCCAACTATTGTCATAACCCATAAATGTTAGGCTGAATTCGGCCTTATCTTGCTTATTCACCCATTTAGCTAACACATTGGTTTTATCTAGGTCTTCGCTAATGTCGCTCCAAGGGCCATCGTAGGTATTGTGTTCACCTGCCAAAACTACTCGGTTTGTGTCATTAATTGTGACACCACCTAAACCTACTATTCTTAGAAAGTTATTTTTTCCAACAGTAGCGCTAACTAATGGAGTCGAGGCACTGTTGGTAGTATTTAACATTGCACTACCCGCGCCACTGAAATCGCTTATATCAGCGTAGTACACACCTTTTTTATAGTTCAGAGACTGCACCGATTCTGGGATAACAAAGTTAAGATCGGTGTAGCCTTGCCCATGACCATGGGTGCGCATATTCACCGGCATGCCATCAACAAAAGTGGCAAAGTCAGTACCGTGATCCAAATTGAAACCACGTAAAAAGTATTGGTTCGCTTTGCCCGTCCCACTGTGTTGCGTAACGACCATGCCCGGAATGAATTCCAGTATTTCACCTGTACGTAAAATAGGGCGTAGTCGAATTTCTTCCTGGCCTACTATCCCTTGTGATGCTGAAATAGCTTCTCCTACTAAGCTGACTTGTCGACCAGACACTGTGACTTTTTCAATATCATGGCTGTCGTCTTCTTGAGCGTTAGCTTGTAAAGCGGCTAGAACAAGCAGTGCTATGAGCGTTTTTTTCACAATAGTTCCTTAATAGCTATACGTTAAATGGGCACTTTCTGGTAACGTGCATTTTTGTATTATTAATGCCTTTACTAAAACCTATAAGAGGTCGGTGTTCGTGAAAGAGCTTTATCGGGGATTAAGTCAGTGGCTAGGCGGAAAGCCTTCGCAACAAAATCTTCCTGCATTAGGTGGGCGTGAAATAGAAGTACTTAAGGTGTTGTGGCAACACGGAGAGTTAAGTGCTCAAGAGGTGCTTTCCTTTTTTGCTAATGAGCAACTCTCGCTGAGTACAATGCAAAGTACGCTTGAACGCTTATGCCGTAAAAACATGCTTACCCGTTATAAGCAGGGGCGCTCGTACCAATATGCTCCAGCATTATCTCAAAGCACGGTGGTCAGTCGTTTGATGGGGGAAATTGCCGACCAGTTGGGTGACGGTGAATCCCAAGTTATAGTCAGTGGTTTTATGTCCTATATTGAAGGGAATACGTCAGACAACGAGGCAGAAAAGCTCTCAGATTACCTTCCTCCCCATGAGGAGAAGGATGACTGATACGAGTTTTCTAGCGCTTCTTGCCTCCTGGTTGTTGCTGTCATTACTCTTATCTTGGTGCGTGGCCGGATGTTGGCGGGTAGCAAACACACAACGTGTGCCGTTTTCACCAGATGTACAAGTAAAATTGCTTTTTACTTTGGTGTGGCTTCCCTTTGTTTGTGCGGCATTTAGCCTCATTATTAACGAACTTCCCCCTATAAGCCGCTATTTTGTGGGTGAACATTGCCATGAAAGCCATTGTGGGCCTCATGACTTATACATACCCACATCATCTACTTTAGGTGCTGGGGTATTAGCCTTTGCCGTTGGTTTGCTGTGTGTCACTATCGCAATGATGGCGCGCCAATTGTACCTGAATAAACGCTTTCACCAGTTATTACAGCTTGCCAGTGCCAGAGGCCCACAGGCTGATATGAATCAAATTTATCAGCGAGTAAACAGTCAGGTTCCTTCTGCTTGGTGCGCGGGGTTGTTGCGCCCACAAATTTACGTGTCCCAGGGGTTAGTGGAAAATTTGACGAACAATCAGCTTAACTTGGTGCTGTTGCATGAGTTTAATCACGTACGCCATTTAGACAATATTAAGCTAATGTGCGTACGTTATTTTATGATCCTGTGGCCAAAACGCTGGCGCACGGCCTATCGTCATGCCTTAATTAATGGGCTAGAACTTAGATGTGATATGTTCGCTTTAAACAATGCGGGGCACGACACTACTCTTGACGATTTACCCCTATGTGCGTGCCAACAAACAGTAGAGCAGGGCGCAAGCGGTGAAAGGCGCGAGCGGTTGAATCAGCTATTAACCCAGCCCCAAAGTACGTTGATACAGTATGTGGTAAGTTATATCTCTTTGTTAGTCTTTGGCATGTTACTCACGTTGATTGCTGTCGCCGTGGGTCATCCGCTTATGGAATTTCTATTGCAGTAATTTCATGTTGTTTTAATTGGTGTGAGGAAAGACAGAGGAAAAGCTAAACTAACGCTACTTTTAAGGTTCAAAATACGCAAAATACCCCATTCTTATTACCGCTATATATGTTTATACTGAGATATTAACCTTTAGTATAATCAGCACGTTTAAGTTAGTTGGATGGCGTTTATGTACACGGTGTTAGTTGTTGATGATTCACCCGATTCCTTAAGCTTAATTAACGATATTCTTGAAAAGGAAGGGATAAGTACACTTGTGGCATTAGAGGGTAGCCAAGCTATCACCATTGCTGAACAAATCAAACCAGACATCATTTTACTTGATGCCATGATGCCCAAATTAAATGGGTTCGAAACATGTACAAGGCTGAAGCAAAACAGGGAATTACAGCATATTCCCGTTATCTTTATGACAGGCTTGACTGACTCTGAAAGCACGTTGAAGGGGTTAAATGCTGGAGGTGTGGACTACATTGTCAAGCCGGTAAACCCCGATGAACTGGTGGCGCGTATAAAAATCCACGCGAATAATGCGCAAATCACATCTAGCGCACAGCAAGCGTTAGATTCTATGGGCCAAAACTTATTCGCTGTTAATCAAGCGGGAGAACTTCTTTGGGCTACGCCTCAAACTCACGACTTTTTATCCAATATCCCCTTCGCTGATGACTGGTTTAATGACAGTTTAATTCCTGCGGTGAAGCACGTTTTGCTAACACCTGGGCAGAATGACGTTGTGCACCAGGTATCCTATGAGGGTGGCGAATGTGAACTGGCATTGGTGTCTCAACGGGAAAACGGAGACAGTATATTTCGTGTTAATCATGCTGTAAAAGCCATGTCGGGCGAAGAAAAGCTGAAAGCGACACTTAACTTAACCGGTCGAGAATCAGAAGTACTTTACTGGTTGTCCAACGGTAAGACGAATAAAGAAATAGCACAAATTCTCGATATTGGTCCGCGAACGGTGAATAAACATTTAGAGCAAGTATTCGCTAAGTTAGGGGTAGAAAATAGAACCACAGCCGCAGGGATAGCGATCCGTGCGCTGTCAGTGAACTAGCAAATGACTATGTCAAAGCCTTATACCAGTAGCCCGTTACAACAGGCGTACTCTCATTTTGAAAAGGGTGACGTTAAACAAGCACATAAACAGTGTGTGTCTTTAATTCAAGCGGGCGAAAGGGTCGGTGAAGCGTATCAGTTACTGGCGCAAATCAATGTCAGTGTAGGGCAGCTACATAAAGCGGCAGAGCTCTGTAAGCACGCCATTGCATATAAGAACGTAGTCGAATTTCGTGTTTTGTTGTGCCGGATTTATGCTCTACTGGGGCAAACCGACGGTGTTATTGCTATTGCCAATACAGTGCAAGTCGATGATATTCAAACTCCTATTCAGGCCGATACCCTAGGCGTAGCCCTATCTACGTGTAACGAACATGCTCGGGCGCTGGTGTATTTTTCCGAGGCGGTTAACGCCCTAAATCCTACGCCAAGTTTTCTTTACAACTATGCGGTTTCAAGTAAGTTCTGTGGTGAGCTTGAACAAGCAAAGAAAGCCCTTTGGCGAGTGCTAGATTACGATCCGACCTATTATAAAGCGCATTTTGCGCTGTCTGAATTGACCAAGGGCGATGAAATACGCCGTCATTTAACGCAATTAAAGCAAAAGCTAGACAATGATACTCAATCCCTTGAAGCGCGGCTGCATTTAAGCCACAGCCTAGCGCGGGAATTAGAAAAACAACGCAATTATACCCAATCGTTTGACGTATTAACTCAGGCGAAGCAAGAGAAGCAGAAACACCTACCTTATAACGAGTCGGCCGACAGGCTGCTCTTTGATTATTTAAAAGCGGCCTTTGCGTCAAACGCGCATATTTCGCCCTCGTCACCCTCTTCACAAAGCAGCACTCGACCAATTTTTGTAGTAGGAATGCCGCGGTCTGGCACGACCTTGGTGGAACGAATCTTAAGTAGCCATCAGAAGGTCAGTTCCGGTGGTGAATTGCAGGATTTTAGTACCCTTTTAAAGCAGATGTCGGGTAGCGAAAGCGTTAACGTTTTAGACGTTAACACGTTAAAAAAAGCTGAAAGTATCGACTACAATAAACTTGCGCAGGCATACCTTGCGCGAACACAGCACATAGGTAATAGTGCTCACTTCGTCGATAAGCTCCCGTTTAATTTCTTCTATCTTCCCTACATTCGTCGAGCTTTTCCCAATGCAAAGATTATTTGCTTGCAGCGAAATCCAATGGATACCTGTGTGGGGAATTTTCGGCAGTTATTTAGTATTCACAACCCTCATTATTATTACACCCACAGCCTAGTTTCCTGTGCGTCTTTCTACCGCCAATGCATGGACTGGGTAGAACACTGGCACGTCATAGATGATGATAACTTTATGCTGTTGAACTACGAGGCCTTGGTATGTAATCCAACACGACACATCGCCGATTTACTCGCGTTTTGTGAATTATCGTGGGACGAAAGTTGTTTACACATGCAAGGGAACACCGCACCTGTGTCAACGGCGAGTAAAATGCAGGTGAAAATGCCCATCAACCAGCACTCGATAGGACGTTGGCAACATTACAAGCCCCACACCAATGACTTAGAGGCTATCTTCAATCAATAAGTTAAATTCTACGACATTTGCTTAACAATAATTTAACTATTTGATTTGGCAGAGAAAGTGCGTCAAATGACGTAGTCGAAATAGGAATAATGCCAGTACTCGTTGCAACCTAGCCAGCACATAATAATCCTGCAAATAAAATAAGAACCCATCGCAAATTGATCATCCAATGCAGCGTCCAGCAGTTTTCTGCATGTCAAACGAGGGTAAAGTTCACAGGCAATTACGAGTACACCACTATGAAAAGCATTGAACGAAATAAAAAGAATCGCATAGCTGCAGCAATCACCGCCGCATTAGTGCCAATGGCATCTGCTATTGTAGTGCCTAGTGTAGCGGCACAAGAAGTGAAAGAGGCGGAAAAAGCTGTTGCACTAGAAACCATAGAAGTCACGGCAACGCGACGCGCAGGATCATTGCAAGAAGTCCCTATTAACATTTCTGCCGTTACAAACGACCTAATGGAGCAACAAGATTTAGAAGAGCTCGAAGATATTGCGCGATGGGTGCCTGGTTTAACGGTAAACGATCAAGGTGGTCGTTCAGAGTCGCCTATTATCGTTCGAGGCCTTAACACCAATTCATCTGGCCCAGGTTCAAATGGTGGAACGGTAGCTACCTACGTTGGCGAAATTCCTTTGTTCATGAATTTACGTTTACTTGATATTGACAGAGTAGAGGTATTGATTGGGCCACAAGGCACCTTGTATGGAGCTGGAACACTCGGTGGCGCAATACGTTATATTCCTAAAAAAGTAGATTTAGACTTTGTTTCTGGGTCGGTAAATGGCGACCTGTATCAAACTAGTGAAAGCGAAAGCATGGGGGGAGAGGCAGGTTTTGTATTTAATGCGCCTATTATGGAAGGCACCCTTGGTTTTCGTGCTGCATTTAACTATTCAGATGACCCCGGTTTTATCGACTACGATTATTTAGTTCGTGAGTCTGGCACATCATTGCCGGACCCAGACTTTACCGATCAATCAGAAGTTGATGCGAACCTTTATAGTGTCGAAGATGGAAACACATTCGAACAAACGGCAGCAAAAGTACAATTGCGCTGGGTGCCCACAGACTGGCTAGATACTACACTTTCATACTTTTACCAAAAAGATGATATCGGTGCTCGTTCTACCGTTCACTATCAGTCTTTAGGTGATGAAAATCCAATTGGCGATCTTGTTGGAAAATACGACGCGGCTTATCGTTTCCTGGAGCCCATGGAGCGTGAAAACGAACTTTTGAGCTTAGAAGTTGAAGCCGACTTGGGCTTTGCTACCTTGGTTTCTGCTACAGGGTCATCGAAAACTACCCGTGATTCTAACTCTGACGTTACCGATTTATTGATTCGATTAAGCTATGGTTATGAAGAGTTCCCTGCATTTTCAGGGTTAACAACCAGTACTAGTGAAGATGAAAATTTAACCCAAGAAATTCGTTTAGTTAGCAATAGTGAAGGCCCTCTAAGTTGGATAGTGGGCGCTTATTACAACAAAAATGACTTCAACCGCAACTACAGGGAAGAGGTTGAAGGTTTTGATGAGTTCGCCATTGATACCTGGGGTGCTTCAGGTTCACTTCGTCCAGATAGTATTGAATACATTTCCTATGGTATTGACCAAATAAAAGAACAGGCATTGTTTGGTGAAATTAGCTATGCGTTTAACGACAAGCTTGATATCACCATAGGCTTACGCCAATACAGTTATGAGGTCGAAACCGAATCAGATACTGATCTTCCTCTCTATTACACGGTTTTTACAGGACGGGATCCCGATTCTATCGTTTTTGAGCCTAATACAGCGGAAGGGGATGATGATGGTAACTTATTTAAGTTTAACGCCAGCTATGCATTTTCGTCAGATATTATGGGATATGTCACTGTCAGCGAAGGTTTTAGAATTGGCGGTGTAAATACTGTGGCAGCTTGTCCGCCTAACGTTGATGACATTACCAATCAGCTTATCTGTGCATTACCTGACGAGGCGATGTACGACGCAGATACAACAACAAACTATGAAGCTGGTGTAAAAACATCATGGTTTAAGAGTCGCTTTACGTTCAATGTTGCTGCCTTCAATGTGGATTGGGAAGATCCTCAAGTATCAGGCATCACTGAAAATGGTGCGGTTGGAATTCTTACTAATGCTGAAGGCGCGAATGCAAAAGGTATAGAAATTAGCTCTCGGGCGACTCTCAGTGACGAGCTTACTATGTACGCGGCGTACTCTTATGCGAAAACTAAAATGACGGATGATGCACTGGGCATTTATGGTAGCACTGGTGACACAGTTTATGAGGGAGATAGGCTTCCTGGTTCTCCAGAGCACCAAATATCCATAGGGCTAAATTACTCGACTGAATTATGGAATCGTTTATTAGATCTTAGTTATGGCTTCACTGCGCAAAGTGATGTGTATTCGACTTTGGGATTACGCAACTATGGTGAAGCGTTGCCGGGTTACGGGTTAAGTAATATCAGCGCTAAGTTATCTGATGAAGCGTGGAGTGTCACGTTTTATGTAAACAACCTTTTCAATAAATACGCCTTCACATCTACCTCTCGCAATTGGGGCGACATTGAATATGGTAACAGAGGTAGTGACTTACAGCGAAGCTATGCGCACTATATTTTAACGCCTCGTACAGTAGGTCTTAAATTTAGTTACCAGTTTGGAATGTAGTGATTTTGGAATGTAACAATAGGGCTCAGCGTTTAGCTGAGCCCACATAATAAATGTAAGGAAAATAAAGTGATTACACGTTCTTGTATTCTTGGCGCAGTGCTAAGCGGTTTACTTATTTGTTCGCTTGGTGCATCTGTATATGCGGAAGATTCTGACATGCCCATGCCCGATAGCTTTAAAGAAAAAACTAAGGGTATACCCGAGGAAAAGCTAGAGATTCTTGAGTCACCACTCCCTACCATGTTGCTAGGTACTATGGAGCGTTTTTATAAGTCGATGGAAGGAAAGTCGGCTGAAGAAATTGAAGCGTACCTCGACGGAATGATTGAAGTCGCGGAAGCGGGCAAATTTAACCCGGAAACAGACATGGCGTCTATTCCCTTAAATACCGAAGCAAAAGGGTTTAATGCGTGGAAAGCGAAGCGTCCTAAAAGCCTCACCCCTGAAAGAGAGCCTGGCCCAATTCATTTAAGCCGCTATATGAGTGGCCGTTCTGGGGGGGTAAAAACTTTCGCGAACGCTCCTCTCGCTATCTATCCAGATGACCTAATTGCAGGAAATGTAGATATCGCTATAGTGGGGGCTCCTTTGGATATGGGCTCTTACTATCGCGGGCAAAAATTTGGCCCGCAAGCCATGCGTAATGAGTATGGTGCAGGTGGTATTGATATGAGCACTATGGTGAATCCTAGTAAGGTGCTGAGTATCGTAGATTATGGTGATATTGCCATTGATAACATGAGTACCGAACTTTCGGTACAGCATGTGCGCGAGCGAGTAAGAGAAATTGCTGAAACTGGCACCATGCCTTTTATTGTGGGCGGTGATCACAGCTTAGAATACCCAGATATTGCGGCGTTAGCTGATGTTCATGGTAAGGGAAGCTTCGGCGTAGTTCATTTCGACTCGCACTATGATGCGGGTAAAAACCAAGCGCATTGGTTAACACATGGCCAACCTGTTTATCGAGCAGTAAAAGAAGGGCATGTAAAACCAGAAAACTTCATTCAAATAGGTTTGCGTGGGCCTTGGCCTGGTCCAGAAGGCTTCGAATGGATGCGTAATAACGGTATGCGTTATCACACCATGGCTGAAGTAGAGAAAAAAGGTTGGAAGCAGGTGATGGATACGGCGCTTAAAGAAGCCCGTGAAAATGTAGATAAACTCTATATCTCTTTTGACGTTGACGTTATAGACCCTGCATTTATACCGGGTACAGGTACGCCAGTACCTGGCGGTTTAACCATGCGTGAAGCAATTCCTATCGTAAGAGGCTTATGCGCACAAAACGATATTATTGGGTTTGAAATTGTCGAGCTTGATCCCCTACTAGATCCTACGTATCGCTCTGCGCTGAATTCTAACTTTATTCTCCATGCGTGTTTGACAGGTGTGGCAATGAGAAGGGAGGGCATTGAAGACCCGTATTTCCTTTCTGAATTGACTACTGAACATATGCAACCGCAAGCAGGTGAAAAAGCGCGTAAAGAAGGGCTTAGGGAAGAAATAGACACTAACTACGCCAAGCCAAAAAAGTAAAAATCAGAGAATGGGAAGCCGGTAATGCATTTATTACCGGCTTTTTTTGCTTATCAGAATAAGAATGAAGGTGTAGTACAAATGTTGAAGGTATTAATTCGAGACCCACTAGTGATGTTTCTTGGCTTAGGGGTCATTGTTTTTGGCCTTTATTACGGCCTCGAAGAGGATGATAGTGATGCCGTTGAACTGAGTGAATCGAATAGAAACGTATTTGCTGAGCAATTTGAATTACTGACCGGTCGCCAAGCCACGCAAGCCGACTTAGCAAAAATTGAAGACGACTATATTCGCGAAGAAGTACTTTTTCGTGAAGCTATTGATGCAGGTATGCACCTGATCGACCCCGAAGTTCGCGAAAAACTGGTTCAGGAAATGCGTTACCAGATAACCGGCTATTTACCTGACCCAGACGAAGCTAAATTAGTGGCATATTATCTTAAGCATATAGACCGTTACTACGTAGAACCCACCTACAGCTTTCAGCATGTATTTTTTGAACAGCTTCCCGATAACAGTGAGGAAATTTTAGTAAAACTCACCCGTGGTGTGGAAGTGAAAGGGGATGAGTTTTGGCGTGGCAGATTAATGCCTGCCTATGGTGTAAGCATGATAAGAGGCATGTTCGGCAAAGTTTTTTTAGACACCATGGGTAAGCATACCTTTAGTGAATGGTATGGCCCTCAGGAATCGCTTTTAGGGTGGCATTTTGTCAAGGTTACGCATTCAACGCCTCGATCGCCACTCACTTTTGACGAAGCAAAAATGCAGGTGACGAACGACTACGTGGTAGACCGGCTCGATAGTGCAGTGAAAGACTACATTGATGATTTAGGCGACAAATACCGCATTATTAAGAACGTTAAGGAGTAGCCACATGCTAAGAAATTCAGCCATTTTTATGTGCTTATTGTTTTGCGTGTTTCCGTTAAGTGCGGATGTATTTTCGGCGGCAGAATTAAGATTATCCGATGGTGAAATGGAAAATACCTACCAATTTACTGCGCAGCTTCCTACCTCGCTTGCCAGCAGTAAAACCCTTCAGTTGCCCAGCTACTGCCAGATAGAAACGGTAAATCAGCAACGGTTAGGCAGCAACACGATACTGAGTTATGAATTTGCCTGTACGGACGAGCTCGGTGACGGCGCTGAAATTATTACGCCTTGGTTTTTAGACGGCGCCAATTTAAGAGTGAATACGCAATCGAGCAACTTTAGTCTTACTCTTAAGCGTTCATTGAATACCATGGTGGTGCCCATGGTACAGCCCGGCGCACTGACGTTATCGAAGGGGCAAACCATTAAACGGTATTTGTGGCAAGGTATGCTGCATATTTGGTTTGGATGGGACCACCTCGCTTTTGTGCTTTGCCTATGTTTATTGGCCCGTGGTTATAAACTATTGGGGCTAGTGAGTACATTTACGCTTGCCCACTCTCTTACCCTTGCTCTGTCTTATTTTGAACTTGTCACCCTTCCTATTGCGCCCGTTGAAGTATTAATTGCCTTGTCAATTTGCTTAATGGCGCGCGAAGCAATCCTATGCAATCGAAACGCAAGAAAGGTAGCAATGACAGCCAGTTTGGGCGTTGTCGCCCTATTCGGTTTAATCCACGGGTTGGGTTTTGCCAGTGCGTTAGGCGAGTTAGGGGTGCCGCAAAATGAAATTACATTGGCACTCTTGTTCTTTAATATTGGGGTTGAAGTCGGCCAGGTGGTGTTTATTGGTGTTATCTACGCGGTTGGCGCTTTGTTCACCAAAACCCCGTATGCCGACCAGATGCGTTACAGCGTGTTAATGGGAGTAGGTACCCTGGGCATGTTTTGGGTTATTGAACGCATTAATGGTTTTGGTGGGGGGATTATTTAACCTGTCTTCAAGAGACGGTTAAAGCACTATTAATCAGCCTGATATAGAAAGGGAGAGATGGGGTATTTAACTGGGGGATATGACTTATTGTTTGGTATTTAAGCGACTTTTATAGTGGTACTACGTTCACTTTTAACGTCCTTAATAATGAAATTAAAAACTCTTCTACTCGCTACCAGTTGGGCAGCGTTATCTTCTTTCTCGGTGCAAGCGCTTCAAGAAACCGCCGAGAAAGAGGAGGTGCAACCACCTCCTTCGCTGCCCGGTGAGGTTCATTCAAAAATAGATTCCGCCACGCCAGGCCTTATGCCTGTTAAGCCATTAAAAGACGTACCCGAGGATATTCTTGCGTTACTTGATGCATTGCCCGAAGCCAAGCGAGAGTTTGTGCTAAGTGGAAAAGGCGCGAGCGTACTTAAACCCGACCTTATGTACGAGTTAATGCGAAAAGCCAGTACGCAGGAAATTGAGCAATACGTTGACACTATGCTCACTGTGTATGACCAAGTGCAATATAAGCAAGGCCGAGACACTGACCAAATCACCCTAAATACCGATTCAGAAAACTACAATACGTGGCGAGTGAAGCGGCCAAAAGAGCTTGATCCCGAGCGGGAAGCCGGTCCTATTTCCCTAGGCCGCTATTTAGGTGGTGGCCGCTCTGGCATACCCACTTTTGCGCGCTCTCCAGTGGCCCTTTCTCCTGAGGATTTGGTTGCCGGTGAAGTGGATGTTGCCATTTTAGGTGCGCCTTTAGACATGGGGTCAGGCTGGCGAGATGCCATCCATGGCCCTCGTGCAATGCGTATGTTAGGTAGGGGAACCGGGGGCGCAGACGTGTCCACCATGATTGACCCAGGGAAAGTATTGAACATTGTGGATTATGGCGACGCAGCCATAGATCAACTTAGCACTGAGCGAAGTGTTCAAGAAGTACGAGATCGGGTGCGCGAAATAGCCGAGGCCGGAGCGATACCCTTTATCATAGGCGGTGACCATTCGCTCGAATATCCCAATGTTGCGGCTATTGCCGACGTTTATGGAAAAGGCAAGGTGGGCGTAGTGCACTTTGACGCGCATTTGGACACAGGTCGCGGACGGGTGCATTTATTGGATCATGGCCAGCCTATTTACCGCCTCATGAAAGAAGCGCATGTGCGACCTGAGGACTATATTCAGGTGGGCTTACGGGCGCATTACAGCAAAAGTTACTACGAGTGGGAGCGTGAAATTGGCATGCACTACCACACCATGGCTGAAGTAGAACGGCGTGGATGGGATGCAGTTATGGAGCGAGTTTTACAAGAAGCCTCTGAAAATACGGAATTTTTGTATGTGTCCTTCGATGTTGATGTACTCGACCCAGCATTTCAACCGGGCACGGGAACGCCTGTATCAGGAGGCTTAACAATGCGAGAAGCCATTCCAATTGTTCGTCGATTGTGTGCCGAAACAAACCTAGTCGGGTTTGATATTGTGGAATTAGCCCCTGCGCTAGATGCCACGTACGTGAGTACATTAAACGCCAATAGCCTGATGTTTGCGTGCTTAACCGGTGTGGCGATGCATAAAAAAGGTATTACCCAGAAAGGCTTTATTAGCGAATTATCTTCTGAGCACGGACAAACCGACTACTATGGAGATAAGAAATAATGAAACGCCTTTATACTGACAGAAAATTAAATATATTGAGTGCGGCAGTAGGTGCAGCACTAATGCTATCGGGTTGTGCTTCTACCACAAAGGTTGAGAGCACACCCATGCCAGAAGTGTCGATATCAGCCAATACACAAATGTTGAATGAACAAGAGTTGGCCTTCATCAACGCGCCAGATGAACTGGTTTTGTATAACTTAACCCCCGAAAAGCTTTCGGTGAAGTTAGCGGAAAAATCGCCTCAAGAGGCGAAACAGCTAGTACAAGCCCTGATGCAAACCAGTGCGCAAAGGCGTTATCAGGCAAGCAAAACCGCCTCCCAAGCGAAGCCATCAGAAGGAATTGAGGAGCCGCTAGCGTATTTGGCAGACAGCGATATTATTCCTCTTAATCCTGATGCGGGTGGATACAACAAACAACGTGTATTGCAACCTGCTTTGTTCGACCGTTATAAACGCGAGCCAGGCCCTTTTAGTTTAAAGCGTTACCTCAATGAAGAGGGCGGTATTCCTACATTTGCCAATGCGCCCGTGGCAATACGAAAAGCCGATTTAGTCGCTGGCGCCGTGGATGTAGCATTTGTCGGTGTGCCGCTGGCCCTAGGGGCAGGATGGCGAGACGACAAACACGCTCCTACTATATTACGTGGTATGTACGGTTTAAGTGGGTACAGTGTTGAAGGTGGGGTCGATCCAACGTTGGCTATGCAAGTAGCTGATTATGGCAATATTGCCGTGGATAATATGAGTCCAGAGCTAAATATTGAACATATTACTCAGCAACTAACCGACATGTTGGAGGCGGGCACAATCCCCTTCATTGTGGGCGGTGATCATTCCATTATGTTTTCAAGTGTGAGTGCGGTGGCTGGGCATTTTTCAGATACACCTGTGTCTGTACTGCACTTAGATGCCCATTATCGCGGTGAGCGCGACAAAGATCACTTTTATTCTGATGAGCAAAGTGTTGCTAACTTATTAGCAGAAAGCGTCATTGAGGGGGACAAACTCGTTCAAATAGGGCTTAGAGGTGCGTCTCAAAATAAAAACGCCTTGATTTGGCTGCGAGAGAACAGTGTGAAGTATCACACTATGGCGCAAGTGGAACGGGATTCGTGGCCGGTGGTCATGGAGCAAGCATTGACGGAGCTTGGTGCTAGCGGAGGAAAAACTTTTGTGTCTTTCGACATGAGTGTTATTGATCCCGCGTTTGTCAGTGGGTCTGGACAGCCAGTGGCAGGAGGGATTTCGGTTCGCCAAGCCATGACATTGGTACGTCGAGCGTGTGCAGAAACTGACGTGGCGGGATTTGAGATGCTTGGTGTAGCACCGTTTTTAGATTTGAGCTACAACACGGCATTGAGTGCCAACCAAATCATGCATGCCTGTTTAACTGGCATTGCTATGCGTAAATCGGGCATTAGTAACACCAACTACATCGACCCGATGGCTCTTAGCCACCAATAGTGATTACTGCCATTACAGCAATAAAAGACCGGCTTCTTCAGCCGGTTTTTTATGGCGGGCGGTTAAAAGCAGCGCATTAGGCTGTCGAGCTTCTCAACTACCTTCACAAACTGAATTTGAGATGAAAGCTGCTTGAGCTCCTTTTTGGTTTCAGGGGGAATATCATAGTGCTCTGAGATGTCTTCAAGTTTGGCAGTAAAGCCCGACAGATAACCAATTTCAGCCAGCGATTTAAGGGCTAGATATTGATTGCGCCCTACGAGAGGCCTATTCCCTTCGTTTTTGCCCGCTGGCTCAAGGGCGGTATCATCGTTTTGATTTATCCAACGAATGTTCAACCAGTGGCCCAATTTATCAATGAGGTTAGAAATATCAAAAGGCTTGGTAAGGTAGTCGTTATGATTTTGTCGGGCATTATCTTCCATGTCTAGTTCCCGCACGTTGGCTGACACTATTACAATGGGTAGCTTAAATCCTTCTTGCCTAAACAGCTCAGCCGCTTTCCAGCCGCTTATTTCAGGCATTTTTAAGTCGAGAAACATGAGGTCGATAGCGTGGCTTTTCAACTTACCTAAGCCTTCTTTAGCAGAACTGGCGGTAATCACGGTAAATCCTAGGGGGGTGAGAATGTCGCTCAACAATTGCCGCTGGCTAGCTTCATCATCTATGGTTAACAGAGTTTTAGATTCACCTTCATAGCCCACAACCTGTTTGTCTTGATCTACAGGTTCTCTGTGAATATGATTAAGTCTGGGTAGCATTAAGCTTAGGCTAAACCTACTGCCTTCGCCGAGGCCGCTAACTAAACTAATATCCCCGCCCATTAACTCCGCAAGCGCACGGGAGATGGTGAGGCCTAAACCCGTACCAGAAACCGCCGTGTTACTGTCAGATACACGCTCGAACGGATGGAACACGGTTTCTTGATCCTGCTTGCTTATCCCCGGGCCGGTGTCTTCAACAATAAACTGTCCTACTTCATTACGGTATCGCACGGTAAATGTCACACTGCCGTGTTCAGTAAATTTAAGAGCATTAGAAATCAAGTTTATTAGAATTTGCCGTAGGCGCTGTTTGTCACCAGACACAAATTGGGGTAGGTGCTGGGGGAAATCAGCGGTAAACTTTAACCCTTTAGATAGTGCTTGCTGCTGAAACATGTCAATAAGTTGTTCTAGTAACGGACGTAATTGGATATCTTCACGGTGAACTGATAATCGTCCCGCCTCAATTTTAGAAACTTCTAACACCCCTTCAATTAAATCACTTAGGTATTCCCCATTGCGCTTCATGGTTTGCAAAGGTTCTTTCGCGTGTTTGGGAATTTTGCTATCACTGGAAAGTAACTGCGCATAACCAAGTAGCACATTTAAAGGTGTTCGAAGTTCGTGACTCAAGCCTGCCAAGTATCGACTCTTTGCTTTATTGGCTGACTCCGCCTCTTCCTTTGCTAATTGATACGCCCGTGACGTTTTTTCATGAGCATTGACCTCGGTGGCCAAAGCTTTAGTTTGTTCACGAAGCTCTTCTAATGCTGAACGATTACTTAGCCTCGCAAGGGTAAATAGCCAACTCACCACACCAATAATAATCAGTAAAAAGAAAAATATTTTGAGTAGCGTGGCGGCAAAGACGTCTTTAAGCGCTTCGGTCGCCATGGGAATTTGCCAGTAAATCAGCAGCAATATGGTGGCGGAAATACCTGTGAGTAGCAGAGTTAGCCATAAACATTGTGCAATAGGCGTACTAAGTACACGCAAGGTTTTTAAACTAAAATAGCGGTTGAACAATGCGAATGCTTGTGACGATAAGGTGGCGTCTTCCCTGCATTGGTCACCACAGCGAACGTCTAAGCTGCAGCACAAAGAACATATGGGCTGATTGTAGGCCGGACAAAAACTCATATCTTCGTTATCAAATGTATTTTCACATAAGCAGCATTGGTGTTCAGCCCCATTTAGATCATCAGTGGTGTTGGGTACCAAGTAAAATTTTCCTTTGGTTGCCCAACCCATTGCAGGCACCACAATAAAGGGTAAGAAAAAGGCTAAATAGGAACCAAGTGCGACGCCAATGTCGCCAAACGCGCCTATATGCGCAGCAAAACCAACAACTGAAGAGACAAACATAGACACTGTGCCAACAGGATTAATATCGTACAGTTTGGAACGCTTAAATTCGATTATAGGCGGGCTTAGTTTGAGGGGCTTATTAATAAGCAAATCAGCCGATACAGAACTTAACCATGAAAGTACCAGAACTGAATAGATCTGAAGCATGCTTTCGATGGTTTGATAGATACCCAACTCCATCAACAAAATAGCAATTAGGATATTGAAGATCATCCAAACTACTCTACCTGGGTGGTTATGGGTAATACGGCTAAAAAAGTTAGACCACGCTAAGGACCCGGCATAAGCGTTCGCTACATTAATTTTTAGTTGTGAAATAATCACAAACACAGTGGCAATCACAATGGTCAGTGTAGTGTTGTTAAAGAGAAATCCGAAAGCCACTTGGTACATATGTGCAGGGTCACTGGCTAGCTCTCGGGATACCCCTTGTTTGAGGGCTAAGTAAGCTAGAAACGACCCCAGAAATAATTTACCCGCACCAAAAATTATCCATCCTGGCCCAGCCATTATCATAGCGACCCACCATTTTAACGGGCTAGAGGCAGTGGGTTTGGGGGGCAGAAATCGGAGAAAATCGACTTGTTCACCAATTTGCGCGACTAAGGAAAGCAAAACAGCTGATGCTGAACCAAATAAGAGAATGTTAAAGCCGCTGCCCATGTCACCGGCATCACCGGTAAACTCTGTCCATTCCCTTAAACTTGAATCGGGATGATTGAACACGTACAGGAGTGGCATTAGCTGTAAAACAATCCAAACTGGCTGGGTCCACACTTGAAAGCGGCTAATATAAGTAATGCCGTGGGTTACTAGGGGCATGACAATAAGTGCACTAATAGCATATCCAATATAGAGGGGAATACCGAGCAATAGCTCAAGCGCCATACTCATAATTGCCGCTTCAAGTGCAAAGAAAATAAATGTAAAAGAGGCATAGATAAGAGAGGCTACTGTGGAGCCTAAGTAACCAAAGCCAGCCCCTCTACTTAAAAGATCAATGTCAACGCCATACCGAGCAGCATAAAAACTTATAGGGGTACCACTGATAAAGATAACCACCACCAACGCAAGAATGGCCCAAGCTGAATTTACGAACCCATAATTCAATGTAATAGCGCCGCCTATAGCCTCCAATACCATGAAAGACACTATGCCAAGCGCTGTATGTGCAATACGTGAATATGACCACTTTCGAGCGCGCTTGGCGGTAAAGCGAAGGGCGAAATCTTCCATCATTTCGTTCGCAACCAGCTTGTTGTATGAGCGGCGGCTTGAAGAGACTTTTGAATTGTCTGCCATGAGGTGGTGATGATCCTACTGGGAATGTTATTAAAAGATGAGTACGGAACAAGCGCAGATTACTCTGTCTCATATAATGTCAGCATACCGTTAACTCGCCAATACCTGTATAGGAATAAGACGAGTCTAAACTACGTAATTTAACTCATTTTTTTATTTTGCTTATAGAAATACTATACAAGCATTCGTTACAGCATGGTGTCACTGGCATACAGTTTTGTAACCCCATTATGGAAAACGGCCAATTAGCCAGGGTCAACAGTGAACCTTTTCAAGTAGGTTAATGTGGGCTAATCAACAATCTAGAGGATGTTTGATGAAGTTACGTAAATTAATAGTCGCTAGCTCGATGATCGCAGGGTCGATGATTTCAAGTTTATCAATAGCCGAGGAAGATACGATTAAGGTTGGGGTGTTGCACTCGCTTACCGGTACCATGGCCATTAGTGAAACCACGTTAAAAGACACCGTATTAATGATGGTGGAAGAGCAAAACAAGCAAGGTGGTTTGCTTGGAAAGAAACTCGAAGCAGTGGTGGTGGACCCCGCCTCAAACTGGCCGTTATTTGCCGAAAAAGCACGTGAATTAATTGTGCAAGAGAATGTAGACGTTATCTTCGGTGGCTGGACGTCGGTCTCCCGTAAATCTGTGTTGCCTGTAGTTGAAGAGCTAAACGGATTGCTGTTTTATCCAGTACAGTATGAAGGTGAAGAGTCGTCTAAGAATGTATTTTACACAGGAGCTGCGCCCAATCAACAAGCCATTCCTGCTGTAGATTATCTTATGAATGACATTGGTGCGGAGCGATGGGTATTGTTAGGTACCGATTATGTTTACCCTCGTACTACCAATAAAATTTTAGAAGCTTACTTAAAAGCCAATGGCGTGAGTGATGATGACATCATGATTCAATACACACCGTTTGGTCACTCAGATTGGCAAAACATTGTATCTGATGTGAAGAAGTTTGGTTCCAGTGGTAAGAAAACCGCCGTGGTTTCAACCATCAATGGCGATGCAAATGTACCTTTCTACAAAGAGTTAGGTAACCAAGGTATATCAGCAGAAGACATTCCCGTTGTAGCGTTTTCTGTGGGAGAAGAAGAGCTATCAGGGTTTGATACCGGTCCTCTAGTAGGTCACTTGGCAGCGTGGAATTATTTTCAGAGTATTTACACCGATGCCAACATTGAATTTATCGATAAGTGGAAGTCCTTCATCGGTGATGAAACTCGAGTAACCAACGATCCAATGGAAGCCACTTATATCGGCTTTACTATGTGGGCTGCCGCCGTGGAACAAACGGGAAGCACTGATGTTAACACAGTGTCAGACGCTTTAATTGGTATGTCGGTACCAAATTTAACTGGCGGAATCGCGGTAATGAATCCTAATCATCACTTGTCGAAGCCGGTATTTATTGGCGAAATCCAAGATGACGGACAAGTAGAAGTGGTGTGGGAAACCCCAGGGACAGTGCGAGGTGATGCATGGTCTGATTTCCTGCCAAGTTCTAAAAATTTGATGTCTGACTGGACGGCACCCATGCTATGCGGCAGTTACGATGTTAAAACAGGCTCTTGTACCAGCAGTAAGTAGTGTGTTGTGGACGGTATTGCCGTCCATCCAGTGAGTGGCGCTGTTTGCGAAATCGTTGCAGCGCCACGTTTTTTTGCGACACACTAGGGAATAAACTCATGTTCAAATCTGTGTTGGCATTACTTTTTGTCATTATTCATCTCAGTATTTTTCAGTCGGCTCGAGCCCAAGACGTCGCTTTCGACGATATTGTCAAAGCTTTGCCAGAGGCGTCTTTCCGCACACTACCCGCCACTCTCGATAAAGCCGCAACACTTGACGATGAACGAGTTGCTACACTATTCGCACGGTTACTGGAGGGCGATGTGTACTTTCATCCGAAAACTCAGCAAGTGATGTATGCAACCAAGACCCAAGGTGAACGGGCGTGGATAGATACACTCACAGAGAAGAATATTGTGGAGTCTAGCGGCGTTAGGCTTAGAAAGGTACGTGTAAACAACCGTGTACGAAGCCATATTCGTCAACTTTTAGCCCAACGTAACTTGAGCCATCGTGATGACACGGTACGTTTACAAGCGTCGGAAAGCCTTTTGGCTGATGTTGATTCAATATCGACTAAGGTTATTTTGTCTAGGTTAGAGCAGGAAGAAAACGCCGATATTATTGAAGTGTTAACCGCCATTACGGCGCTTAAGCGACTTCAAAATGACGACGTGACTGAACAGTTGGGTGCGCTTGAAACCTTGAGAGGAAGCTTATACCCAGAAGTTAGAGTTGCGCTTTTATCTTTGCAACGTGACAGTGAAGTTGCTGACACAGTAAAGGCTAATGTTGATGCTGTCCTGGCGGGAATAGAGGTGAAGCGCAAGTGGTTTGGTTGGGCTGAAACGGCCTTTTTCGGTATCAGCATGGGGTCGGTGCTTTTATTAGCCGCTATTGGCCTATCCATCACTTTTGGGGTGATGGGCGTTATCAATATGGCCCATGGTGAAATGATCATGTTGGGGGCATATACCACCTACGTTATTCAACAAGCCTTCCCTAACCTTATTGAATATTCCTTGCTTATGGCTGTGCCCGCTGCCTTCTTAGTCTCTGGCTTAATGGGTGTAATCATTGAGCGTAGTGTTATTCAGTTTTTAAAAGGGCGACCTCTTGAAACATTACTGGCCACCTTTGGTATTTCTCTGATTTTACAGCAGTTGGTACGTACTGTGTTTTCACCACTAAATCGTCAAGTAGCAAGCCCAGAATGGATGAGTGGTTCATGGCAAATTAATCCGGTGTTTTCTGTCACGTTTAACCGATTGTATATCATTATATTTTCTTTGGCGGTGTTCTTTTCCTTGCTGCTATTTTTGAAAAAGTCCTCCCTTGGTTTACATGTTCGCGCCGTGGCACAAAATCGCGACATGGCACGGGCGCTCAGTGTAAAGAGCAATTGGGTTGATGCCGCTACCTTTGGGCTAGGTTCTGGAATAGCCGGCGTGGCAGGGGTGGTGTTAAGTCAATTAACCAATGTGGGGCCCAATTTGGGCCAGGCGTACATTATCGATTCATTTTTGGTTGTGGTATTTGGTGGCGTAGCAAATTTGTGGGGCACCCTGGTGTCAGCCATGACCCTAGGCGTCTTAAATAAATTCCTAGAACCTGTTACAGGCCCGGTACTGGCCACTATTATCGTATTAGTCGGTTTGGTTTTATTTATTCAAAAGCGCCCAATGGGGCTGTTCCCGCAAAAGGGGAGGGCTGAATAATGATGAACTTTTTCTTTCAACTAAGTAGCGTGCAGCGCGTCGTCTCCGTATTGTTAGTCATGGCTGTGTACGTAGTGTTGGCGAACCAGTTATTTTCCCCAGAGTCATTTTTTTACGTCAGCAGCTATTCAGTGAACCTATTGGGCAAATATCTGTGTTACGCCTTGCTAGCGTTGGCACTAGATCTGGTATGGGGCTATTGCGGCATTTTAAGCCTAGGCCACGGTGCATTCTTTGCCCTTGGTGGGTATGCCATGGGCATGTACCTGATGCGTCAAATTGGGGATAGAGGCGTATATGGCAACCCGGATTTACCTGATTTCATGGTGTTCTTAAACTGGGAAAGTTTACCTTGGTTTTGGGTGGGATCAGATAGCTTTTTTTGGGTGATTGCAATGGTGGTACTTGCCCCAGGAGTACTGGCGTATGTCTTTGGTGCCATGGCGTTTCGTTCTAGAGTTAGCGGCGTGTACCTTTCTATTATGACGCAAGCGATGACGTACGCACTCATGCTGGCCTTTTTCCGAAATGAGATGGGATTTGGTGGCAACAACGGTATGACTGATTTCAAAGACATTTTAGGGTTTTCATTGCAATCAGATACTACCCGGTTGGTGTTGTTTATTATCACTGTATGCGTATTGGCGGCCGCTTATTATGTGTGTGATCGCATTGTTTCTTCGAAAGCCGGTAAAGTGATCACCGCCATTCGAGATGCAGAAAATAGGGTGCGTTTTGTGGGGTACAACAGTGCCAGTTATAAGGTGTTTCTGTTCACCTTTTCTGCCGTGCTTGCCGGCATCGCAGGCGCACTCTACGTACCTCAAGTGGGCATCATTAATCCTGGAGAATTCTCGCCCATAAATTCCATCGAAATCGTTATTTGGGTGGCTATTGGGGGCAGAGGCACCTTATACGGAGCCATTATTGGTGCCATAGTGGTGAGCTTTGCAAAAACAAGGCTGACAGGGATTATGCCTGAGGCCTGGTTATTTGCACTTGGCGGTCTATTTGTCTTAGTCACCTTGTTGTTGCCCAAGGGCTTGGTTGGACTGATTGATCATCGTTTTCCTGTCAAGCGTAAGGTGAATAAGCAGGAGGCAGCCTCATGAAAAGTGCGTTACTGACAGAGAAAAGCCCCGCGCCAGATACGCGCCACGGTATGATTTTATACATGGAAAATGTGAGTGTTAGTTTTGATGGTTTCAAAGCACTTAACGATTTGAATTTGTATATCAAAAAAGGTGAGTTGCGTTGTCTTATTGGTGCAAATGGTGCGGGTAAAACTACCCTTATGGATGTCATTACCGGTAAAACCCGCCCCGATACTGGGACGGTAAGTTATGGGCAGCAAATTAATCTGCTACAGCATAACGAAGAGCAAATTGCCCGTTTAGGGATAGGTAGAAAATTCCAAAAACCGACGGTATTTGAGGCCTTAAGCGTAAAAGAAAACTTATATCTCAGCCTAAAAATGGACAAGGGCATTTGGACATCGTTATGGCACGCATTAAGTGCAGAAGAACGAGATGATATAGACCAAATTCTGCATACCATCGGCCTTCTTGCCATGCAGCATCGTCAGGCCAGTGAGTTATCCCACGGGCAAAAACAGTGGCTGGAAATTGGTATGTTGCTGGCGGCCAAACCTCAGTTGTTGCTGGTGGATGAACCCGTCGCAGGCATGACAGTGTCGGAAGCGGAGCGCACCGCTGAGCTTTTAACTTCGTTGGCCGGAGAGCACTCAGTGGTGGTCGTAGAACATGACATGGGATTTGTGCGTTCAATTGCACGCACGGTCACGGTGTTGCATCAAGGTAGCGTATTAGCAGAAGGCACCATGGACGCCATTCAAAGTAATCCGGAAGTGAAAAAGGTGTATTTGGGGGAGGAAGGTCATGATTAACGTATCCCAACTGAACCAGCGTTACGGTGGTAGCCAAATATTGTGGGATTTGAATATGGACATAGCGGCCGGTTCCCGCACATGTATTATGGGGCGTAATGGAGTGGGGAAAACCACGCTACTAAAATGCCTCATGGGCATGTTACCCACAGCCTCTGGCAGTATTACTATCAATCAACAAGACGTAACGCGCGCAAGTATAGAAAGCCGTGCCAATATAGGCGTGGGCTATGTACCACAAGGCCGTCATATTTTCGGTCAGCTTACCGTTGAAGAGAATTTAAAAGTGTCGCTTAATTGTAAGCGCCAAACGTCACGTAGCCTGCCAGAAGACATTTTCGAATACTTCCCTGTGTTAAAAGAAATGTTGCAACGCAGAGGCGGAGATTTATCAGGTGGTCAGCAGCAGCAACTTGCTATTGCCCGTGCCTTAGTGCTTAATCCTAATATGCTTATTTTAGATGAGCCGAATGAAGGCATTCAGCCCAACATTGTTCAGCTGATTCGCGATGTACTATTGCGCTTAAATAAAGAAAAGAGCATGACGATTGTTCTGGTTGAGCAAAAACTGCCCTTTGCTCGCGCGGTAGGCGAACAATTCTACTTAATGGAACGAGGAAAAGTGGTGTCTCATGGCGCGATGCCAGAGCTTAACGATGATTTGGTTAAGCAGTATTTGTCGGTTTAGCAAGGAGTGATAATGACGGCAAGGCCCGCAGTAGCTTACGAACAGTGGCTGGCGCGACTAGAAATGACATTTGCTTACCGGCAACAAAAAACAAAGCTGGTGAATACACTGCGGGAAGGCCCGCTCAGTGTACAGCGGGCTTTTTACCCAGAAACCACTGGCGCGGCGCATTTATATTTATTGCATCCACCAGCCGGTATTGTGTCTGGTGATGAATTGCATGTTGCGGCCACCTTAGAAGAAGATTGCCAAGTACTGCTAACCACCCCGGGGGCCAATCGGTTTTACCGTGCCCGAGAGGCAAAACAAATGGCCAGTAAGCAGTGTCAGTTCAACCGTTTTTCTGTTGCAGACAACGCTCACCTCGAATATCTACCCCATGAGACACTGGTTTATACCAACGCCAATGCGTTTAGTCATACTCAGGTGTATTTAGATAAAGGCGCAAGCTACGTAGGCTGGGATGTTGCGTGTTTGGGCTTACCCCATATCGACCAACCCTTTTCCAAAGGGCAGTTCACACAAACCTTCAGTCTTTATCACAACCAAGGTATTCGTTTTCACGAACGTCTTGCCTTGCACGCTAAAGACAATCTTCATCAATCTCGCATTGGGTTAGCGGGGCACCATGTGGTGGGCACCATGGTGTTATTCAATGGCAATGAAGCGTCATCAAACGAATGGGCAAAAAGTGTGTGTAGCTTAATTCGAACCTGTATTGATGAACTTAACCTGTGTAGTTTTATGTCAGTCACGCAGTTGCAAGGCGTTGTTGTGGTGCGTTATTTAGGCGAGGACAGCGAAGTTTGTCGTGAGGGTTTTGTGCATGTTTGGAAGCAGACAAGGCCACAGGTGTCTGGTCATTTAGCAGTACAACCACGAATTTGGTACACATAACTGATTAAATAAAGTGGGAGCAGCTTTTGGAACTATTACCCAGAGAGAAAGACAAGCTATTGTTATTTACCGCCGGACTACTTGCCGAGCGGCGCTTAAATAGAGGGTTAAAACTGAATTACCCCGAAGCGATTGCATTTATTTCAATGGCCATTTTAGAAGGTGCACGAGATGGAAGGTCTGTCGCTGAACTGATGGATTATGGGCGTACAGTATTAAGCGCCGAGCAAGTGATGGAAGGTGTACCTGAGATGATCCACGATGTTCAGGTAGAAGCCACATTTGCAGATGGCACCAAATTGGTGACAGTTCACGACCCCATAGTTTAGGAGAATGCGATGATCCCTGGCGAGATATTCACAGACGAAAGTGATATAGAACTCAATCAAGGTTTACCTGAAACCAGTGTTGTTGTCGTTAATCATGGCGATAGGCCAATACAAGTGGGATCCCATTATCATTTCTATGAAGTGAATCCGGCGCTGCATTTTGACCGCCCATCCACCAAAGGTTTGAGATTAAATATTACCGCTGGCACTGCTGTGCGTTTTGAACCAGGTCAGAAACGTACGGTAAGTTTAGTGCCTTTTGGTGGCTCAAAATCCATTTATGGGTTTCGTGGTGATGTGATGGGAAAATTGGAGCAAGAGCATGACTAAAATAGACCGTAACGCCTATGCACACATGTTTGGCCCAACCACAGGCGATAGGGTTCGCTTAGCGGACACCGACATTATTATCGAGGTAGAAAAGGACTGTACCTGCTATGGCGATGAAGTGAAGTTTGGTGGAGGTAAAGTTATTCGCGATGGCATGGGGCAGGGGCAGCTCAGCTGCGCAGAAACCCCAGATTTAGTCATTACCAATGCGCTCATTTTAGATTATTGGGGCATTGTGAAAGCCGATGTGGCGATTAACGATGGCCGTATTCAAGCCATTGGCAAAGCCGGTAATCCCGACGTACAAGACTACGTAACTATTCCTATTGGCGCGGGCACGGAGATTATAGCAGGAGAAGGGCAAATACTGACGGCAGGTGGCATCGATGCACACGTACACTTCATTTGCCCTCAGCAGGTAGATGAAGCCTTAATGTCAGGGGTAACCACCATGATAGGCGGTGGCACAGGCCCGGCCACCGGGACGAAAGCTACCACATGCACCCCGGGGCCATGGAATATTGAAAAAATGATGCTTTCAACTCAGGACATGCCAATGAACTTTGGCTTCTTGGGCAAAGGAAACGCGAGTTTACCGAAGGCGTTGGAAGAGCAAATTGAAGCGGGTGTCTGTGGCCTTAAATTGCATGAGGATTGGGGAACGACCCCTGCATCGATAGATAACTGCTTGACCGTAGCCGACCGTTACGATGTGCAAATTGCCATTCACACCGATACTTTGAATGAAGCAGGATTTATGGAAGATACCTTGGCGGCATTTAAAGGCAGAACTATTCATACTTATCACACCGAGGGTGCGGGTGGCGGGCATTCCCCAGATATTATTCGTGCTTGTGGTGAAGCCAATGTTTTGCCGTCATCCACAAATCCAACACGGCCTTACACTGTCAATACCGTTGACGAGCACTTAGACATGCTAATGGTCTGTCACCACCTCGACCCTTCTATCCCTGAAGATGTGGCGTTTGCTGACTCACGAATTCGCAAGGAAAGTATCGCGGCCGAAGATATTCTACAAGACCTAGGCGCAATAAGTATGATTGCTTCTGACAGTCAGGCCATGGGACGCATAGGTGAAATGATTTGCCGAACATGGCAAACCGCCCACAAAATGAAAGTGCAACGGGGTCCGCTGCCACAAGACTCTGACAGAAATGACAATTATCGTGCGCGTCGTTACGTGGCTAAATACACCATTAATCCGGCTATAAGTCATGGTATCGATAGTGAAGTGGGTTCTATTGAAGTAGGTAAATTGGCCGACGTTGTGCTGTGGAAGCCCGCCTTCTTTGGAATTAAGCCAAGTTTGATTCTTAAGTCAGGCTTTATTGCTGCCGCGCCTATGGGCGATCCCAACGCCTCTATTCCTACACCACAACCCGTCTATTATCGGCCAATGTTCGGTAGCCTTGGCGGCGCCGCAGCCTCATTGTCTGTTACTTTTGTTTCACAGGCATCGATCGATAACAACATTGCTGAAAAATACGGGATACGCCGGCCACTCGTGGCATGTAAAAATACAAGGAATATTGGTAAAGGGGATATGAAACTCAACGATTGGCAGCCATACATTGAGGTGGATGCACAAACCTATGAAGTACGCGCTAATGGTGAGTTACTTACCTGTGAACCTATGGAAGTACTGCCTTTAGCACAGCGCTATAGTTTGTTTTAAGAGAAGTGTATGTTAACGATTTCAGAAAGGTTGGGTCATTATCATGGTGATGCCGACGATACCATAACCCTAGATTTTGATACGCGTCAAAAGGCGCGAATCAAAGTGACAACCGACAAGGGCGAGCAGGTCGGCATTTTTATAGAGCGAGGGAAGCCCTTACGCGTGGGTGAGCACTTGCGAAGCGAATGCGGCAAAGTGATTAAGGTGATAGGAGCCCTTGAACCAGTTACCACAGCAAGTACAGACGACTGGCACACCTTTTCAAAAGTGTGCTATCACTTGGGTAACCGCCATACTCGCTTACAAGTAGGTGAACGTTGGCTAAGATTTAAACCCGATCATGTGCTTAGCAAATTAGTGCAGCGTTACCATCTAAGTGTGAGTCACACACCTGCTGTATTTGACCCTGAAAGTGGCGCCTATCAAAGTGGCGAACATCACCACCATCATGACTGATCTTTCGATGCTTCAGTGCGCAAGGTTGCTGCAATTATGCAGTGCGAATTTGCCGGTGGGAGGATTCTCCTTTTCGCAAGGTTTAGAGCAAGCGGTGGAGCGTGGGTGGGTAACTACATCTGATGCACTAGAGAATTGGGTAGCTGTGTTGCTAGAAGGCAGCGTCGCCAATGCCGATGTCCCTTTGTTGATGCAGCAATTTAGCGCAATAGAAGAAGGTGACCAAACACTATTTTTAGACACCGACGATTGGATTGCGGCTACCCGAGAAAGTGAAGAAATTTTACTAGCCGAGCAAGCCATGGGAAAAGCATTACGCAGGCTGTTGCGCAATTTAGTTAATAAGGAAGACAGTACGGCCGCTCAATGGGTTAATCAGCTAAATGCCCATTGTTTTATTAGTCAATTTGCCTTGGCCTCCCATGTTTTCGGCTTACTACTTGATGCCTGTTTAAGCGGCTATGTGTGGACCCTTATTGATAATCAGGTGGCCGCGGGCACAAAACTCATCCCGTTAGGACAAACCGATGGCCAAAATTTATTGTTTCGCTTAACCACAAAAATTACACCATGTATTGAGAGCGCCAAACACGTGCAGCAAGACCATATGGGTCAATCTATGCCGTCGTTGGCCATGGCAAGTGCATGGCATGAACAACAATATTCAAGATTATTCCGTTCTTAGAGGAAACCTTATGCAAAAACAAACACTGCGTGTTGGTGTGGGTGGCCCAGTGGGGTCTGGAAAGACAGCGCTACTGCGTTCGTTATGCCTCGCTATGCGTGAAAAGTACAACATGGCCGTAGTTACCAACGATATTTATACTCACGAAGATGCACAGTTTCTAACCAAACATGACGCACTAGAAGCCGATCGTATTATCGGTGTAGAAACCGGTGGTTGCCCCCATACGGCTATTCGAGAAGACGCCTCGATGAATCTTGCTGCCATTGATGAATTGCAATCTCGCCATGAGAATTTAGATTTTGTCTTGGTAGAAAGTGGTGGTGACAATCTCAGTGCCACCTTTAGCCCAGAACTTTCCGACTTAACGCTTTATGTGATTGATGTTTCAGCCGGGGATAAAATCCCCCGCAAAGGTGGGCCGGGTATTACCAAGTCTGATTTACTTATCATTAATAAGATAGACATTGCTGAAATGGTGGGAGCCTCACTAGACGTGATGGATACGGATACTAAGCGCATGCGCGGTAATAAACCCTTTGTATTTACTAATTTAAAAGCAGGTGAAGGTTTGGCTGAAATCATCAACTTTATTGAAGTTGAAGGCATGCTGCTTAAATCTTGATTAAGGAAAGACAATGAAAAAACAGTTACTACTTATTGCATCGCTATTCTCTTCGGCTACATTTGCGCATGAAGATCATTTTCTAAATACCACGGTACATGAGTACTATCATATCGCTTTTTATGTATTGTCGATGCTGGTTGTTATCAAAGCAGTACATTGGGTGTCCAATAAACTGAGGAAACGTTCGCAATAAAAATAGAGTGCGATAGGCTTAAAAAATTGCCAAGTTGTTATGTATTACAAGAACAGCTTGGCGATAATCAATCATTCTGATGGTTAAAATTTAGGTTATTAGGGCATAAAGTTTCGCTGGCTATGACGGTTACTTGAGCATACATATTCATAGTATTCAGCGCTAATAATAGCAAAACTATAGCAATAAACTTCTTACGGGTAACGGTTCTACCTTTCAAAATCATTGTTCTTTTGTGACTCTAACGGGACTTTAAACGACGTAGCAGTACCCAATTCAACAGCCGATGCGATAAAGAGATTGCCATCGCTGGAGCCTATTTATTTTGCATGTAGTGCCCATTCTTTGCCGTAAGAAACGAAGGGAATGACGTTACTAGTTTCGATCACGGCATCTTACGATTCATCAAAAGTAGGTTAGGTGAGCTCCCCAAGATAGAACCTTTTCTAGGTGAAATGTTACGACAGTTTATTACGGGCGCCGAGTTTAATTCGGAAGGTAACCGTTCAAATTTCTACCGCGAAACGCATTTGGCGGAGAACTTTTATTATGAACTCTAGCCCAAGTTCGATCAGGAAAGTCATGTTTTAAGGCAGCATATCGCGATGGATTTAGAAGGTTACCGATGCAGTTTAACTTCCAATGTTTCGCGTATTTTAGAGGCTGGGCACCGGTAGTGATATAAGATTGTCTGTAGTAAATACACCTGACAACTCTAGTCAAATTGAGTAAAACAGCTTACTTAATGCAATCATTCACGTCACAATAAATACTTACTTAAGTAATATAACCTCCTCTAGATACGTTGCTGGCTGTCGCAGTTTGAGTGACGCTTCTACCGTTTAATCGTCTTAGATATCACCTGAAAAGCAAAGAAACTTGATGATAAAGAGTCAATAATATGGCGTTTAAATACGTCTCTTGCACCTATGTATATCATGTTAAGAGTAAGCAATCGTTGCATTAAGCTGACGTAAATCATGTAGTTTGAAGCAGATTAACCAGTTTTAAAAAAGCAAAATTGTTGGTTTTATTAGTCTAAATATTTGCTGTGGATGAAACAACATTTCATCGTAAAGAAACTGAATCAGCTACAAATTTTACCGCTAAGGACTACCTCATCAAAAGCGTTACTGGAAAACTTTTAAAAGCGTTACTGGAAGTTTTGACGAAAGCGTTACTGGAAAAAAATTTTTTTTCCAGTAACGTATGGTAGGGTACCAAAAATCCCAA
>OJFS01000147.1_pt1 | contig 33494 bp, 29 predicted proteins | sample 1594231 | NCBI WGS metagenome assembly OJFS01 (sample SAMN05416847, study PRJEB24817) | seawater metagenome | isolation source: Sea water | place: Canada:Atlantic | collected 2013-07
ACGAGATAGGAGTCCGTCTCGTGGGCTCGGAGATGTGTATAAGAGACAGGGTGTAAAGGGCGCTTCATATTACGAACTGCATATTACGAACTGCAAGAGAGCATTGAACAACCGGCCTTATTGCGTGCCCACTCAGGTCTCTTCTCAGCGAGGTGCTCATACTCAGGTTGTTCGTCGTAAGGATTTTTCAGTGCGCTGAGCAATTCATCCACTTTGGAGTAATCGCCGTTCTCCGCACTATCGATGGCGATCTGGGAAAGGTAGTTGCGCAATACATACTTAGGGTTGGTTTGGTTCATCAACACGGCTCTAGCTTCTGCGCTTTGGCCTTGGTTCTTGGCCACCTGTAGGTAATCCGCCAGCCAAGTTTCAACTTGGGTTTTGTCGGACTCATTCACAAGCTCTGGTGTGTAGTAACAGTGTTCCAGTGCTGTGAAGGATTGCTGGGTTTCCTCGGTAACATCGGCCAATGCGCGAAAGAACAGTGTCATATCGGTTTCACTGATGGTCAATAAAGTCAGCAGACGATCAACAATACCTTTGTCGTACTCGATTAGGCCAAGTTTGGCGGTCATGGTCTTTTGCCAGCCGCCTTCGTATCTTGTCACATAGGCGGTTAGCGCGTCCTCTAAAGGTTTAGAGTCACCTATTAACGGCAGTATTGCGTTGGCCAACTGCATCAAATTCCATTGACCAATGGCAGGTTGCTGTCCGTAACGATAGCGGCGCTGGCCAGCGTCTGTAGTGTTTGGCGTCCAGTCTGGGTCAAAACCCTCAAGCCAACCGTATGGGCCGTAGTCGATGGTCTCACCTATGATGGACATATTGTCGGTATTCATAACGCCGTGAACAAACCCGACACGCATCCAGTGCGCCATAAGGTCAGCAGTGCGATTACACACTTGCTCGAACCACGCAATATAGGTGCCTTTGGCATCCACCGCTAAATTATCTAACTGTGGAAACTCTCTTTGAATAACGAAATCTGTGAACTCTTTTAAAAGGCCTAGCTCCTGGCGCGCAGCGAGCATTTGAAAATGACCGAAGCGCATAAATGAACTGCTTAACCTGCAAACCACAGCGCCTTTCTCAGGGGCTGCATTGCCGTCGTACAACATATCTCGCACCACATCTTCACCGGTAGTGATGAGGGACAGTGCCCGGGTTGTGGGCACGCCCAAGTAATACATGGCCTCCGAGCATAGGTACTCTCTAAGTGACGAGCGCAATACCGCTAAGCCATCGGCGGTTCTGGAAAACGGCGTGGGCCCCGCACCTTTTAATTGCAGCATTAGGTGCGTGTCGCCTAATGCAACCTCGCCGAGGTTGATGGCCCGTCCATCGCCTAGCTGCCCTGCCCAATTGCCAAACTGATGACCGCCATAGCAGGTTGCATGAGCGTCCATGCCCTGGAGCTGTTCGTTCCCAGCAAATACCTGCAAAAATGCTTCGCTGGCGCAATCTTCGCTGCTTAAGCCCAGCAGTTGGGCCGCATCTTTAGAGTAGTGAAGCAGCGTTGGTGCGCTGACCGGGGTTGGATTAACCCTAGCAAAAATAGCGTTTTTAAGTTGTTTACGCTGTGAGCCGGTGTCGGCGTCAGCTGGCATTTGGGCGGTGAACTGGTTATCAAAGTTGAGTGATTTCATGTGCCCAGATTACCCTTTGCTAGGATCTAAAACGAGAATTTAAGTGTGAATTTGTTTTCAAGCGTATTGGTTAGAAGTCAATGCGGTGGCGCTGCACAGTCTATTCGTCATTGTGTATCCAGTCTGCCACGTTGTTAGCTTAAGAGGCACGCAGGATGCACTGAGCTCTTTAGCCGCTAATTGCTGGTTTTACTCGTTTAGGGCTTTGCGCATTTTGATAACCACATTGTCAGATCCATTGGCGCCCTTGGAAGTCTCTCTGCTGATTTCAATATAACCGCGCACCAAATATAAAGGTTCTCCTGCCAAAGTAGCGCCAAGTTCTATTGTTTGAAAGCCGGCTTCGATTGCTGCCTGCTCGCCTAAATCTAACAACAAACTACCTATGCCTTGTCGTGTCCAGCCTGGGTGGGTATACATTGCACGGATCCGTGCAGGGTCTGTCTTAGGATTGCTTAAGCTATCGTCTCGGCCCACGGTATGATCGCCGCCATAAAGGGTTTTGCGCTTGCCCCAGCCTCCGCAGCCTACCAGTAGGTTGTCCCCCTCGTGATTCACTTCAATAACAATATAGGTGCCATCAGCGATCAAAGACTGGTCCATGCCCATAGTCTCTTTAGCCGATTCAATTTCCGCAGCATTGAGAAACGACTTCATGTTTTCTGTAATAGAAAGCCGCATAAGGTCGACGATCGCAGGAATGTCGGCGGGTTGGGCAATGCGGTGTTTTAGTTCTATCGGCATAGTTGAAAAAGTAGTTATGAATAGGCGTTAGAAAAAATAGTTACACTAATTGTTGGTTTTGTGGCTTCCATTGGATTTTAAGTACAAGTAGGTTGCAGTCAAGGAGCCGATGCAAACTATATGATAATTTGCTTTTAGGAGCGGTTAACCGTAGACAATGCCGCCAACTTTGGCGCTCGATAGCTACTCGCACCAAATTCTTTCAGGGTGTATTGTCGGTTGAGAGGAAAACGAGGAGATCAACATGTCAGAGTCAATTGCACAGGATTATTCATCGATAGCAGATATTCCCCTTGAGGATATCGATGTTAGTAGAGCCGACCTATTTCAGTCGGATACGCATTGGGAATATTTTGCCAGGCTGCGTAAAGAAGCGCCGGTACATTATTGTAAGGACAGCCTTTTTGGCCCTTATTGGTCGCTGACTCGGTTTAACGACATCATGGCCATGGAGAAAAATTACCAAGATTTTTCTTCTGACTCTGGGATTGTTTTGGGCGATCGGCCCGCAGATTTTGAAACAGCAAATTTCATCGGCATGGACCCGCCCAAGCACGACGCGCAACGAAAGACCGTTCAAGGGGTTGTCGCGCCAATGAATTTGGCCAAGTTAGAAGGCACCATTAGAAGTCGCGCGGAGACCATTTTAGATTCGCTGCCTATTGGCGAGACTTTCAATTGGGTTGATCTGGTTTCGGTAGAGCTGACTACGCAAATGTTGGCAACAATATTTGATTTTCCGTTTGCTGAACGGCATAAGCTCACTTATTGGTCAGATATGGCCACATCCGGCGAGTTAGGTGGCGGCCCCACACCAGAGCCTGTGCGCCGAGCGGCCCTTCTTGAATGCCTAGAATATTTCACCAAACTTCGAGACGAGCGAGCCACGCAGCCAGTTAAGTCGGATTTACTCTCTATGCTGGCCCACGGCAAAGACACGCAAAATATGCCGTCAATGGAGTTTTTGGGTAACCTGATTTTGCTCATCGTAGGCGGTAATGACACCACTAGAAATTCTATTTCTGGCGGTGTTCTTGCACTGAATCAAAATCCCGGTGAATACGACAAACTCCGTGCTGATACTTCACTAATTCCAAACATGGTTTCCGAAATTATTCGCTGGCAGACGCCTTTGGCCTACATGCGCCGCACAGCATTGCGCGATGTAGAGTTTGGCGGCCAGCAAATGAAAAAGGGCGACAAAATCGCCATGTGGTATGTCTCAGGCAACCGTGATGGCGAGGTCATAGACCAGCCTGATCGCTTTTGGGTAGACCGACCTAATGCGCGTCACCACCTAGCTTTTGGCTTTGGTGTACACCGCTGTATGGGCAATCGTTTGGCTGAAATGCAGTTACGGGTGCTTTGGGAAGAAATTATGAAGCGCTTCAAAAAAATTGAAGTGGTAGGTGATATCGAGCGCGTGCAATCCAGTTTTGTGCGCGGCTATGCCAGCATGCCGGTGCAGGTACACCCCTGGTAGCATCCTTTTAGGCCATTGCTCTTAGCTTTCTAGCATGGTTTTTTGCTGGTAGGTAAGGGCACGAGCTAGAGTCAAAAAAACTAGATAGAAATTTCCGTATTGGTAAGGCAGTAGTATGGCGTTGACAGAATTAAGTCGCTCAATAGAAGGCATGGTGGCCATTGTCACCGGTGCAAGTTCAGGCATGGGCGCAGCTACGGCAAAGTTATTTGCCGCTCAAGGGGCCAAAGTTGCAGCGCTTGATATCAATCAGGACGGACTTGCAGCGGTGGTTGATGAGATCAAAGCGGCGGGCAAAACCGCCCATGGCTGGACATTAGATTTATCTGATAGCGCAGCCATTGATGGGGTCATAGGCGAAGTAGCCGCCCACTTCGGTGGCATAGATATTTTGATCAACAATGCGGGCATTTCAATTTTCACCCCCATCGATGGTGAGGATTATGACAACGCGTGGGATAAAACGTTCGCGGTTTTATTAACTGCTCAAACTCGCACCATTCGCGCGGCCTTGCCGCATCTGCGGCAGTCCACTAACCCTAGAATTATCAATATTGCTTCAACCGAAGGCTTAGGTGCCACTAAGTTTGGCAGTCCTTATACCGCAGCGAAACATGGCGTAATCGGCTTAACTCGTTCCCTAGCTGTAGAGTTGGGTGGTGAAGGTATTACCGTTAACTGTATTTGCCCCGGTCCTATAAATACCGGCATGACTCAAGCCATTCCGGATGACCAAAAAGCTGTTTTTGCGCGACGCCGTGTGGCATTGAAGCGTTATGCAGAACCTGAAGAAGTGGCTCATGGCACGCTGAATTTTGCTTTGCCTTCGGCGAGCTTTATGACAGGTGTTGCGCTACCCGTAGATGGTGGATTGACCATCAAGAATGCTTAGATTTTCTTCGCATTCTTGGAGCGCTATTTTGCCGGCTACCTTGTCTTTGCAATGTTGTTAAAGCTCAGATTTATTGGGCTAATAAAGGGCGAGAAATATAGATGACATCCTCTATTCCTAGTAATAAAGCGCCAAGCAATAAAGTTTCGTGGTCAACCACCTTGGCCTTTGGCGCACCTGCTGTAGGCGCCGGCTATATGTATTTGCTCCTTAGCTTATACGTTATGAAGTTTTCAACTGACGTGCTGTTGATCGCCCCGGGCGTGATGGGCGCCATCTATAGCCTGTCGCGTATTTGGGACGCGATATCTGATCCGCTAGTAGGTTATTTTAGCGACCGAACTTCCAGCCGCTTGGGTCGCCGGCGCACTTGGATATTAGCCAGCTGCCTGCCCATATCGTTAGGCTTCTACATGGTATTTGCGCCCCCTATGTCCTTCGATACCGCCGCATTGACCTGGTGGATGGCAGTGGCAATTATATTTTTCTATTCAGCTATGACGCTGTTTTTTGTCCCTCATATGGCGCTAGGAGCTGAATTGACAACTGACTACCATGAGCGCAGCCGCCTTTTTGGTATGCGTCATTTGTTTTATACCATTGGCTCAATCATCTCTCTTGCGACTATGTACTTCCTCATTACCGAAGAGTTTAAACCCAATGGCGATGTGCGCGGCTTAGCCGAAGACTATGCATTGTTAGCCGTTGTGGTTATGAGTGTGTTGGTGATCTACGCGGTGACCCAATTACGCGAGCGACCAGAATTTCAAAATAGAGTGCAAGGCAGCCCGATTAAGGCCTTTCGTGATATCTGGCATAACCCGCATGCGCGGTTATTAATCGTTGTGACCTTTATTGAACACGTTGGATCGGCGGCCATTGCCGCCCTAACATTGTATGTAACGCACTACGTTGTAGGCGCGCCAACTTGGGCGCCCTTTGTCATATTGGCATATATGGTGCCAAGCAGCTTGTCAGTGCCCTTGTGGCTACCGTTGTCGAGGCGCTATGGCAAAATTCGCGTATGGATTTTTGGCATGTTGCTCACCGGCGTGTCCTTTGGCGGTATGTTCTTTTTGCCCTTCCTCGACACGGTAGAAGAACGCTTGTGGCTGATTATGATTATGGCTGCGTTCGCGGGGCTGGCTGCTGGGTGTGGCGGCACCATTGGGCCTTCTGTTCAAGGTGATGTCATTGACTACGACGAGCATGTCACGGGGGAGCGTAAAGAGGGCTCTTATTTTGCTGCATGGAATTTTGTTTATAAAAGTGCCTTGGGCATTATGCTTTTGATGACGGGTTTTGCTTTGGAGTTTTCTGGCTTTGTGCCTAATCAAGAGCAGACTATGGAGGTGCAGTTGGTGATGGTCGGGCTGTACGGACTATTTCCGTTAGTCTGCTACGTTGTTGGCGCAATACTGTTTAGCCGCTTTAAGCTCGACGAAAAGGCCTACCAAAAGATCAGAGAAGATTTAGATGAACGGGCACTGGCGCGTTCATCTGAATCTGAGTTTGGCTCTGCGCGAGCCTAACTAAGCGCACGCAGTTGTTAGCTGAGTGCGTTTGTGCCGCTACGCGCCAATAAAGTTACCAGGGCGGCGCTCGCCTACTGCTTTTACCCCTTCGCGGTGATCAGCGGTTTGTTGCAACCGGTGTTGTTCCAAACCTTCGTGGTCAGTTTGTTTTTGTACTGCCTCTGCAATCCCTTGGCGCATGGTTGCGCGCACAGAAACTACCGCTAAAGGCGCATTTTCTGCGATCTCGGCAGCTAGCTTAATGGCCTCAGCGCGAAGATTTTCTTTGTCTGTAATGACATCAGCTAAGCCAATATCAAAGGCCTCTTGGCCGCTGATTCTGCGCCCTGTCAAAAACAGCATGCTGGCTTTTTGCTGACCGATGAGGCGCGGTAACGTATGCGTCAAACCAAAGCCTGGGTGAAAGCCCAATTTCACAAAGTTTGCTGTGAAACGTGCTTCTGGGCAAACCACGCGAAAGTCTGGCATTACCGCAAGACCAAAACCGCCGCCTACCGCCGCGCCTTGTATTGCGCCAATTACTGGGGTTTTGGTGTCGAATAATCTCACTGCAGCGGCATACAGCGGATTGCCTTCTTCAACCTTGCGGTCGGCGCGTTCTTCATTGCGTGAAGTACTGCCAAAGTTGTTGCCGGCACAAAAGTGTTTGCCTTCCGAGCACAAGACTATGGCTCTAACGTCATTGCTAGCGTCCATTTTTTCGAAGGCGTCGGCTAAATCTTTAATCATTTGGGTATCGAAAAAGTTATTGGGGCCCTTCTGAATTTCAACCACTGCAACGTAGTTGTCGATAGTGATGCCTATACCTTCGTAATTCATTTCTTCGCTCATGCTAACTCCCCAATATTTCGTGATTTTTTCTAAGCACAAGATGTTTGACCATAAACTTGGAATTTGCAACGCTGGTCACTCATTAAAATTGTGTAATTATAGTCAGTGAGGGGGCGATTATGTTGAAGTGGCAGATTGGCGATGTAACAGTAACGCAAATTGTAGAGCTGACAACAGCATCCCTTGGGCCGCATTTATTACCTCAGGCCACCCCCGAGCGGATGCAAGCCGTGCCTTGGTTGGCCCCCTTTATTGATGCAACAGGGCGCATTATTTTGAGTATGCATGCCCTAGTGATTGAAACACCGAGTCGCACAATTGTTGTTGATACCTGTATTGGGAATGACAAATCTCGCAGCTATCCGCGCTGGAATATGATGCAAGGAGATTTTCTGCAGCGCTTCATTGCCGCAGGGTTTGCCCCTGAGAAAATAGACGCTGTTTTGTGCACTCACATGCACGTAGACCATGTGGGCTGGAATACTCGGTTAGTGGATGGTGCTTGGGTGCCCACATTTCCCAATGCAGATTACTTATTTGCCGAAGAAGAGTGGGCTTATTGGCGCACCGAGGAACAGGAGTATGGTCCCGTTATAGAGGACTCTGTAGCGCCTATATTTGCTGCGGGTTTGGCAAAGTTGGTGGCGTCCAATCATCAGGTTTGCGCCGAAATTCAGTTGGAGCCGACACCTGGACATACCCCAGGGCACGTCAGTGTTCATATCGCCTCAAATGGCGAAGAGGCGGTGATTACCGGCGACATGATTCATCACCCATGCCAGATAGCCCACCCCGATTGGTCCTCAACTGCGGACGAAAACAAAGCTAATTCTGCCACCACGCGCGACTTATTTTTAGCGAAATACTCAGACCGGCCGGTACTCATTATTGGGACGCATTTTGCTGCGCCAACGGCGGGGTATATTGTTGCAGAGGCAGATTTGGCAGCACAAGGCTTGGCCGAAAAAGGTGACGCAGAAAAGGATTTGCCGGACCGAAGCAGGGCTCAAGGTGTAGCTTATCGCCTAGATTATTAAGTTAGCCTTGTCGGGTTTTAGTTGGCAATGAGGACAGCGCATTTGCTGCCCTCAAACAAGATGTGTTAGCTGCTGCGTAGTCGGGAGAAATCGCCGTTTGCGGCCTTGCGCGCTAACCCGATGCCTGCGAAACCTATGCCGCCAAAGATGACGTTGGCCAAAATGCCTTTAAGCAAAAAGGGTAGGCCGGCCATGTAACAGGTCATCCAACCTTCAAGCGTGTTTGGGTAGAATCCAAGTGCTATTGGGGTGGCGTTAGATACGATATAAAAAACCACCGCGCTGAGTACCGCCGCACAGCCAAAGGTTGGCACAGAAATTTTCTTCCTTGCGGGGGAGAGTACTGGCGTCAGTGACCAGGCAGCGGCTAAGTGAGCTAGGTAAACAAAGGCCATGGCGGCAATTTGGTAGGTGCCGTTCATTAGGTCAAAGGCAACCACCGTGAGCAGAACCGGTATCGGCAAGAGGTGCCGTGGTAATAACGCCGCTGCCATCATGCCTATAGCGCCCACGGTAGAAAGGCCGGCGCTGTGAGGGACTAGGTGGGAAATCACGCCTAAAGCGGTCAAGACCAGCAGTACGCTTATTGTCTCGCCGCGCTGTTCGCGCAGTGTCTTCCAAATATTTAATAAACTCATTTGTTAACTCGGTTTAACTCAATGCTGTTAGAGATTGCTGGTTGCGAAAAATTGCTTTCCAAATTGCTTTCAATGCTGCAGCTTTGAAAAGAAAATTGCATCCTCGTCAGCGTATTCTAATCCCCCGAGCTTTTGATGTCCCGCCATTATTCTCTTCATACCATGAAAATCCCGCATGAAAATATTTTCAGTGGCAATGCTGAGTGGCAATGCTGCATGAAACGACCCAGTGCCAGTCTGCTATGATGTTAGTTCAATAGGGGAACGATGTGGCCAGCAAAGACATATTGAGTGCACTGGCAGTGCCTAATTTTCGCTGGTTGTGGGTAGGCAGCCTGGGTTCTTCTTTTGCCATGAATATGCAGATCATTGCCCGGGGTTGGTTGGTGTATAGCCTCACGTCTTCGGCCATGGACCTGGCCTGGGTGACCTTATCTTTCATGCTGCCTTCGGTTTTATTCTCACTGTATGGCGGTGTGCTGGCAGACCGTTTATCAAAGCGCAAGGTTATAGTCTGTGCGCAATCATTGAACTGCCTAGCCACTTTGGTCATGGCAGCAATCATCTTTTCTGAAGCTGTAACGTTTTGGGATTTTATTTGGTTCGGCTTCTTCAACGGCACAATTTTGGCGTTGTCCATGCCCTCTCGCCATGCCTTTGTACCTGAACTCATTCCAGAAAAATTGATATTCACGGCTATGGCGCTGAATACCACCGGCTGGAATTTATCGCGCATTATTGGTCCTGCCTTCGCTGGACTACTCATTGCTTGGCTCGCCGGCGGCGACAAAACCTCTTCTTACGGGGTGGGCATTGTCTATTTGGTCATTGCCGCCCTCTACCTTATGTCAGCGCTGACTGTGCTGCGGGTAGATCGTCCTGGCTTAGCGTCCCAGCAAGGTAAGACCGGTACTTTTAACGAAATGCGCGAAGGTCTGCTCTATGTGGGCCAACACCCCAAGGTTTTCGCGCTGATTATTTTGTCCATTGTGCCTTTTCTCTTTGGTATGCCACTTAACACATTGCTGCCAGCCTTTAACGAAGATGTGTTGGGTGGTCATGCGGACAGCTTGGGTTTGCTCATTTCAGCCATGGGTGCCGGCGCCATCATTGGTTCCATTTTAATGGCGGGTATGGGCGACCTAAAACGCAAAGGCCTATGGCTACTTTTGAGTTGCGGTGCTTGGGGTGTGTTGACCGCTTTCTTCGGCTTAACCCAAAGTTCCATTGCGGCCATGCTGGTGATTGCATTGATAGGGCTGCTCAGCAGTTGGAATATGTCGTTAAATCGCGGCATGTTGCAGATGACTGTAGACGACAATATGCGTGGGCGTATCATGAGCATTGATATGATGTCACATGGCCTTATGCCCCTTGGTGTATTCCCCATCAGTTGGGTTGCCGAAGTTTATGGCGTAGGCAGTGCGCTTATGGTCAGTGGTAGCGTTTTTGTGCTGTTGACGCTGCTAAGTTTTTTGTGTTTGCGCTCTGTCAGAGGTCTAGTAGGGGCCCCAGTAAAAGAGCCAAATCACGCCTAAAAGTAACGCCTAGAAGTAACGCGTAAAAGTAACGCGTAAAAGTAACGTGTGAAAAGTCACAAACGAAGGTGCCATATAGTTTGGCTTGTCTACCTTTAGTCTGGGCTTTGCGCGTACACAGTTCAGCTTAAAACGGTGTAAGACCGTAAACTTGCTTTTTAATTGAGGGTGCGCCCATGCAGTGGGATCTAATTGTCCGCAACGCAAAGGTTTTTGATGGTTCTGGACGTCCCGGACGCCAAGGCGATATTGCTGTTAAAAATGGCAAAATTGCTGCCTTGGGTGGGCGCCTACCTACCAGTGCAACAAAATCCATCCATGACGCAGACGGCCTTTGGCTGACTCCGGGCTTGCTAGATATTCATACTCATGAAGATTTGGAAGCCGAGTTAGATCCGGGTTTGCCTGAAGTAGTTCGGCACGGCACCACCAGTGTCATTGTTGGCAATTGCAGTATTGGTCTGGCTTTCGGGGCTCAGCGTAGTGAACGCCAAGACCCTATAGTCGACTGCTTTGCTCGCGTGGAAAATATACCCAAAACCGTTTTAGCAAAAACTGCAGATAAAGCTGTGTGGACTACGCCTCGAGAATACTTAGAGCACTTAGATGAGCTGCCGTTGTCGGCAAACATGGCGCCGTTTTTGCCGCATTCTATGCTGCGTATTGAGGTGATGGGCCTGCAAGACAGTATTAGTCGTCAACCCACGGGCACAGAGTTGCTTCGAATGACGGGGATTTTAGAAGAAGCATTGGAAGACGGTTACATGGGGATGTCTACCGATGGCCTGCCGTTACACTTTTTGGCCAATGAGCCAAATCTCGAAAAACGCATACCCACTCAATACGCCAGTTTTGCAGAATACAAAGCCCTCACTGACGTGCTTCGTAAGCATGACCGGGTGTGGCAAATGACCCCGGCCACAGACGATGGTCTGCTGACCACGCGCTTGTTTATGCTCAGCAGTGGCAGAATTTATGGCAAGCCGCTTAAAGTCACCGCATTGGCAGCAATCGATAGCGTCAATAACCGCATGAATAAATCTCGTGCGCTACTTTTTGCGAATATGCTCAATACCAATTTTTTGCAGGGTAACTTTCGCATGCAGGCGTTGAGTGCGCCGTTCCGTATTTACTCTGAGGGCGCGGTGAGTCCTCTCGCTGAGGCAGATCCGTTGTTGCGTCGCTTAATTGCAACGGAACTCGAAGATGTTGCTAAACGCCGTGACATTCTCAGTGAGCCCGAATTCGTTGCAGCCTTTCGTGAGATGTGGATGCGCGGCAAGAGTGGTTTTAACCTGGCCCATTTGCGTCGGATCTTGCGCATAGAGAACGAATTTCTCACCCGCGACCTTAATGATATGGTTATTTATCGGTCCGTGGTGACGCCCTGGTTAGATCAATCTATGGCTTGGATTTACCAACGCTATGTTGCTTGGTTGGGTGTGGCGGAAATCATTGAAGATGCAGAGGAACTCCGTGCATTTGAGGCCATGGGCAAAAATATTGCAGATGAGGCTGGGTTCTTTTTAGCCCTGCTGCATCATTTTGATCGTGACTTGCACTGGCATTATGTGGCGGCAAATAAAGACCCGGAGGTGATCAAACAGTTATTGTTACACCCCAAACTTCTGCCGGGCTTCAATGACAGCGGTGCGCATGTGACCAATATGGCATTCTTTGACGGTAACCTGCGCGCACTGAAAATTGGCCTGGAAGATTCTGAAGAGGTCTTCAGTCACATGGTCAGTCGACTGACTCAAGAGCCCGCAGAATTTTTTGGCTTAGATGTTGGGCGCTTAGAAGTGGGCGCTCGTGCGGATATGGCTCTGTTCAATCCAACCAACTTGGCAAAGTACGATGGTGAGGCCAGTGTCCAGTACCAATATCGAGACGTCTTCGACTGCCATCAACTTGTTAACAGGTCAGATGGTGTCGTGGGTGGTGTCTATGTGGGCGGTGAGCGTGTTTGGCAGGGTGATCAGTACACTGAAGTGCATGGGAAAAAGTCTTTGGCCGGTGCGTTGCGAGTTAAGAGCCGAGGCTAGGTTTTAGGCACTGAGGCCGGGCCGAGAGCAGGTAGTTCTAATCAGGCAGGGCAAGGGCGCAAATCTAGAGTAATCCAGATTTGCGCCAAGTAGATATCTAACAAATATTTGTTGTTAGTCTTTAGGCTGACCTAATAGACGTTCAGCAATAATGTTGCGTTGAATATTTGGCGTACCACCACCAATCACCACATTCGGCCAGTTCAAAGCTGATTTAGACCATGTGCCTCCATCTACGGCGCTTTCGCCGCCACGCAACTGTAAGCCGGCCTGACCCATTAGCTGTACTGCGAAGTCATCTATCTCAATTTCCAAGCTTGCGCGATGCAGCTTATTAACCGAAGTCTCCGAAGTCAGCGGTTCACCCTTAATTTGCTTTGTCAGGTAGCGCAGACCATTAAACTTCATGGCTGCAACTTTCATTTCAAAGCGCGCAATGGTACGTCTTACTTTGGGGTCATTGCTGGCAGGTTGGCCCTGTTTGCTAGTGGTTTTAACCAACTCTTTCAAGTTTTCTAGTTTCTCAAACATTTGTGTCACCTCACCAATGCTAGAGCGTTCGTTAGCCAATGCAGACACGGTTACATTCCAACCTTCGCCTTCAGCGCCAAGTCGGTTTTCTACCGGCACTTGGACGTCGGTGAAGAAGATTTCTGCAAAGTGTTTGTCGCCTGCCATATTTTGTATGGGGCGAACTTCCACGCCTGGCGCATCCATTGGCACTAAGAAACAAGTAATGCCGTCGTGCTTAGATTCAACATCAAATTTTGTGCGGGTGAGCAAAATAATCCACTGTGACCAAGGCGCGCCGGTGGTCCAGATTTTTTGTCCATTGACCAAATAGTGATCGCCCTTAAGTTCCGCCTTGCACTGAATAGCGGCCAAATCAGAGCCATGGTTAGGCTCAGAATAGCCAGTACACCAAGTGACTTTACTGTCCAAAATGTCAGGGATGAATTTGCGTTTTTGCTCTTCGGTACCGTATTGCATAATGCCTGGGCCCACCCAAGCTAGGCCCATCATTGAGGTGCCCAGTGGTGGCGCTTTGGCCAACGCCATTTCTTCACGCAAAATGGTTTGCTCTATGAGGCCACCTTCGCTGCCGCCAAATTCTTTTGGCCAAGCAAAGCCAACCCAACCTTTGGCGCGCACTTTTTCTAGCCAGTTAGCGAGAAAGTTTTTGTCGCGCTCTTTCTTGGGTGGCAGGTTGTCGCTGATAAAACTGCGTACTTCTTCACGAAATGATTGTTCGCTTGCGGTGTAATCAAAATCCATTACAAACCTCCTAAGGTTGCGATTCGGTCCATGTGATAATCGGAGTCGCCGTACATTGGGCGAGCCCATTTAGATCTCTTCAAATAAAGTTGTGCGTCGTATTCTGCAGTGAAGCCGATTGCGCCATGTAAACCCACGCCGTCGATGCCAATTTGTGCAAAGGCATCCGAGGCATAACCTTTTGCCAAAGACACAGCTTTTGCCAACCCTGCAACATCGTCATCTACAGACCACGCCGCATAGTAGCTTAGCGAGCGATAGCTCTCTAAATCTACATACATATCAGCAAGGCGATGTTTCACGCCTTGGTATTGACCAATAGGCTTGCCAAATTGGATACGCTCTTTGGCATAGCTGCTGGTCATCTCTAAAATGGCTGCGCCAGCACCGACCATTTCCGCAGTGGTCGCAACCGCGCCGCAGTCGGTTAAAAATGCCAATTGCTCTTCGCTCATTGGTAGCAAGAAGTCTGCGCTGATAGTCACGCCGTCAAGATTCACACTTGCCATTGGCTTGGTGGTGTCCATGGTCGGCTGGTGGGTAATCTTGACGTTGTCTTTAGCCACTGCGGCTAGGGCTAAACCGTCAGGTCCATTGACCGCCAAAAGCAAATAGTCTGCGGCAGCGGCGTCGTTAACGAAGGGCTTAGTGCCTTTCAGCACGTAGCCATCTTCGCTGGCATGGGCTTCGGCGGTAATCGCTTTGGGATCAATCCAATTAGCTTCGTCGTACAAGCCAATGGTGCAAATGGCAGAGCCTGACGCCATGGCTGGAAGCCAATCGCTCTTTTGCTTGTCGTTGCCACAAGTTAGTACAGCGGCACTGGCCAATGCTTGAGAAGCAATGGGCAGTGGGCATAAGCCCTCAGCGGCTGCTTCAAGTACCACAGTGAGGTCGATCCATTTAAGACCCAACCCGCCGTGTGCTTCGGGAATGGTTAAGCCTAACCAGCCCAGATCTGCTATCTGCTGCCACAGGGCGCTGTCGAAACGGCTCTCGCTGGCTGCGATTTCTCGCACCTTAGGCATTGGACATGCCTCTTTAATAAACCGCTCAACTTGATCTCTGAGCAGGCTTTGTTCTTCTGTAAAACCAAAGTTCATATTTTTATCGCTCTATAAAAGTGAAGGGCGGGGTTAAGCGCCGCGTAATGGATTGACCGGTGGCCAATTTTCTTTGCTGGCGAGAATTTGCTCACCAATTTCTGCTACGTCCCAAACTTCGCCGCTGGCACTACGCTGGGCGATAGGCGTTACCTGCCAACTCAGCAGTGAGACGTTGTTGCCGGCAACCAGCCATTGTCTGCCGCTGACATCTTTCGCTTCATCTGTACACAGCCAAACCACAGGAGGTGAAACAGCTTCAGGAGGAAAGTCTTCCTGGATGTCTTCGGGCAGGATATCTGTTGTTAGACGTGAGGTGGCCGTAGGCGCCAAGACGTTAACGGTAATACCGTACTTTATACCTTCTAGCCATAAGCAACGCATAAAGCCAGCAATGCCCGCTTTGGCAGCACCGTAGTTGGTTTGTCCAAAGTTACCCAGCAAGCCTGAGGTAGAGCTAGTCATAATGATGCGCCCACCAGTGCCTTGCTCAATCATTTGATCATAGGCGACCTTGGAGACCAAGTAAGTGCCGCGCAGATGCACGTCCATAACCACATCCCACATATCGTCGGTCATGTTTTTGAAAGACTTATCTCTTAGAATGCCAGCATTGGCGATAAGGATGTCGATTTTGCCAAAGCTGTCTATAGCTGCTTTGACCATGCCTTCAGCGTCAGCTCGGGATGTGACCGAGCCATAATGCGCTACAGCTTCGCCGCCAGTTGCATTGATTTCATCAACCACGCCATCTGCCATAGATGCGCTGGCCCCAGTGCCATCTCGAGCACCGCCCAAATCATTCACTACGACTTTAGCGCCTTCTTTGGCCAGCAGAATTGCGTGGGCGCGACCCAAGCCGCCACCTGCACCGGTGACCAATGCAACCTTACCGTCTAACATTCCCATATCATTCTCCCTTTAAATAATCTCTTTCGTGCGCAATTTACTAAGCAAATTAGAGTTCTATGCAAAGCCCAAATTCCGCGTCGACCTTAATTTTTGGATCATCCAATAAGTATCCGCTCTGATAGATTTGCCTGTAATGGCGAAGCGGTCGTCTGTTCAGCAGTGACACAGCCCAAATAATATTGGCTAGGGGTGAGCGGCTGCTATGTTGTGACGGATCCCCACTGCCCCCCTAAATTGGATGCAGCACTTATATACGGAGCCAGATATTAGCATTGAAAAAAGCCAAAGTAGAATGCTGTCCGGATGCCTTACCTCCAATGAATAATTTCCCAATATTTCAGGCCGCCTGATTTTCTCACAGCTGTTAGGCCGGCTAGGCAGCCGTTGCAGATAACTAGCTGTCTCCCACAGCCCTTAACCTGCGCAGCATTTGGTGCTACAACTGACGCTTATCAATCTTCACAGATTAGAGTTAGTTTGAGTTAGTTAGAGCTTGGGAGAGCATGAATATGGATGAACTATTTGATTTCACCGGTAAGGTGGCTTTGGTAACGGGTGGCAGTCGTGGACTGGGTAGAGAAATGGCTTTGGCATTAGCCGCGCGCGGTGCCGATGTGGTGATCACCAGTCGTAAAGCCGATGCCTGCGCCAGTGTCGCAGCCGAAATAGAAACTATGGGGCGACAAGCCTTGGCATATGGCTGTCATGTTGGTCACTGGGGCGAGATTGATGCAATGGTTGAAGCGGCCTACGAGCGTTTTGGGCGCATTGACATACTCATTAACAATGCTGGCATGTCGCCCTTGTACGACAAACTCTCTTCAGTCAGTGAAGAGCTGTTTGATAAGGTCATAGGGGTTAACTTAAAAGGCCCGTTTCGCCTTATGGCCAATGTGGGTGAGCGCATGGCGGAAGGCGAGGGCGGCAGTATTATAAATATCAGCAGCGTTGCCTCTCTCTCACCGTCGCCTGCCTCGGAACCGTACGGTGCTGCAAAATCAGGTTTGAATGCGTTAACGCGTTCTTTTGCTTTTGCCTTAGGGCCAAATGTTCGCGTCAACGGTATTGCTGCGGGGCCATTTTTAACGGATATTTCTAAAGCCTGGGACATGCCTGCTTTTGAGCGCAGAGCGAAATCTACCCAAGCGCTTGGACGTGGCGGCAGACCTGATGAAATAGTCGGTGCAGCATTATACTTGGCCAGCAGTTCTGCGAGTTTCACCACCGGCACCGTAATTCGCGTAGATGGCGGTTCTGTTTAGTTTTATAGTCTTTTGACCAAGGCATAGCCTTTTACCTAGGACATAGCCTTTATTTTAAGGCCAATTGGGTCAGTGTTAGAGACAACTTGGTTGGGCATTTTTAGCTTAAAAAATGCTCAACAGCCTGCACAACTTTTGCCCCAAAGTCTTGTTTGTACAACCGGTTCAATGTGCCCAGCCCGCCTGGATTGGCAATGTTCACTTCCATCAGCCACTGGCCCACTGTGTCTATAGACGCAAAACCGATGCGTTTGTCGACTAGGTTTTGTTGAATGTTCGCAACCAGTTTAGCCGCTGGTCCTTCAAGTAGGATTTTTTCAGCGTTGGCCATTTGTGCCAAATTGGCATGCAGCCCATCTGTAGGTTTGCGTAGATAGCTGCCAATTATCTCTCCGCCTACCACCAATGTGCGTATTTCACCTTGGATGATTTCCGGCAAAAAGCGTTGTAGGCAAAAGTAGTTGCCGGGAGATTGTGCAAAAATCTTAGCCAGTAGTGGGCCCTGCTCTGCATTGATGACTTGTACGCCCCTGCCGAAACTGCCTGCCATAGGTTTGAGCACCCATGACCCTTGCCCGGCGGATAATACCTTCAGGAAGGTGCTAGGATTATTCGATATATGTGTTTCTGGGCAGTGTTCAGCCCAGGCACTTTTACCGTGCTGTAAAATTTGTGTAGAGATAGGTGTAATGAGTCGGTCGGGTGCAATGCTATCGAGCAGTCCGCTGCGATCCAAAAATCCGTTTTGGGGTCCAAAACCCACAGGCCAAATAAGGTCATAGTGCGCTGCTAAGTTGCTAGCTAACTTTATACCTTGGGGTCCAAGGCCCAGGGCGTCGTGGGTTGTGCGCGTAACCTCCCAGCCACAATCTTCAAATGCCTTGGGCAGCAATATATGATTTTCTTCTACGTTTTCATCCGCCGTGGTTGTGACGACGGCTTCAGTTGTTGACGGCGTGATAAGAAAAATAATTTTTTTCTGTGTCATATGCTTTTTTTCATGATTTTTTTGCGCGCCTCGCATATATGTCTGTTGGGTCGCCAAGTAGGTTTTTTTAACCTCTTTTTTGCGTGAGTTTGAGGTGTATCAAGCGCGTCTATAGATAGTTTGAATATTGGTGTTCGCATTTGATCTCGTTTGGACCTAAAATTTTGTTTCTTAACTAATCAACGATGACCAGCAATATGCCTAATCAGAGTCTTCCAGACTACAGTCTTTCGCCGGAACAAGTGCCCTTGGTGGGCAGCTTAGCTTTGGATGATACGGAGCGCACTCAGTTAAAGGCGCAAATTGCGCAAAAGCTAGAGGCGCAAGGCGCTGTGCTAATCGCCCATTATTATGTAGATGGCGATATTCAAGATCTTGCCGAGCAGACCGGTGGCTTTGTTTCCGACTCATTGGAAATGGCGCGTTTTGGGCGCGATCACAAGGCCGACAATTTAATCGTAGCTGGTGTGCGCTTTATGGGTGAAACGGCGAAAATTCTGTCGCCAGAAAAGCGCGTATTTATGCCCACTCTGAACGCTGAGTGTTCGTTGGACTTGGGATGTCCACCTGAAGATTTTGCTCAATTTATCCAAGCTCACCCGGATCATACGGTGGTGGTCTATGCCAATACGTCAGCCAAGGTAAAGGCTTTGGCTGACTGGGTGGTAACCAGTAGCTGTGCTTTGGAGATTGTTGCAAGTCTGAAAGCCAATGGCGAAAAAATCTTATGGGCACCGGACAAGCATTTGGGTGCTTATATTCAGGCCCAGACTCAGGCGGATATGTTGCTTTGGAGTGGCGCCTGCGTTGTCCACGAAGAATTCAAAGCTAAGGCGTTGACTGATTTACTGCGGGTATACCCTGAGGCTGGGATACTTGTGCATCCTGAGTCACCTGCAGCAGTGATTGATATTGCTGACGCGGTGGGTTCCACCAGCGCCATAATCAAAGCGGCAAAAGAGTTACCTAACGAGACTTTTATTGTTGCTACCGATAGAGGTATTTTTCACAAGCTGCGTCGAGAAAACCCAAGTAAGACCTTTATTGAAGCTCCCACCGCTGGCGACGGTGCAACCTGTCGCTCTTGTGCTCATTGCCCTTGGATGGCTATGAATGAGTTGCGGAATTTAGACCGACTATTAACAGATACAGCTTATCGTTCAGCTAATGAGATCCACGTTGACCCTGAATTGGGGTTGCGGGCAAAAATGCCTTTAGATCGTATGCTGGCTTTTCAGGCTTGATTGCCAACGGATTCAAAGTCTGAGGTCTCTGAAGACCTGCTAGCTATTGGCTCTGCGGATTTCAGTCCGCAGGTCTTGAATCTTTTGTGTCAACTTAGCCTCTAGCTGAAAATTGTTGTCATCGACTAAGCGCTGGGCATATTCCAGGTGCTGAATAGCCCTGTGGTAGGCGCCGTTCAAATAAAAATACTCGGCTCTGGCTAAGTGTACGCCCGTGACGTTGCCCGCCAAGCCAGATGTTTCCGCCAGTTCATACCAAACGTTGACATCATTGGGCCTGCGTTTGGCTTGGTTCTCCAGCAACACTTCAGCATCCATAAAATCTTCCGTGGCTATTTTGCTTTGGGCTAAGAGCATTTCTAGGGGAAAATTTGCTGGATATAGTTGCAGCGTAGCTTTAAGCAAACGCTGAGCTTCCGCGTGTCGCTCCGCATTGATCAGCGCGTCAGCCAATGCGCCCGTATACAAGACACTGCGCGGATTTTGCCGATAGAGGTTTTCTACCAATTGCACTGCTTCGGCGTGCTCTTTGTTCTTGCTTAGTGACAGCGCTAAGGCGTACTGGATGGTTAGATCTTGAGGGTCGTCTTCAAGCTTATTTCTGTAAGTTTCAATTTCTGCGCCCGGGGTTGTGACGTAATGCTCTCTGGCTCTAGCGCGCATAAGTTGATAGTCGAAATCATCTCTTTGGTTTTCTGTATTGTCTTCCAATTGCACCTGATCAGCATATTTGCGTGCCTGATTCTTAGCATCACTTATTCGAGTTTCTGATAACGGGTGGGTGAGCAAAAATTCAGGGGGGCGTCTGGTAAACCGGTAGGCTCTTTGCATTCTTTCGAACATGCGCGACATAGCTTCAGGGTCTCGATTGGCGCGGGCTAGCGTGTTCAGCCCAATGCGGTCCGCCTCTTGTTCCCGGTCCCGGCTGAAGCGCAGTTGCTTAGACTGACCTACGGCTTGCACGGTTGTTAGAGCCGCTAAACCTGCATCGGTGCCGCCAGCAGCGCCGACTAATACTGCGGCGAGCAGTCCAACCAAGTTTGGTATAGCCGATGTTTGGCGTGCCTCAATGCCGCGAGCGAAATGTCGTTGGCTCAGGTGGGCCATTTCATGAGCCATAACCGAGGAATACTCATCGCTGTCCTGGGCATATATAAGTAGCCCCAAATTGATCCCAATAATGCCGCCAGGCGCAGCAAATGCATTGATGTTTGGATTATCAACCACCACAACGGTGTTCAAGGCGGACTGTAGGCTCGAATATTGAGCCAACGTGGACATATGTTGTTCAACGTAATATTGAATAAGCACATCTTTCGACAATGGCAGTGCAGCGTGCAGTTGCTTTAAAAATATCTCACCGATCTGTTGCTCCATTTGCGGTGAAACAAGGCGCGAAGAACTATCGCCAAGGCTGGGCAGATCGTTCGCTGCAGATGCACTTAGCGCCGGTACAAGCAATAACGCGGCAATGGTGCTTCTTTTAATAAAGGGTCGAGCAATGCGTCGAACAAGGCAGCAAAATAGGCTGGGATTTGAGGTCGTGTTTAGTGCGTTCATGACTCGATAGTACGCTATCTGAACTGTTAGGAAAGTTGTGCAACAAAAAAAGTCTAGAATTGCGGCCCAGTGGGCTAAATTCACAAGTCTGTGGTACATTTCGCGCATGAAAAAGATGGATGATATGAGCAACTCTAACTCAACTGGTGCAACGCCCGTACCGAACTCCGAACTAAAAGTGGACACAGACTTAGACCTCAAAGGTTTAATGTGCCCAATGCCGCTGCTGAAAGCTAAAAAGGCGCTTAATGAGCTGCAGCCGTTACAAACTTTACGTGTGCAAGCTACTGACCCCGGCTCCGTAAGGGACTTTTCTGTGTTTGCATCTCAAAGCGGGCATGCACTGATGTCGTCTACCGAAGAAGACGGAATTTTTATTTACCTGATACAGAAAAAAGCATGAACTTTTTAAACATAATTAGCGGCTGGTTGAACCGATACTTTTCTCAGGAAGATGCCGTTTATTTGGTGTTGGCCTTGGGCGTTATCATGGCCTTGCTCTATACACTTGGTGGCGCCTTGGCACCGGTGCTCACGGGACTGGTGATTGCTTTTTTATTAGAAGGGCTGGTGACGCGCCTGCAAAGTATGCGCGTGCCGCGAATTTTGGCGGTAAATATTGCCGTGTTGCTGTTTGTCAGTTCAGTGATGGCCATTGTTGTTCTCATTGTGCCGCTGCTTTGGCAGCAATTGCAGAGCTTGGGGCGCTTAGTGCCTACATTGGTTACACGCCTGCAAGAAGGTTTGCTCAATTTGGCTGAGCGATTTCCTGAATATGTGACTCAGACACAAGTAGCTGCAATTGTTGAGCAGGGTGCTCGTGAATTAGGTAACGTCAGTGGCACTATTCTTGAAACCGCGTTCTCCCAAGTTTTTTCTGTTTTTGGCCTGCTAATTTATTTGGTCTTGGTACCTATTTCGGTATTTTTTTTGCTGAAGGATAAACATGCGCTTATGGCATGGGTGGTTTCTACGCTGCCAAAAAAACGTCCACTGCTAGATTCTGTTGGTTTAGAGATGAACGCCCAATTGGGTAATTATGTGCGCGGCAAGGTGTTGGAAATTTTAATAGTGGGTAGTGTCACCTTTCTGACCTTTATTCTCTTTGGCCTAAATTATGCCGCACTGTTGGCAGTGATCGTTGGTTTGTCGGTACTTATTCCCTTTGTCGGCGCAGCCGTGGTGACCCTGCCAGTGTTCGCCGTGGCGGTTTTGCAGTTTGGTTGGTCGTTAGACCTTGGCTGGATCATGTTGGCCTACATGTTTATTCAATTTTTAGATGGCAACGTTTTAGTGCCGTTGTTGTTCTCCGAGGCAGTAGACCTGCACCCAATCACCATTATTATTGCGGTCCTTGCCTTCGGTGGCATTGGCGGTATCTGGGGTGTGTTTTTTGCTATTCCATTGGCCACATTGATAAAGGCAATTTATTCAGCCTGGCCCGATTTGAATGAAGCGCCAGGCGAAGACCAGAATGAGATGCCCACTTAACCGCTCTGGGCTTGAATGTTCAGCGCTTAACTTAGGCAAAAAACAAGCGACTTTAGAAAAAATAAAACAGGACCAGTGCGATGAAACCATTACACAGCTTTTTGACGCAAATTTTCGTGCTCAGTCTTTACACGACCATTGCTTTGGCCGGGTGTGGTGAGGCAAAAGTAGACGCATCTGTTGCGGCTGCCGCAGCGGCAAAGATTGCAGCGGAAGCTGACAAGGACGCAATTAAAACCATAGAAGCTGTTACCAAAGACGACGAAGTCATTGCTGGTTTCTTCACGCTATATCGTAAGCCAAGTGACGGTTCGGTCCACCTTCGCATCAAGGAGGATCAGCTCGGTAAGGAATTTATTCATACTGTTACACTAGGCGACGGTGTGGTGGAAGGCGGGCATTTTCGCGGCCAATACCGAGACAATAAAGTGCTCAAAATCACACGTCACTTTGATCGCGTTGAGTTTGTGCAAGCAAATACCCTGTTCTATTTAGACCCGGAAAGCCCTTTGAGTCGTGCCGCAGACGCTAATGTGCCAGGTGCAGTTTTAGCCGTAGCTAAGGTTGTTGCGGAAGATAAAGTCAGCGGTGATATTTTGGTGGACGTGGGCGGCGTATTTCTAGGCGAAGCCCTGAGTCAAATCAAGGCCTCACCTCGGCCTGACGAAAAGCCGGGTAAAGCGTTCACGCTAGGCAAGCTGAATAAAGATCGATCAAAAATAGTTAAGCTCGCTAGCTATCCAGATAATACTTTGGTTGTCACAGATCTGGTTTACGAAGACCAGGCGCCCAAAGTACAGGGCGGCGAAGATGTCACCGACAGTCGCTATGTCAGCGCTATTATTCAGCATAATTTTATTGCTATGCCAGCAGCCGAATATCAACCACGCAGGGACGATTATCGCGTTGGTTTTTTTACCGATCGTATAACCGACCTAACCAGCCGTGACGCAGCCCCCTACAAAGATGTAGTCAATCGCTGGCATTTGGTTAAGCAAGATCCTACGGCAAAAATTTCAGATCCGGTGAACCCTATTATCTGGTGGATTGAAAACACCACGCCGTATGAATTTCGTGATCTTATTAAGACCGCAGGTCTGAGTTGGAACAGTGCTTTTGAGAAGGCAGGGTTCAGCAATGCCATTCAAATAAAAGTACAGCCAGATGACGCCACTTGGGACGCCGGAGACATTCGCTACAATGTATTGCGTTGGACCTCGTCGCCAACGCCGCCTTTTGGTGGTTACGGTCCGTCTTTTTCAAATCCGCGCACAGGCCAAATTATCGGCGCTGACATAATGTTGGAATTTGCCTATTTGACCAGCCGCCTGAAGATTAAAGAGTTGCTGCAGCCAACTCCGAGCCATTCTCAGTCAATGGGTAAACACGGCAAGTATTGTGATTTGGGTTATCAGATGCAGGCAGACTTTTTGTTTGCCGACCAAGCCCTGTTAATGAGCAGCGCCCCTGACGCTCTGCGTGAGCAGTTGATAAAAGACAGCATATACATGCTAACGCTGCATGAAATTGGCCACACCTTAGGCTTAACGCACAATATGCGCGCCAGCCAGCTTTTGCCCGATGTTTTTGACCCTGTGGCAGTGGCCGAAAAAGGGCTTTCCGCATCGGTTATGGACTACGAGGCGGTGAATGTTGCGCCAAGCAATAAGCCGCAAACGTTGTTTTATCAAAACCGCCCCGGACCTTATGATGACTGGGCCATCACTTATGCCTATTCTGAATTTACCGGTGCTGATGAAGCTCAGCGCCTTGAAGAAATTTTGGCCCGAGCCAGCGAGCCTCAACTGACTTACGGTAATGACGCTGATGACATGCGTAGTCCTGGGCGTGGTATTGATCCGCACATTAATATTTACGATCTTAGCAGTGATGCCATTGGCTACGCTGAGCAACGTTTAGAACATTTAAAGGCTGTGCAAGTGCAGCTTGCCGATTCCTACCAAGGCGCAAGCTATCAAAAGCTGTATAACAATTACGTAGTACTGATGAATCAGTTTAAACGCTCTTCTGGAGTGGTTTCTCGATATGTTGGCGGTGTGCATATTAATCGCCTACCGCCGGGTAGCTCTGATCTTTCACCTTATGAACCTGTTTCTGCCGCGCAGCAGCGGCGGGCAATGAAAGTGCTCAATGACCACATTTTTGCGCCCAATGTGCTTCAGTTATCTCAACCGTTGTTTAGCCAGTTGCAACGGCAGCGCAGGGGCTTTGACTTCTATGATGACCCTGAAGACCCGAAGATTCATGCAATGTTTTTGTCAGTGCAAAAAAATGTACTGGCGCATTTGCTGCACCCTAAAACTTTGCGGCGTGTTACCGACTCTAGTGCTTACGGCAATGAATATCAGCTCGGGCAAATGATGAGCGATCTGACCCAAGGTGTTTTTGCCGCAGATATGGCAGGAAATGTGAGTAGTTTTCGCCAATATCTGCAAATTGAACTGGTTACTCGTCTAGCGCAAATACTCAACGATGGTTCGGGCAAGTTTGATGCCTTAGCGCGCTCGGCGGTATTGGTACAGCTTGAGGATTTGGCTGCAAGTATCAAAGACAAGGCTCGCGCGTCGAGCATAGTTGGTTTAAATACGTCCACCCAAGCTCATGTAAGATACCTCGATCGCCTGTTGCGTAAGAGTTTGCTCATAGAGCATTGATTGATAGTTTAAAAGAAAGGCAGAAAAGACGGCGAGAAATGGCGGAAAAATATGCGATATGTGGTGTTAACCAGTGACTCAGAGCTTGTTACCTACACCACTGCTGCGTACCATTTCGCCCTTACTAAAACCACATAGGCGAACCTTATGCTGACAGGGAGCATTGTTGCCCTAGTTACCCCAATGCGCGACAACGGCGACATAGATTGGGTGGCTTTGGACAGCCTTATAGAGTGGCATATTGAAAGTGGCACCCACGGTATTGTGCCCATGGGAACTACTGGCGAATCAGCGACATTAGATACCGATGAGCACTTGCAGGTGATCAAACGCACCATCGAAGTAGTCGCAAAGCGAGTGCCAGTTATTGCCGGCACCGGCAGCAATTCTACGGCTGAAGCCATTCACCAAACTCAGGAAGCCCAAGCGCTGGGTGCAGATGCCTGTTTGTTGGTAACCCCTTACTACAACCGCCCAACTCAAGAAGGCTTGTACCAACATTACAAATCCATATCTGAAGCGACCACTGTGCCGATTGTATTGTATAACGTGCCGCCTAGAACCGGCTGCGATATGGGTGCAGAGACCGTAGCAAGACTGGCCAACTTTTCTAATATCGTGGGTATTAAAGATGCTTGTGGCGACGCCACTAGAATTTCAGCCATTAAGAGCGCGCTAACAGGGCCGGCTCAGGACGACTTTTTTCTGCTATCAGGTGAAGATGCGCAAACTTTAGAAATGATGACCTTAGGCGCGGCAGGCACTATTTCTGTCACTGCTAATGTGCTGCCTAAATTGATGTCAGAATTTTGCACCAGTTATTTGCAGGGTGACCATGAGCGAGCGCAAAATTTAGACGCAAGGTTGCAACCTGTGCATGATGCTCTGTTCCTAGAGTCATCGCCAACCCCAACAAAATGGATACTCAGTGAATTAGGCCGCATGCAAGGGGGTATTCGTTTACCGCTCATTCCATTGAGTGTTCAACATCACGAAAAAGTGCGTGACGCCGTAATTACAGCCGGAGCAGCTGAATGAAATTAATAAGTGTTTTATTGCTCGCCTGTCTGAGCACAAGTTGTGGTTGGTTTGGTGGTGGAGCCCCTGAGGAAGAGTCATACATAGATACTAAGCCGCTGCCGCCTTTACAGATCCCGAGCGATCTAGACGACAGCGTAGTGAAGAACCCTATTCCGGTGCCGGTTATTCCAGAGCAGCGTAATGCATCGTTTTATCCGAACAGACCACCACTACCGGATGCGCTTTACGCCAGCGATAATCGTGACGAAGTGCGCTTGCAAGCATTGGACGGACGTAATTGGTTGGTAGTGCCTGAACCGGCCACTACAGCTTGGCCAAAGATGAAACAGTTTTTTGCTGACAACGGCATTGTTTTAGAGTCGGATAGACCAGAGGTAGGACGTCTTAATACCGCATGGTTAACCATAGAAGATAAAGATTACCGAGATGTAGTGCGCACGCTGTTGCGTAACAACAAGCGCGGTGAAGACGCGAGTTCTGAAACTTATAATGGCAAAGATAGATTTCTCATTCGCGTAGAGCAGGGTCTGCAGCCGCAGTCTACTGAAGTACATATTCGTCATGAGAGCGATGTGCAAAGTGAAATTGCAGCAGACGATGTGGTTTTCCTTAACGATCTACAGTCAAATATGAGCACAGTCGAACGCAGCTTACTGAATGAAATTGGTGGCTATATCGCAGCTCGGGTTGCTGAGACAACGGTTTCCAAAGTAGCTCTGCAAATTGGCGCTAGTGCAAAAACCGATTTGTCGCGTAATGCTGACGGTGTACCAGTGCTGAAACTTTATCTTGACCGTACGCGTGCATGGGCAACATTGGGTCAAGCAATGAAGAATGCTGATATACAAGTAAACAAACAAAACAGCGAAACCGGTGAGTACGACGTGACCATTGCTACCGAGCTATTTTCTGGCGAGGCAAGTAGCGGCGTTTTGTGCCGAATTACTTTTTCTTGTGATAACGAATCAAGACGGGTAAACGCGCTGATCCAAATGTCAGAGGAAGGCGACAGCGTTTTTAATGTCATTGTTATGCAAGACGGCGCGCCTATGGGTGATGCTGATAAAGCGCAGAAGATTCTCGTACTGATCAGAGAATTCGCCACTTAATGGGCGGTTTTGCATCCTTAGGCAGTGGCAGTCGTGGCAACGGTACGCTGGTTGCTATTGGCGATGCGATTTTTTTGGTCGACTGTGGCTTTAATCGTAAGCAAGCCGAGCAGCGTTTAGCGCGGCTAGAAATGAGTCCCGGCGACATCACTGCCATTTTGGTCAGCCATGAGCACAGTGATCATATTGCCGGTGTGGCCGGGTTATCCCATCGTTACGCCATTCCCGTTTACGCATCCCACGGCACATTAAAAAGTAGTCCTCAGGATTTTCAGTGCAATGCCTTCGACGGCGATGCGCCATTTGAAGTTGAAGGGGTGTTGATTAATCCGGTCAGGGTGCCTCACGACGCCCGAGAGCCTACCCAATTCGTTTTGTCTAAGGATGCTACCAAAATAGGTGTGTTGTCCGACCTTGGTAGTGTGACGCCCCATGTGGTGAAACAATTTGAGCACTGTACGCATTTGCTTCTAGAAGCAAATCACGATCGTAATATGCTTTTTGCTGGCGCCTATCCACCTGCTTTGAAACGTCGGGTGGCGGCAGATCATGGACACCTCTCCAACGCCCAGGCCCGAGACCTGTTGAAATTGTTAGCACATAAAGACCTGCACGTTGTGATAGGCCATGTCAGCGCCCAGAACAATGCCGTTAGTTTGGTCGACGAAATGTTTGCAGAGCTTCAAGATGAGCTGGCAAGTTTGGTTGTTGCCACGCAAAACGAAGGCTTTGACTGGATTGGCCAGAAACCACTAACGCGGCAAATTTCCTTCGACAAGGTGATTTGAACAACGACTACAGTTATTGTTTGAATATCTTGATGGTCGAAAAACAGCGGGACGCGCGCAAGTAAGATGGCCGGCCCCGCAAATTTACATACAGATCACTCATAAATAGGTCACTCAGAGACAGTGACCCAGTAAAAGGACTCTTTATTCATGGAAGTTAACGCGCCAATCCACGTTACCGTCGAATCGTTTCAAGCGGACGTTATCGACAAATCGCAATCTATTCCCGTAGTCGTACTATTTTGGGCCGAGCAAATTCCGCTGTCTGTGCAAGGCAAAGCGCTGCTCGAACAATTGCTCACTGAGTATCAGGGTAAATTCATATTGGCCTTATCCGACGTGTCTATTGATCAAAGTTTGGCTCAGCGCCTGCAGGTACAAGGTTTACCGAGTATTCGTGTAATTCATCTAGGCCAAATGGCTGAACAAATCGATGGCCCGGCAGATGAAGCTCAGCTCCGCACCATTTTGGATGGGCTTACTGAATCAGCGGCGGACGCTCTTAAGGGTGACCTAGATTCAATGCTGGCATCCGGAGACTTCGCCAGTGCAATTGCAGTATTGCAGGAGAGCATTCAAGAAGAGCCCAAAAATCAATCACTGCGGGTAGAGCTGGCAGACGCTCTTGTGCGCAAGGGTGACGTAGACGATGCGCGCACAGTGCTAGCGTCTATTCCTGAAGGCACGAAGGATCTTGAGCGACCTCAGAACAGACTTGAGTTTGCTGAGGAGGTAGCGGCCATGGATTCTTTAGATACGCTCCAGCAAGCAATTAGCGGTGCACCTGATGATCTTGAAATTAGGTACCAGTTGTCAATTGTGCAGATTGTCGCTGAGCATTATGAAGATGGACTGGACAGTTGCATGGAAATTTTGCGTGCTGACCGTGAGTTCCGCGAAGATATTGGTCGGCTGACAATGATTAGGGTGTTTAACATGCTGGGTAAGGGCAACGAGATCGCCGGCAAGTATCGCCGTAAGATGTTTAACCTAATGCACTGATGGGTAGTTTGTGTTGTTAGTTTTTTGGCGGATTTCGGTGGTTTTTTGCGCTTCAATTAGGCATATGGGCGATTGATAAATTTAGCGAATATAATTGACCGAGATGTAGTTAAAAAACACTAAATCTGCTGTATCGCCGCAGCTTAAAAATATTGTCACCATTTTTCCAACGTGTAAATTTCGTGGCAACTCTAGGCGAATTAAGGGAAATTTATTGCCGGTAGGGCTTTGCGGGTTAGTAACCACTTACATGCAAACGGATTGCTTTATGCACATTAGAAAACAAAACTATGATAAGTCGCAACATGGCGGCGAACGTTCAATCTAAATAGCATGATATGTGCTTAAGTAATTGATTTTAATAATATTTATTAGATATTTGTAATCGGTCTTATTTTTAACTTTGATAATTGGCGGTCGATATACAGTGTAATGCCACAAGTTATCCTCAAACTTATCCACAGGTTGCGTGGATAAAAAAGCCACCCCATAGCAAGGGTTTAGCATCATGTGGGTCGCCTAGTAACATCTCTGGACTTTTGCAAGAAATTTCGTTCATTCGTTCAGAAGGTCCCTCTGGCCAATAAAAAACCCAAAACTGGATTTTGCAAGAAAAACAACTGAGAAATACGCATTTGCCGTAAGTTTTAGGCATTATCAATGAGTGGCGTTGAGTAGCGCGCTAATGGTCTAAATAATCGGATAGGAGGATGTAGGCTGATGTCAGATACAAGTTCAGAAACGGGCAATATTGACGCCGAGACCTTGCAGCAAAAACTCAGTCACTATGCTGACCGAGGGGTTAGTCAGGTCAAGTTGGGCCTTACCGACATTGATGGCGTGATTCGTGGCAAATATGTGGGTATCGACAAGTTTATTAGCCTGCTGAAAAAACAGGGTGGCTTTTGTGACTGTATCTTTGGCTGGGATGTGGATGACCAACTCTACGACGCGGGAACCTATACGGGATGGCACACCGGATTTCCCGACACAAGTTTTCGCCTATTAGTGGAAACTGAGCGTTGGTTGCCTGATGAAAATTGCCCCTATTTTATTGGCGAGTTTGTAGGTGTTAATGGCACCGACCACCCTTTGTGTCCTCGTACGCGGCTAAAAAATGTGCTGGCTGAATATGCAGCCATGGGACTCAGCGTTCGCTCCGGCTTTGAATACGAATTTTTTGTCTTTGCTGAAACGTCGCATAGCGTGCGCGACAAAGGTTATCGCGGACTCACACCACTGACCCCCGGTAATTTTGGCTACTCAGTATTGCGCTCCTCGGTAGAGTCCCAGCGCTTTAATGCACTGCTAGATTACTGCCGGGCTATTGAGTGCGATATTGAAGGACTGCACTGCGAGACCGGCCCCGGTGTTTGGGAGGCGGCGCTTAAGTCTAAAGTAGGTATTCAGGCAGCGGACCGCGCAGCTTTGTTTAAAACATTTACCAAAGTGTTTTTTCAACGCCAAGAGCTCATAGCCACGTTTATGGCCAAGTGGTCTATGGACTATCCCGGCCAGAGCGGACATTTCCATTTCAGCGTTGCTGATGATCAAGGCGCCAACCCATTCTTTGACCCTAATGGTGAGCGGGGCATGTCATTATTGCAGCGCCAAGCTGTTGCCGGTCTACAGCGGTATTTACCCGAATTCCTCTCACTGCTGGCTCCCACTATTAATAGTTACACACGCCTAGTTAAAGGTGCTTGGGCGCCTACTGCGGCAACCTGGGGTATTGAAAATCGTACAACGGCCATTAGGGTAATTCCTGGTGATAGCGGTAGTCAGCGCATTGAATGCCGGGTGGGTGGTGCAGATGGCAACCCCTACCTTGCTGCAGCTGCCATGCTCAGCGCCGCTTTAGAAGGTATTAGGCAAAACCTCGATCCCGGGCAACCGACCCAAGGGAATGCCTATGATGTAGAAGATAACTTGCCGGTTGCTGCCAAGTTCTCCACCAACCTTGGGGACGCAGCGAATGCCTTGGATACATCAAGTGTTGCAAGAAGTTATCTGGGCGATGAATTTGTAGATCACTTTGTGATGAGCCGCCATTGGGAAGTGCGTGAATATCAGCGCAGTCTGAACAGTTGGCAGCTAGAACGTTATTTCGAGATTATTTGATGAGTTTACATATCGGCATTCTGCAAACCGATTCGGTATTAGAGCACCTGCAGCCTGTGCACGGCGATTATCCGAACATGTTTATGGACCTGTTCCTAGAGCAAGACCCGCAGATTAGGTTTACCAATTATGTCGTCCAAGAGGCCATTCCGGAAACGGTTGAGTGTGATGCATACATTGTCACCGGCAGTCGTCTGAGTGTGTATGACGACGAGCCGTGGATCTTTGAATTGGCCCAGTTTATCGCCCGTGCCTTAAACCAGCAGAAAAAGCTCATTGGCATTTGTTTTGGGCATCAATTGATGGCGCACTTTTTCGGCGGTCTTGTAACGCCGGCACCTGCCGGTTGGGCCGTGGGCATACATACAAGTCAAGTGGAAAAGCGCGCGTGGATGCAAGGTGGCGCTCAAGACCTCAGCTTGCTTTCTAGTCATAAGGACCAGGTTCAACAACTGCCTGAATATGCCGAGCTATTTGCCAGCAATGATTTTTGCCCCATGGCTGGATTCACTATGCTTAATCAGGTCATAACTATTCAAGGTCACCCAGAGTTCAATAAAGATTACGCTCGGGCCTTGATGACCCATAGGGAAGACATATTAGGCGAACGAGTTTATTCGCAGGGTATAGATAGCCTGGCGCAAGAGACGCACAGCGAAATCTTTGTACGCTGGGCGCTTTATTTTGCTCGACCGAACGTTTCAACCTATGCGCCCCAAGTTTCCTGGACAGCAACTAAACCAAGCAGCACAAATGGTTCAGCACTGGCGAACGAGGCAGACCTTTAGCCATGAGCCAAAAGGTGCCTTCAGGATTTAGCGCCTATCTGCGCCGGGGTGCGCAACTGCTGAGCAATCCAAATGGGCTTAAGCGGTTGGTTGTGCAGGCGGCCAAAAAGCTCAATGGCAGCGGTAGCGAAAAAATCAAAGCCGTAGGCGAGCAGTTGGGTCTTCTGATTGATTTGCTCAAGGCCTATATTGCCGGCGACTATCGAGACATCTCTACACAAGCCATCGCCAGTGTTGCCGGCGCCATTATCTATTTCGTGGTGCCGCTAGACGGTGTGCCGGACTTTTTATTCGGCTGGGGGTTTATCGACGACGCAGCAGTCATAAGTTATGTCATTGCTCAGTTGAGTACCGAGCTTGAAAGCTTCAAACAGTGGCGAGACGCCTCATCCAACAAGCCCACACCAGAAATTGAGCAGCCCACCACTGCATTGCAATTGCCGAATGAAACCCAACAACAAGATAACGACCCCAAAAGTGATAACGACTGAAATTTGCCGAGCACTCTGTTTCTCGCAAAGCCCTGCTCGCAAAAGTAACCTAGGTGCGCTCTGGCTGATCGCTGCGATTTATTTACAGCTGGGGGCGGGCCTAGTTAGTGCCGCAGATATCCAGTCGACTAACCAAGGCGCTAAGCCTATTTTTGCTAAAGATCTATTTGCCTTAGATCTATTTGCCTTAGATCAGGGGTCGTTGATTGCTCATGCAATGGCCGGTAGCTGGGAATACGGTGTGTATTTGCTGGGTTTGCCCGTAGGTCTGAAGGCTCGAGTTGAGGTTCAGTGGGATGGCCGCCAAGTTAAAGCGACAAGTCAGGTACAGCATTTTTTGGCAGCGAATAATCACCAGTCAGTTTTTTCTTTCCCCAACTGCGACTACCGCCTACAAAGCTATCAAAACAGTGGCTTTAGTCCCGGTTGGCGTTTTGCTGATGCAGTGGTATTTGATTGGTTGGAAAAGAAGATCCGTTATCAAGGGATAACTCAGGGGCCGAAAACGCCAGATGCCCAGCCGCAGTCAGTAACATTGCCCTTAGATGACGCAATCTATGTAGATAAGCTCAGTCAATTCGCTGCGCTTGCTTGTGTCTTGGCGAAGAACGACAAAAATACAAAGCAGGCTCTCCCACAGAACATTCCATCGAGCATTCTACCGAGCACTTCACCGAGCACTTCACCGAGCATTCCATTGAGCATTCGATTGAGTTATGTCGATGACACTATTGGCCGTTATAGGTTTCTGGTCGATCAATCTGCTGCACAAATGTCAGTCGCCGGCCAGACCATTAGCGTTATTAAGGTTCAATCTGAGCCCTACGATTATGTGCAAGGCAGTGTGCATCGTCGGGTGACCTATTGGCTGGCTCCTTCGCTGGGCTACTTGCCGGTAAAAATTTCTACCAAATTAAGCGGCATGAAGTTAACTGTGAAAATGTTGAAGACCTCTGGACCGCAGCCAGCGATGTTGTAAAAGGCTCAGCGTTGGCTAGCTTGTTCTAGCCAAACTGAGTTGGTTTTGTCTTCTGCCTTTTTATACCTTTTCGTCAGCAGGCTCTTCGTCAACACGAAATGAGTCAACTTGCGGGTTGGGGTTGTCAAACATAAGCCAAGCAATTAGATAAATTGCGATGGTGAGTTTGGCAAAGAACAAGCCACTGATAATTGCACATACTCGCACCAGTTGCGGTGCCAGATTATGGGCTGTCTCTTATACACATCTGACGCTGCCGACGAATAGAGAGGTGTA
>OJFS01000154.1_pt1 | contig 32746 bp, 30 predicted proteins | sample 1594231 | NCBI WGS metagenome assembly OJFS01 (sample SAMN05416847, study PRJEB24817) | seawater metagenome | isolation source: Sea water | place: Canada:Atlantic | collected 2013-07
GCGCTGTGATGTTGGTTACTTTCTTCAAGTGGACCTTGACGTAAAGCTCATAACGCGACAAATTCAAGCAAGGGGAAAGTGGCTGTCGGCATGTAAGTATTTCTATGCCGCACAAATACCTCCTCCTCAAAACGAAAGAAAAGAAGAAAACGAAAGATAAGAAGAAAATAAGAAAAGAAGAAAAGAAGAAAAGAAGAAAAGAAGACAAAAATAAAAGAATAAAAAAAGAAAGCAGCAAAAAAACTAATCTACAGCGGGGGGAGACATTGTGGAATACGATTTAATCATTTCGGGCGGTAGCGTCATTGACGGTACTGGGGCAGAAGGCAAGCGCGCTGACATAGCAGTCAGCAACGGACGCATTGCGCGTATCGGAGACCTTAGTGGTGACAGCGCAGCGCAGCGCATAGACGCCTCAGGCAAAGTTGTTACTCCTGGCTTTGTCGACCTTCACACCCACCTAGATGCCCAAGTTGGTTGGGATCCACTGATGAGTTCCAGTTCTTACCACGGTGTTACCACTGCAATGATTGGTAATTGTGGGGTTACCTTCGCTCCCTGTAGTCCTAAGAATCGCCGTTATTTGGCGGAGTTGATGGAGTCTGTAGAAGACATCGCCGCTGATGCAATTATGGACGGCCTCCCCTGGGACTGGACCACTTACGGCGAATATTTAGATTCCGTACAGGCCTTACGCCCTGCGCTAAACGTTGTTGGTCTTGCTGGGCACTCAGCCATTCGCTACGAGGCCATGGGCGACCGCAGCATGGACGAGGGCGCTCAAGCCACAGATAAAGAACTCGATCACATCGCACAAATGGTTAAGCAATCAGTGGAAGACGGCGCAGTGGGTTTTTCTACCTCGCGCTTTCTCCTGCACACAGTTCCAGATGGACGTTGCACACCAGGCACTTGGGCCGACTTGCGCGAGACAAAGGCTATTCAACAAGCAATCGTTGACGGCGGTGGTGTTGGCGCAATGTTTCAGTCTGCAAATGATATGCAAACTCGTTACGAAACTGAGTTGCAAATGTTTAGGGACGCCACCGATATCGGTTGTCAGGTGTTATTTTCCGGCGGTACCGGCCCCCAAGGTGATGGCGGTGTAGAGCGCTGGAATCAGTTTTTTGAGGAACAAAATGAAGGTGGCAAGCGGCTAGCTAGCCTTTGTCATACGCGCCCTAGTGGAGCATTTTTTGGACTGGCGCAACTGTCGCCGTTCACCAAAAGCTCCAGTGCTTGGAAAGACTTAATGGCGCTGCCAACCATTGCAGACCGTGTGGATGCCATGCGGCATGAAGCAACGCGCGCCAAGCTGATCACTGAGGGTATTGCCGCTGGAGACATGCAAAAGCTTGCGCACATGCTGCACCCCTTTGGTACAAATGAGACCCCAGATCTTGATTTCAATCGCCGTGCAAGTCTTGCGCAATTGGCTGAAGAAAGCGGCAAAGACCCGGTAGAAATTTATGTCGACCGGTTGCTTGCCTCCGAAGGTAGGGAATTCTTTAATTATTGGATGTTTGGCGGCCACCTTGAAAACCAATGGAAGTACATGCAGTTACCTCACGTGGTACCCATGCTGGGAGATGCCGGTGCCCACGTCGGTTTCTTCACCGATACCGATTCGCCAACCGTATTGCTTAGCGAACTAACTCGAGAGCAGGGCGTGTATACGTTGCCCGAGGCGATCCATCGTATTACTGGTAAGTCTGCGGAAATTATTGGTCTTAAGCAGCGCGGTGAACTCAAAGAAGGCTGGCATGCCGACATAAACGTCATTGACTATGCCAACCTCAGCACCTGCCACCCAGAATACGTTAACGACTTCCCCCATGGTGGTGGCCGCTTCATCGTTAAGGGAAAGGGCTATGCAGCCACAATCGTTGCGGGTGAGGTGATCATTGCTAATGGCCAGCACACAGGTAAACGACCAGGGCAAGTTATCCGCGAATTCATACGCGGATAAAGCCACAGCCTGCTAAGTAAGCACAGTAAGAAGAATAACTCGGCTGTCAGCTGGCCCTAAATTGGTGAAGGATTAAACGGAATGGAAGAACAAAGAAAGCTGCCTCTTGGCGTAAAAGCGGCCTATGGGTTTGGCTCAGTCGCTTATGGCGTTAAGAACAATGGTTTCGACTATTTCCTCTTATTGTTCTACAGCCAAGTGATCGGTCTAGATGCTCGGTTAGTGGGCATAGCCATTACCACGGCGTTGGTCTTTGATGCCATCAGCGACCCTATAATCGGCTATTGGTCAGACAACGTGCGCTCCAAATTTGGTCGGCGTCATCCGTTTATGTACGTGTCTGCGCTGCCGGTTGCGCTGAGTTATTTTTTCCTCTGGAACCCACCTGTTGAATGGTCAGACTCGGCAATATTTTGGTATCTGCTGGTCTTAGCGGTATTCATTCGCACCTTCATCACGCTATACGAAACACCTAGCGCAGCCCTTACCCCAGAGTTGTCGGAAGAATATACAGAGCGCAGTTCGCTACTCAGTTTTCGTTACTATTTTGGCTGGACCGGTGGTAACGCCATGACTGTGATGATGTTTTTCTTCATCTTCCCTGCGCTGGCCACCGCCACTATTCCAGACGGGCGTTTCAACCGCGAAAGCTATGAAATATTGGGCATAACCGGTTCTGTGCTCATCTTCATCTCAATAATGGTTTCGTCCATTGGCACGCACAGCCAAATTCCATTCCTGAAAAGCCCGCCACCCCAACGCAAAATGACCTTGTTGGGCATATTTAGAGAAATTTTTGAAACCTTGGCTAACCGATCCTTTATCGCATTATTTAGCGCGGCGCTTCTAGGTGCAGTTGCAACGGGACTTGCCGCGGCGCTGGCATTTTACTTCTACACCTATTTCTGGGGCTTCACTTCTATAGAGACTGGCATCATTACTATGGGTGTGTTTCTTGCGGCGCTCATCGGAATGATTCTTGCGCCGATTGTGACGAAGCGTTTTGGCAAGAAAAAAGGTGCCATGGCTGTTGGCTTGGTGGCCTTTCTTGGCGCGCCGCTGCCAGTATTCCTACGTCTCATTGACGTACTGCCAGAAAATGGCGATCCGTTCCTATTTTGGTTTGTTTTCGGCACCGGCGTAATCGACGTAGGTCTGATTATTTGTTTCCAAATACTGTTCTCTTCCATGACTGCTGACCTTGTTGAGCAAGCAGAGCTAAAAACAGGCCGACGCTCAGAAGGCGTATTCTTTTCCAGTGTGACCTTTGTGCGTAAAACAGTTCAGGGGCTAGGGCTCTTGGCCGCATCCTTTGTCCTCGCGCTGGCAGAATTCCCGGCGGGTGCAGCGGTGGATGAAGTGACCGATGAGTCTATTTGGCTGTTAGGGGCTTACTACGTCCCGACTATTCTTACGCTATGGCTTGGCATGATTGCGGTAATTTCGCTGTATAAGGTGGATGAGGAATCTCACACGGAGACCTTAAAAGCTCTTCAGCTTAGACGTCAGGAAACGGCTGCTGCTGAAAACCAAGGATAGATCTTGGCGGCCAGGGTACGAAGTAGCGCAGAATGTTGTGGGTAACGCAAAATAATAGAGCAGGCTATGAGTAAGAATAACCAGACTGAAGAAAGCGAGATCATTGAAACGGTACTTGCCTATTGTGAAAATGGCGGCACCCATTTACAGCCGGATGTTATGAAAATACCGGTGGTTGAATATACCGATCCAGAGCGGCTAGCCAGTGAGGTGGACATTCTCTTTCGGCAATTTCCCATTGTCGTCGGTCATGTCAGCCAGTTGGCGGCTCCCGGCGATTTCTTTACCCATGACGCTGCTGGCGTGCCCATGCTGATCACCCGCAACCGAGGCGGCGCAATTAAGGCATTTCTAAATGTTTGTCGTCATCGTGGCGCTCGTGTTGAGCAACAGGTCTGCGGTAAAGCCAACACCTTTTCCTGTCCATATCACAGTTGGACCTACGACTTAGACGGCAGGCTGCGCGGCTTGCCCAAGGATGCAAATTTCGGTGACATTGAAAAGTCAGAATTAGGCCTGGTTGAATTGCCTTCATTCGAACGCTTTGGACTGATTTGGGTAAGACCATCTACCAGCTCTACGCCAGTGGATATTGATGCTTGGCTCGCGCCAATGGCCGATCAACTACAATCGTTAGACCTACAAAGCCACGTGGTTTTTAAGCAGTGGACTGTGCCCCGAGAAATGAATTGGCATATAGCGTTGGAAGGCTTTCAAGAGCAATACCATTTTTGTTCTGCGCACAAAAACACGGCCTGCGCCGGCTATTTGGATAACCAAGGGGTGTTCCTTAATCAATATCCTCACGTTCGTCACTCGGTGCCGCTTACTGGGATAGAAAAACTTAAAGAGCAGCCCAGTGATGAATGGTCATATCGAAAAAACTTTATGACGCAAAATTACCTATTTCCCTGCAATTTTATTCAGGTAATGCCGGATCATGTATACATTCACACGATCATTCCAACAGGTCAGACAAGCTGCATATTTCAATGCCAAATGCTCATTCCCCAGGCAGCTGAGACAGTAAAGGCTGAGAAATATTGGCAGGCCAATTACAACGTAGTGGAACAAGTATTCGACGAAGACTTTGTTATAGGCGAGAGTATTCAGGCAGGACTTAACACTGGGGCCAACGTACATTTTACAATTGGTCGTTTTGAAAGCGGCCTGCAAATGGCGCGGCAGTCGTTGAACGATGCATTAGCCGGACGTCTGAAAGTTTAAAGATTAAAGTTTAAAGATTAAGCATTGGCTTAGTGCTGGTTAGGGTGAAATTATTCGATCTCAGATCTTGTGGGGAGGTACTGTGAAATACATAAGTGTAGGGGTAATACTGTTGTGCGCCTTAGTTTGGGGGGGTATCGCTAATCGTCACAGCATTGTTATTGAGCTGATGAGCAGCGGCCAGCCGCCACCACTCAATGCCGCAACTGATGAGGGCGCTGACGCGGTTTGGTTTAATGATTACTTCACAGTTCAAGCACTAGATGAGCGTACCTTTGCCATTGGCGAGCCGCGCTATGCCCAGCAAAATTACAGCTATCTGATGGTTGGCAGTGAGCGTGCTGTGCTCTTCGATGCAGGCCCAGGCTTCCGCAATATCCGCGAGGTTGCCGAATCTCTGACGGACCTACCTATAACTTTTGTGCCCTCCCATTTTCACTACGACCATACCGGCAATGAAATCACTTTTGATCGAGTTGCTGTGGTCGACTTGCCGTATATTCGCGCCCGCGCAGTAGATAATCAGTTAACTCTAAGTGGTCCTGAGCATTTGGGTGTGGCTGAAGGGGTTGCTGCACCCACCTTAAGTATTAATGAATGGCTTGCCCCGGGTTCCATGATGTTTCTTGGCGATCGACAACTACAAGTGCTGTATACGCCGGGTCATACAGACGATTCTATTTCGCTACTGGATTTGACCAGCGGCTTTTTGTTCAGCGGTGATTTTATTTATCCGGGGCCGCTTTATGCCTTTTTGTCTAACAGCAATATGGGCGACTACCTTGCTGGCGCTGAAACGGTGATAAGCCAGCAGTTGTTAGTTACCGAAATTTATGGCGCCCACCGCGTAAGATCGCCGGGTGCGCCCAAGCTAGGCATAGAAGACGTACAAGATCTGCGCAAAACACTGCTAAGTATTCGCGCAGGCGCAGCCAGTGCCAATGGTGTTTACCCACGGGAATACATAGTTAACGAACGCATGATATTGCTGGCCGAGCCTGAGTTTTTGCAAGCCTGGCAGTCCACTAATAGGGAGTGAAATGAACATAGCAGTTAGCGCAACAGAACAAGAATTGATTGCGGCGGCGGAAGCCCTTCAGCCTGAGCTGGAACGTCGCAGCGGAGAAATCGATAAGTTACGACAGTTACCACAAGATTTAGCAGACAAGCTTGCCCAGCTCGGCTTTTATCGTTTGGTGGTGCCAGAAGACCTCGGCGGTCTGGGGATTTCGCCAGAAGCCTTTTGTAAAATTTGCGAAACCCTGGCTATGGCAAACGGCTCAACGGGTTGGTGTGTCTTTATTGGCGCCACCTCGCAATATTTATTTGGCGCGCTGCCCGCAACTCAATTAGAGAAAATGTTGCAAAACCCTAATGTGATCACCAGTGGGGTGTTTGCAGATATGGGCACTGCGTTGTTTGAGGAACAAAATGGTCAGCCGGGTTATCGTATTAACGGCCACTGGCGTTGGGGTTCAGGTTGCCACAATGCACAATGGATTTCGGGCGGTGTGCACGAAGTAGATGTTGAGGGCCAACGCACAACCCAAGGGGCGCCCCTGACCCGAGTGTTTTTTAAACCTGAAGAAATTGCTATACACGATAACTGGCATGTTTCTGGTATGCGTGGCTCAGGGTCTAGTGACTATGTCGCAAACAACGTTTGGGTGTCTGCAGATAGACTTTCAGGCAATGTGGAAGACACGGCTCAAGCATCTAAACCTATATATCAGTTCCCTAAGTTTGCATTGTTAGGTATTCCCATTGGCGCAATTTGTTTGGGTATGGCGCGAGCCAGTGTGGAGGAAGTGATTCGGGTGTCTAAGGAAAAAACGCCACAAGGCAGCCGTCGTACATTGGCGCTACGCCCCTCCTTACATATAGATCTGGCTGAAGCAGATACGGCGCTCAACGCAGCAAGAGCGCTGTTTTATCAAAGTATTCAAGAGGGCTGGCAGGCTGCCCAATCTGCTCCCGGCAGTTTGCAAGATCGCCGCGCTATGCGCACGGCAACTGTGCATGCAGTGAATGTGTCAATTCAAGTCATTGATAAAATGTACAGCGTCATGGGCGGCACTTCCGTGTTTGAGACCTCTTGCCTGCAGCAACATTTTCGTGATGTACATGTGGCATCTCAGCATATGATGGTAGGTGAACCGATTATGGAACTCGCTGGACGGGTAATGTTAGGTTTAGATGAAGAAGCTTTTGGGCTCTAATTTTTGCCTGAGTCGATAAGAAATAAGGAATACTAATGGATTTAAAATTTGGTCTTGGTACGCCCAGTAATCTTTGGTCTTTGGACTGGGAGGCGCGTAAACAAGCGGTCAGCGAAATAGCTGACTCGGGTTTTGATCATATTTTTATGGCGGATCATGTTTCTTTCAGAAACGGCTCCGGTACCGATGGTTTTGTTGAGGTGGCGTCACTGTCCCAATTACACCCAACCATTGGTGTCATGACGAGTATTTATCTATTACCCCTCCGGCATCCTTTGCCCGTGGCTCGGCAGCTTGCCAGCATGGCGAGAATTGCTCCTGGTCGGTTGATTTTTGGTGTGGGTATTGGCGGCGAAGATCCCCATGAGATGGAAGTGTGCGGCGTTAATCCACGGCGTCGCGGAGTGCGAGCAAATGAGTCGCTAGAGATCATAACGGGCCTGCTTAAGGGTGATTCTGTGACATTTTCTGGGCTTGAGTTTGACGTCACTGATGCAATTATTAAGCCCACGCCGAAGATACCCATACCCATCATAGTCGGTGGTCGTTCCGATGCAGCGCTTACACGAGCTGCGCGTTTCAGTGAGGGTTGGATTGGCGTATGGTGTTCTGCTCGAAGATTTTCTGAAGCAGTTGCAACTGTTGCCCGTGAGGCCGACGAGCTGGGTCGCGGTGATGTTAGCTGGTGTCATGGTTATCAGCCATGGATCGGTGTGGACAGAAACGATCCTGCGAAAGCGCATAAAGCGGTGAAGGAGGGCATGGAAGCCTTTTATCAAATTCCTTTTTCTAAGTTCGAGCGCTATACACCCTCGGGTACGCCTGCGCAGGTGGCTGCGCAACTGGCGCCCTACATAGAGTCAGGTTGTCGCTTATTCAACCTAAAAGTTTGCGCAGAACATCCTGAAGAGGAAGTGGCTTTAGGCGCTGAGGTAATAGAAGAGCTTCGACGTTTAGCGGGTTAAAAGATACAGCCGATATAATCAATGGGTTACGCAACCGCGGTGTAACCAAAATTAACAAAAAATGAGCCGCGAGCGGCGAGCAAGAAAAGACAAGAAAAGACAAGACAAGAAAAGGAAAGGAAAGGATATGGCCAGAATAAAATTGTTAGCCGATGAGGAGTTGGATGAAACAACTCGGGCTAATGCACAAGCTATGGAAGCGAGGGGACTAGACACCTCTACCCTGCGGGGTTTGGCGAATAGCCAGGACTTCTTTAACTTATACAACCAGTTCTATTACCCAGCTCGTAAAGGTCACTCGTTGCCCGAGAGTCTTATTGAAATGGTTCGGCTTAGAATTGCCAGACACAATGACTGTTTTACCTGACTAAATGTGCGCCTCCTGCAGTCTGCAGGAGATCTGACCGAAGCAAAAATTGCTCAACTTGACCTAGATAAAAGTTTAGATGCTTTTACAGAAGACGAGCAGTTGGCGTTGGAGTACGCAGATAGGCTAGCCACTGACCATCACAACATGGACGATGATTTTTTCGCTCGAATCAAAGACCACTACAGCGACCCGCAGGTGTTGGAGCTGGGTATGATGATTGGGCAGTTTATTGGTTTTGGCAGAGTGTTGACGGTACTCGACCTAGAGTCGAAGTTCTGCACGGTGGATGATATGGGCAGTTAACTGTCAGCGCTGACCCCTGCAGCCACTGTTTGCGCTCTGGCTGCTTAACTAGAAATCGCCAGTTAGACAGCCATTTTGTGATTCTAATCTTGCGCAGATTTAAATAGACTTAATCCACTTGTCGTTGTGGGCCAGGGAAAAAACGGTTAGTGCGCGCTTGGTATCGAATATAATCAGGCCTCTTTTGCATAGAAAAATGCTCAGACGGCACGGCCCCGGTTGTATACACCAATGTGCTGTACATGGCTTTGGAGGTCATTAGTAGACCGGCTCCGAGCAACACCCACACTACGATATTCTCAGTACCTTGCAGCGCAAGCCATGAAGGTACTGCGGCTAGCGCAATGCCATTCCAAACCATCCACTCATAGAAGTAATTTGGATGGCGGCAGTAGCGCCACAAACCCACATCGCACACTTGTCGAGTTTTGCCCTCGCGCTTCATCTTAGCCAAAAAACTGACCTTTTGAAAATCTGCGACACTCTCCAGAGTGAATGCTATAAACCAAATGGCAAGGCCTACTAACTCAAGTAGCGAGAACTGTGGGTTAGTATTGGAAGCTATGAGCAGAATAGGTAGCGCCAAAAAAGAAGCATTAGCCAAGCCCTGGGATAAAGCCTCTCCCTGTAGGGCCAGTGCTGTGTTGGTTTTGCCTTCTTCGGCAAAGCGGATATGTTGATATTGGTAGCGAGGAAACTCTCTCTGCAAAAGCCCTAAACGCCATAAGTTCAGCGCGCCTATACCCATGCGTAGTCCAACCAAAATGACTACCGCGCTGACGGTGAGTGAGCGTAACCAATAGCCGTCACTGAACCAGTAACTGAGTACACCCAGCAAAACCAAGCCCCAGGGCCAACCAATATCAACGTAGTTCATGCGGCCAGTGCGCCAAATGGGTAAGCAAACCACCAGTGCGAACAACACCAGCTGTGCCAAGCCGTTGACTAGTCCAAGAAACGAGAAGGTTGTGCTAACCAGTAGCAACACCCATCCAGATATGAATAGGTATAAGGGGCGGAAGTAGTTCATGAGCCGATTGTTCTTCTTTTTATTATTATTGTTGTTGTTATTATTATTGGCCAAAGGAGCATGCAAATCGCATAGCGATTTTTGTAGTTGAGTATCCCAGTGCTTGCCAGGGCAATGTTACCCTAAAAGAAACTTTCTTGTGCCAACGGGCTGCTGCCTAAATGTTGAGCGACCGCTTAGGCAGATTGGTTAAGCGGTGCGCTCATGTTTAATGGTTATCAGACATTACTGGATTGTTTTTACAGTGGTTTTATTCTCCAGTGTTGTTGCTTTTTTGCCGCCATACCTCATTCAGCACTTTGAACGGTGTCATGGCTACAGGCCAGCCAGCACAGTGCCCCGCATTGACCTATGCCGCAGCTATAGCGAGACGCTGGCAAATCTAAATGTTTGCGTAGCACCGACAAAAGCGGTTCATTTTACCAATCGGCGATCGCAGTTCGTGTAACACCATTTTTATTCATGCCTCACAGCGTGCTCCTCAGATATCCTCTATGAAACGTTAATCGTGACGGTGCGTATTTTCGAGATGGCCTGAAGCAGGTGAGAGTGGGGTGGCGCGAGGGTCTCGAAGCTAGTCGGTTGAGCGGAAAGTTTGTGCCACAAGCTTTTTCGCATAAGCCTTATTCACCGTTTCAAAACGAATGAGCACCTTGTACCACACGGCGCCAAAGAGCTCGTCAATGGCCACATCTATATCAATATCTTGGGAAAATTCGCCTTTTTCCTGAGCGTGCTCGAAGGCCTGCATAATTGGATTAATCCTTGGCAGGTAAACGGCTTCGGCCATACGTTGATAAAGTTGCGGGTCGCGGTGGGCCTCTGCCAACACGCATATGGCAGCTTGGCGGCAATCAGTGCGGCCTATCTGACTGCCAAAGGCAAAAAGCGTGTGCTCAAGGTAGTTCACAAAAGGTGCTTTTTCGTCGTATGGGGCCAGCGGGGGCAACAGTCGGTCACGCCATACCTCTAACACTAAGTCGGCTTTGGAACTCCACCAGCGATAAATAGTCTGTTTGCCGACGCCCGCTTGGCTAGCGACTTTTTCAATTGAAAAATCAACATAGCCCGATGATCCCAGTAACTTTACCGTGGCCTCTAAAATCGCCTCATGGGATTTTGAATTGCGTCGTGACTTGTCTGGTTTCACGCTCATTTAGACACCTATATTTTCCTCAGAATTTCCCTCAGATTCATTCTTAGAGTTTTTCATAATAACTTGCATTGGTAACCTGCATTTGCAGCTGCGCTTTTAGCAGCGGTTTAAGTGTTGCATAAAAAAATGGTGAAGGCAGCGCATTCTACGTTGGATTGACTCAAACTTCGCGTAGCGGGCCTGGTTGCCCTAGTTCAGTGAATACTTCCGCTTTGTTGACGAATGCATAAGCTAAAAGCCGCGCATAAAAACTTATGCAAGGCTAGGTTCGAAGTTTCTATTCAATGCTGTAACTGGGTTTTATCTTGGTTGCTACCCTCTAACAAATGTATGCAGCGTAAGCGCTGTTTGTGTCGCGGGTAGGCAGGCGCGAAAAATAAGTGGTCATCACAGCGGTAGAGAAGCTTAAACCGTTAGAACCAGTATGTTCACAGAATAGATTAAAAAAAGAGCCGACCACAGCTTGAATTGGCTGGGCATACTGATGACTAATATCATTAACAGAATTCCGATAGAGGGAACGATCAAGGACGGCAGAACTGGATACCCATATAAAACTATATTCAGGTAAGGTCCAACGAAAAAATATAACAACATGGAAAGCGCTGACAGCCGACCAAACTGCTGGCTCTCATCAAGCATATCTAACGTGCCTTCGCCCGGTTCACTCAACGCCATTTCAGCCGCCCCGTAGAGGCAAGAGCAACCAAAAACTAAAACAATGAAGTCAATAAACTGCCATTGTTCAATTACCCGCAGGCCCCATCCCACCCACCAAAGTTGCAGGACATACAACATAATGCAGAAGGCCCAAATAGCGGATGACCAGTGAAAACTGATTCTATCTTTGGCTCGGATAAGCATTGCAGCGTTGTGCAGTAATCTCGTAATGGCCAAGCCCAAAATGATAGATACGGATATAAAAATGTACTCATGTTGGGTCATTCGGTGTTCTCTTTAGCGCAATGAAAGCTACGCAGGCTGTGGCTATCTCGTAGATGAGTGCGCCATAAGTATAAGCAGTAAGTATCTGGTCGGTCATTAGCAACGATGCTAACCGCGCCATAGCTAAACTGCCAATGGCCAAAAACAATACGATCAAGCCGGACCGATAAAACTCCGGTTTCAAAAAAGCCAGCAAGAAAAACACGCCCAGGCCTGTCTGCAGCCCACCATACATTGCGCCGACTTCTGCGAACGCATCGCCATTGCTGATGATCAAGCCGGCAAAAGCTGCAGGGGTAGCGGGCGAGATTAAGCACACCGCGCCATAAGAAATTAAAATGAGAGCGGAGACGCCGAGAATAGTCTTACCTAACATCATTTTGTCCTTGCCTAGATTTCGGAGCGGTTAGGATACAGGTATTAGGCGTGACAAGTGGTCTGCTTGAAGAGGGAAATGGCGTTGCTTGATGATCTCTTTGGACGGTGCCAGTATAGTGAGGAGGGAGATCTTTATGTTTGCAGCGGTTTACACCTGCTTAGTTCGGTGCATTGGAAACTGAGCTCTGTAAGTTCTAAACAACACTTTAAACATCACTTTAAAAAGCGGGGAAAGCAAGATGGCTTACGTAGAAAACCGAACAATTCACGATGCGGATGCTCATGTCATGGAGTTCCCGGAAAAGATTGTTGAATATATATCAGAAAAATTTAAGTCAGATTTTAAGCCGCATATCAGAACCCGCGATCAAAACTGGGTGGACGAAACAACAGCCCTGCATGACGATCCAGAGTTTAAGGCCGGGGCTGAAGAAGAGATTATGACAAGACGCGGGCACGAGGCCCTTGGCGCGTTTCGCAAGGAAGATCGTGCCAAAACATTAGACTACCTCGGATTTGCCAGCCAGTTAATGTTCACCTCGGACGCATTGGATAACTACGGGTTAGAAACAGGGCAGAACAATGCCTTGGCCTGTGAAGTGGCGCGGGCGCACAACCGTATGATGGCGGATTTTTGCAGTGTCGATAAACGCTTGCTGGCCACCGGCTATGTGCCTTTAGTGGATATTGAGCAAGCACCTAAGATTGCCAAAGAAGCACTGGAAATGGGATGCAAGGGTTTGGTCATTCCATCGCGTTGTCCTCCAGGCCACAGCCCCAGTCACATAGGCTTAGAACCGTTATGGTCGTTGGCTGAAGATGCCGGCGTGCCTATTCTGTTTCATGTGGGCGGCGAGCATAAGATGAACCCGGACTATCACGAAACAGGCCAAGGTCCAGTGCTTGATTTCCATGGGGGTGCAGAGAATTTCATCTCAACAAGTTATATGACGATACCTCTGGCCCTTTGGCAAACACTGTCTGTTTTGATTGTAGATGGTGTATTTGATCGCCATGAAAAGCTTAAGTTTGGCGCCATTGAACTGGGCGCTAGCTGGGTGCCAGGTTGGATGCGCTACCTAGACTCCGGTGCAGAAGCCTTTAAGAAAGGCGAAGACCGGTTAAAGAATCTCTCGGCAAAACCCAGTGAAATTGCCCAACGCCAATTCCGTGTAACGCCTTATCCTCACGAGCCAACAGATTGGATTATTGAGAATACAGGCCCAGACGTTTGCTTGTTTTCCTCTGATTTTCCTCATGTTGAAGGTGGACGGAATCCGCTTAAGCGATTTGAGACTGCTTTAGCGAATACTTCAGTAGAGAAAAAGCAGGGTTTCTATCGGGACAACTTCATTGATCTGATGGGTGCTGGGTTAGATGCATCGCTGCATGGTCAGCCTTATAGCGAGTAAGGCTCTTTCAACCGAACAATGTAGTCTAGGTTTACCGCCTCATGTGTTGCTACATGAGGCATCTAATTTTTTTTCGGGAAGTGGTGATAATGTCTTCAGCAGTAACAAATACAGTCACAGGACCATGGCGTCGGCCAAAAAATACGTCGGCAGATGAGAAGGGGGGTATTCATGATGATGACACCGCTCAAGGTTTAGGCTTTGAAGGCGGCACCATCGCCGGCTCTATCCATATGGAACAATTCCCACCAATGCTGGTGGATTACTTTGGTGAGGCCTGGTGGTCCAACGGTGGCATCTCGCTATACTTTAAAGCGGCCACAATTGACCACGAGCCAGTGCGTTGCCTGCTTCAACCTATCAGTGAAACCAAAGCGCGTATTTGGATGGAGAACGAAGCGGGCGCTGTTGTAATGGAAGGCTCGGCATCGTTAGGCGATGACAAAGATTCGGAAGTGAGTAGGCGTATTGCCGCCAACCGACAAGCCAGTGATCTGCGCATGATGGCTGACGTGGTCATTGGCGCGCCGTCGCCACAAGGCACTGTGCATGTCATTGAGGAAAGTATTGATACACGGCTTGCGGTGATTACAGAATCCACGGACTGTTATACAGATGCCACGCTCTATGGTGGCAGAGTTGTCCCAATGGCAGAGTGCATTCATTCTTTTAGAGGTGTGGAGGAGGATATTATTCCTATCCGCGGGCCTTATGTTGGGCTGTTTGGGGCTATTGAGGTCCAGTACTTGGGCGCGCCGGTTGTAGCCGGTCGGGACTACACGGTACACGGACATGTTGTTGCGCTTTCTGATAGCCCGAAGACTGAAATTATTTGGTACACGGCGTGGTTGAGTGACCCAGTGTCTGGCGAAAAAGTGGCGCGCATGACCAAGATGGACAGGTTGATGAAAGATGCCTCGCCGCTATGGACCCAGGCTTAGTTCTCAGTTCTCAGTTCTCAGTTCTCAGCTCTCAGCTCTCAGCTCTCAGTCTTAGTTCTTAGACTTTGGTTTTTGCGACGCTCGCACTAGGTCGATTTGTTGTTCTATTTTGAGCAGGTCTTTTGTCACTTTTTTGCGCCCGCTATGCGCTCAATGCCCGACAAAATATAGCGCACAGCAAGCTCAATGGTCTCGTCTTTATCTAGGCCTGCTTGAGCGGTGAGGTCTGCGGCAGCTATTGAAGCCCCGGACGACATGCGGATAACTAACTGTGCTTGGCGCTGATCCAGTTGGTATTGCGTAGCTGCCATGTCCACCAAAAAACGTGCGCTGCGCCGTCGGTGCTTGTCTTCTTGATCTTTTATTGCGTGTGCAATCTCGGGTTGCGAAAGCAGTAGCGGTAGAATGTTCCCTGGTGCTTGATGGTCAAAATTACTGGTCACAGAAATGCGCACAATGTCTTCAAAGGTCTTTGCTTCCAGCGCCGCTGCATTGGAGGCGTCAACAAAATTGCGGTACTCGCGTTGCAGTAGCGCTTGCAGCAATGCCGGGCGATTTGCAAAATAGTTGTAGACCAGTGGCGCGGATACCCCTGCAAGCTTTGCTAACCCTTCCATCGTGAATGCCTGCAAACCCTGATCAAGGACCATACAACTGGCGGTATCAAGCAATTGATCATGCCGAGCTTGGGGCGAGAGCCTTGTTCTTATTTTCGCTTTCTCTTTCGCTTTTGGTTTGGCTTTTGCTGGGGTTGGGATTTGTGTCATGGGTTGAGTTTATCTTTATTATTGACAGTCTTAAATAGCGGGTTTACTTTAGGCAGCCTAAAATAAGCCACTTGGACAGTCATCATGAAGACCTACGCCCAGCACCGCCGTATTATTGACGCAGACTCGCACCTAATGGAGCTGGACGATTTTTTACATAACGCTGCGCGCCCAGAACACCTAGGTTTTGTGCCCTCTATGCATGACCAAAAGAGCTTGCCGGTTCACAAAGAAGGCTTGGAGAAAGGTCGTGCCCTGCTTGCGCGTAGGCAACAAGAGCCTGAAACAATGGCCAAGTTTGAAGCTTCAATGATGGATAACACCAAGAGCGGTTGGTCTCGTATAGGTGCTTTCGACCCGCAAGAGCGCTCCCACACGCTTGATTTGCTCGGCTTCGAGCAGCAGATGGTATTGCCCACTTACACGTTACACCAAACGCTGCATGCCGCCACAGATGAAGCCTTGGCTGCAACGGCCATGACATTGAACAAAGCCATGGCAGATTTTTGTGCCCATGACTCGCGTCTTAAAAGTATTGGTTATCTGCCAATGAACCTTGGCCCAAAGGTGGCAAAACAAATTTTAGACCAAGGCTTTGCAGACGGCTGCTACACCTTTTTAGTGCCGACCAATGAGCCATCTGCAGAGCAACGCTCGTACACGCATGCAGACTTTGATCCTATTTGGGCAGGTTTTGCAGAGCAGGGTGTACCCGTGGCGTTGCACACGGCGGCAAATGGCGATTACAACGCGGTATCGCCTAGTTTCAGAAACAACGGGAGGACGCCGATTGCGCTGGGCGGTGATGCGCCATTTGGCGAACTTGGGCTACTGAATATTGGCGCCAGTGCGCAATTGTTTTTGTCGGCAATGATCTTTGACGAGGTATTTGCTCGCCATCCAAATCTACAGGTACTCAGCATGGAACACGGCGCATCTTGGGTGCCAGGTTGGTTGCAGCAAATGGATTTCACGGCAAATACGTTTAAGTATTTTCGTAAATTTGTTGAGAAACCGTCTGAAACTGCCAAACGCCACCTTAAGTTTTCTCCGTTCTCTGGGGAGCCTGTGGGCTGGATCATAGACAGTATTGGTCCAGACATGTTGGTGTTTGCATCAGATTACCCGCACCCAGAAGGTACAGCTGATCCCATTAAAAGGTTTGAGCGCAGCATGCCCAACTGCGATCAAGAGGTAATGGACAAATTCTACTACGGCAATATGTTAGAGCTGATGGGGGGCGCGTAAGCGCCCCGCACATCGACTTTTCTTAGCTTAGCAGATCAGTGGGCTAGGTCTGTTCCTCGACGGCGCGCCAAGCGGCGTCGAAAGCTGCATCCATGAGGGCTAATGCCTCGGAATCTGAATTAGCGATTGAAATACGTCCAAACTGCGCCCGTCCAATCTCGTGAGGTGCTTGGCCTTTCTTCCACTCGGGGTCATCTAATGCGAGGTAGGGGTAGGCGTAGCCATGAGGAATACGGTTTACCATGACGGCGAGAATGTCTTTTTCGTGGTCAAACCCTTGTGCCCCCATGAGTGCCTGTAGTTGGCTGCGAATTTGCGCTTCATAACTGGCAAAGGGCGTGGTGTAAATTTTATGTCGTCCTAGACGCAGCTGTTCGCGCCCAGTTAGGTTGCCCTTGGGGCCGGTCATCGGTGAATGCATCAAACACAACACCATGGGGTCATCTGGTCCGCGCGGGGGTTCGTAACCACCCACTGTCATAGTTGGGGCGCAGCTCACCCATTGAAATGTATCGTAGGGGCATTGGAAAAAGGTAGCGCCTAACTTTGCAAATGCGTGCCCATTTTCTAGCAGCACGCTGGCGTAAACGAAGGGCGTTTTCACACCGTAATTTAGGCCCTCTTTCTGGCGCTCAGGCATTTCCGGGCAGAGGTGGGGTATGAGGTTGTTGTAGCAGGCCAAGACACAGCTATTAGCCGTGACGCGAAGTGCCTTGCCCCCACTGACATAGTCCACTTCCACCCGTTTTTTCTCAACTTCGCGCACGCCAACCACAGTGCTATTAAGCCGCATTCGAGTGCTGCGCCCGTTTATGTCTAATTCGGAGTAGTCAAAGTGGGCGATAGCGACGTCTTCCGGACCCTGCATAGTTGGCGCAACGTCGGGGATAAGTTTCTGCGTGAGCAGTCTAGCGATAGAGGCATTGCCATCAGGAAACATGCGCACCTGTATAACGCTGTCGAGAATAGAGCCGCCTAACGAGGCCAAAGTCTTGCCAACCCAACCCATTGAATTTATACCGCTGGCGACGTTGCTGATTGCTTCTGCCACTGTGAGGTGCCAGCCAGAAACGCCGCCCATATGAACAATAACGGCATTCAGAATGGGGAGGGTTGATTCCTCAAGACCTACCTTTTCCAAGAGGAATTGGTTGTAGCTGACGGTGTTTATATACCGCCATTTCTCGCTTAGGGACAAGCCTGCTAGGAAGTCTTGGGTGCCGCCGAAAAAAGCAATGAGCTTATCTTGTTCACTCCGTGCAATGGGCAGTTTGCGAACTGTGGAGGCATAGCCTTCACCGCCGAACATCGCCGCGAACCAGTTACCACCGATGACCACGTGGCCGTTTGCGCCGGGCAGTGCAATGCCATTGTCTGCGTCAAACTTACCGGCCAGCACCATATCAGCCGGCGTTTGTTGGTCCATGGCGGCGATAAAATCCTCGTCGATGCCTATGTCATTCATCAGCTGGGCAGCTGTTTTGCTGTAATCATTTGGCGCTTCCAGATTCTGAGCGCCCCCTAAGCAGAGCATCATTCTGCCGTTGTGGTGAAATTCATTGCGCTTTGCGTGGCCGCCAAAGTCATCGTGATTATCAAGCAGCAGTATGCGTACGTCAGGCCCCATTTTTTTGCGGTAATACCAGGCGGTTGCCAAGCCACTCATACCCGCGCCGACGACCACTAAGTCATAGTGCTCACCTAGAGACTGGTACCGCGCGGGTTTTTCGCCGCGCCAAGCCAGTGCATGGGCGACCTCGAAAGAGCCTTTATGACTGCCGCGCATGCCAGTGAGGGTTGGCGGATAGTAAGTAGAAGGGGAGAGTGAGTTAGGCGCTGGGCTTGAGCCGTTTGGCGCTGCGGCTAACGCTTTTACGTCGGTGCCAAAACCTTGCAGAAGCAGACCACTGCCACCGATGGCCACGCCATTAAAAAAATCTCTACGGCCTATTTTTGTCGCCATTGTTATCTCCAAACACTTCCGTTGGTTAACATTTCTTTCTAAACGTCGCTTCACATGTCACTTTACATGTCGCTTGACAGGTTCTAGCATGTCGATTGACATGTCAACTGTTGAGGTCTACCCACATTGAGTGAGCGCAAAGAACAAATTTTGCAAACTGCCATCGAGATAATTGCCGATGAGGGCTATAGCAGCCTGACCATGCGTGCCTTAGCCCGAGCAAACGGGCTGAAACTAGGTGCATTGCAATACCACTTTAAAACTTGGGAAGACATGATGAGGGCCTTGGTTGCTCAGATTGCAGGTCACTACCGGAAATCCTTTGACGCGATTCAAGTGGGTGGCGCGCCTACAGTGCGCGACTGTGCTTTGTTCTTGCTCAGTGAGCCAGCAACTGACGCCAAGTTAAGCGACAGGCTTTGGCCGCAGTTATGGGCGATGCAGCAAGTTGAGCCGCTGGTAGCCGATTTGCTGGACGACGTTTATTCGGAATTTTTAACAACTTTCGAAAAAGCCCTCGCACTAGAGGGCAGTGAGGCACCTCGAGCAGAGGCGTTGGCGTTGCTGGCAATGTTAGAAACCGGATCGCTTTTTACCGGTAACGGTAGACGCTGGGAAAGTGATAGAGCGGATGTGAACGCCGTGGTGATGAAATTTATTGATGCCAGATATGGAGAAAAACTTTGAACCTAACAACTTCTATTAACCACAGACTTAACTATTCAATATACAGGCTGGGTTTTTGGTCAGCGATTATTGCGATTGTGACGGCGGTAGTTACAATGTTCACCCCACTGGACGTGCCAAGTGGTTTCACTGCTGAACATGGCGATCGCGTAGCGTGGTTGAATGCGAATCGAGGTGTTTTTATCGTCGGTTGGGTAAATCAAATTGTCGCAATGCTGAGTTTCTCTGGTGTGTTTTTTGCGCTCGCGTGGCGCATATTCGGTGATAGCTCGCTACGCGCCATACTCGCGGCCATGGTTGTGCTGATGTCGGTTATGGCCTTTATCATCCCCAAGTTTATTGCCGTTTGGACGATCCCTCTACTGGCTGACGCCATTGCAAGTGGTGCAGCGAATGCTGATCTTGCGGATCCTTTGCTGCGGCTATTGAATGTCTCTGTACCCTTTTCTCTGTATACGTCTTTCGACTATCTGGGGTTCTGGCTCTATTCCGTGTTCGCCTTATTGGTCGCAGCGCCCCTCTATAGCGAGGCCTTGTCGCTGAAAGTTTGCTCCATATCCCTAGGCGTGTTCGGCGTTATTTATCAGTTAATGCTGTTGGCATTATGGCGTGGTGACATCGCTGCAGTAGACATTGAAGGCTACTTTCTCAGTGCAGCTGGGCTGTTGATGATCGCCGCGGTTGCCACGGTATTTCACTCAAAGGATGCGATGATATTGCTCAAGATTGAGGCCGGTAGCTGAGCGTCGAATTTGCTTTTACCCAACGGTAGCGCCCCCCAATCTCAACGGATGTGAATGATTTGATTGGTTTATGCGCCGCTTTGATGGTTCGCTATAGGCGTTAACGCAGCTCACAACAGGTGAACGCATCGGTAGCGAATTTGATGGTAAAACCTAAGCGCGCGTGCGTGCTAAAGACTTTGCTTTTTTTTTGACCCTGTAATAGCGTTATTGCAAATTGAGGGGAGATAAGCGGTTTGGCGCACGCAGAAAATACAGCGGAAAATAAAACAGAAAACCAATCTGAAACAAAGGTAGATAAACGCGGGGATCTACACGAGATTCCTACCGTTAATTGGCTAGATCTAGAAAGCAATCGCAACAAGTTCATGCAAGACCTGCGCTACGCGCTTTCGGAGTGCGGGTTTCTGGTCCTGACCAATGCTCCGGGACTAGATGAGGACTTTCAGCAACGCGCCTTTAAAGAAGTGCGTGGTTTTTTTAACGCACCTATGGACATTAAAAAGACAGCGCATATTTCCAATACCCCGTATTTTCGCGGCTATTCCCTGCCCACACCAGCAGATCGTGGTCAGGGCCAGGTGATTGAAAACTTTCAATACGGCTTTGAGCAGCAACCTGTGTGCGCCCATGACGATACCACTCAACCCATTCATAAACGGTTGTTTCGTGGGCCCAACACTTGGCCTAAGTCAGATTCAATGCTGGGCTTTCAACCGCTGATAGAAGATCTGAATCTTACCTATCACCGTTTGACTCACCAATTGGGAGAGCTGATTGTTGAGTCGCTGGGTGAAGATCCTGCGCAGTTTAGCGAGTATTTTGACTTTGATGACCCAGACCTTGCGGCCAGCCTAAACCATAACTTCAGCATGGATGTGTTTACAGAAGAAGCACAAGAACAAGTGCGCACCTCATACGAGCAGTTCGACAGCAAAACTGTTGGCGCGCATATAGATGGCCCGCCGTTTGTCGCGCTATTGATTAATGACCGCCCCGGTTTACAGGTGGTGGCGGGTGAGGGCCGTTGGATGGATGCGCCTGTCACTTGCCGTACGGCACCTGGAGACTATTCCGTGCCGGTCATTCCCGGATCTGTGATTGTTAACACCGGCGGTACGCTGATGCATTTAAGCGAAGGGCGCTACTCCGCCACGCTGCACCGGGTCAACACCACGCTCATTCCCAAAGGGGAGACGCGGGTGTCTATGCCTTACTTCTTGCTGCCAAAGATGGAAGGCGACCTAATACCCTTCGGCAAATCTAAGGTTTCTGTTGAGGGAGCGGCGGGTTACAAGGCTGGACGTGATCGTGGCGCTAATGCCTGTGTGAATAGAATGGGCACCTTCCCACAGGTGACGCGTCGCTGGTGGGTGGAGGAGTTTAAAGAGTTGAGCGAACAGCAGCGCGAGGAGGTAGAAGCTGAAACAGCAGCGGCTTATAGCTTGGCGGCGCAGCGCGGCAAGCGTTATAAAGAAAGCGCCAGTAAATAGTTTTTAAGAAGCCTGTAAGAAGTTTTTAGGTAGCTGTTAAGTAGCTTTCGCCAAACACCAAACTCGGGGAGATCTAAGTATGAGCACAAGCGAAAACACAGCTTTTTGGATAGTCACAGGTGCGGCGTCGGGTATCGGCGCGGCGGTTGTCAGAGCTGCAAGACACACTGGCGTCAATGTACTTGCCCTAGATGTAGATGAAGCAAAAGGTTTAGCCCTGGCCAGTGAGACCGGCGCGCTGTTCAGGCGCTGTGACATCAGTGATATGGCGCAGTGGCAGCAGTTGGTTGAGTTTCTCAACGCTGCTAAGACAGAGTTCGGGTCGCCAACACATATCCATTTGAATGCAGGCATTCAGATTGCGCCCCCAGACGCGCCGCTGTCTGAATATCAATTAGAAGCGGTAACCCTTGAGCGCTACAGACGCATGATGAGCGTTAATGTGGACGGCGTGGTGTTTGGTTTGCAGTCACTTCTACCGCTCTTGTCTCCAGGCGCGGCCATTGTTGTGACCGCATCCCTTGCCGGTGTAACCCCTTATTCTGTAGACCCGCTATACGCCATGAGTAAGCACGCGGTAGTAGGCTTGGTGCGCAGCCTAGCGCCAGAGCTAGCAACGCGCGGTATCAACATTCACGCCCTATGCCCTGGCGCAGTGGATACTCCAATTATCCCCCATGCGCAAAAAACCGAGGATGCTCGCTTCATGTCCCCCGAGGCGTTAGCCATAGATGTGATAGAGCTAATGACGGAAATGGAGAGCGGTAAAAGTTGGATCAGATTGAGCGAGACTAAACCGCGCTACGTGATCCGTGCGCCCGGAGACAAAACAGCTTAAGGAGAATTCACATGTCTGTATTAAAAATAGCAGCAGTTTTTTCAGATAAAGCAGTAGCAGCAGAAGTGGCCGGTTTAAGCCAAAGCCTTATGTTTGAGGCCTCCGTTGATGACACCCAGCACTTACCCTTTGCGGCGCTTGTGCTCGGCGCTTCTCCAAACCTTATGGATTTTCAGGTCCGCGCAGATGTGGGTTTATACCTAGTCAGCGAGCGCACCCTAAAAAATCAGCCTCTGAGCACCCTCAATCCAGACCAGTTGCCGGTTAGTGTGGGTGTCTTTCCAATGGTAGCCAGTCCTCAAATTGGCCCCAAGGCTGCGGACAAGCATTGGCATGAGCAGCATGGGGTGCTCGCACTACAGGTGCATACCGCCATGACCCATTATTACCAGCTAACAGTTATGCATAGATTTTTTGGCGCGCACTGGAACGGCTTGGCCCTTTGCTGCTTCGAAAGCGAATACGACCTGCGCAATAAATTTTATAATTCAGCAGAAGGCAAACAGCGGGTTGCAGAAGACGTGCTCAAATTTGCGGATACAAAAAATTCTCCGCGCCGTGTTGTCACCCGCCTGACGAGCAATTCTGTAATTTAGCGGTCTGCTTTGTGGATAGGCAGCAGGGTTGGCGCGAGGCTGTTTTTTAGATACCTTCCCTACTTGGAAAAAAACAGCAATTTGTAAGTAGGGGACTTCATGAACGCCAAGAGCTTTAACTTTGATCCAGAGGCATTGGGCCGTAAATACCAAGAAGAGAGAGACAAGCGAGTTAGGGTAGATGGCAACGACCAATACCAAGAGGTGACTGGTGAGTTCGCCTACTTTGTTGAAGACCCCTATATTAATAGTGAACTTAAGCGCGAGGCCATTGAGGAAGAGGTAGAAGTGGTCATTATTGGTGGTGGTTTTGGCGGCATGCTAGCAGCAGCCAGACTCCGCGAAGCGGGTATAAATGACTTCAGAATTATCGAAAAAGGCGGCGACTTTGGCGGTACCTGGTATTGGAACCGCTACCCAGGTGCGTCCTGCGACATCGAGTCTTACGTATATTTTCCGCTGTTAGAAAACACCGGGTTTGTGCCCAAGCAAAAATATACCAACGCACCAGAAACTCTAGAATACTGCCGCGTGATCGCCAAGAAATACGCGCTGCACGATGGCGCGCTGCTACAAACATTGGTCACCTCCACAGACTGGGATGAGTCTCAGGGCCGTTGGATAGTATCAACGGACCGACAAGACACCCTTAAAGCGCGCTTTGTCGTGCACTCTAACGGTCCGTTGAACAGGCCCAAGCTGCCAGCCATAAAAGGCATCAGCGACTTTAAAGGCCACACCTTTCATACCAGTAGATGGGATTACGCTTACACCGGTGGCGACGCCTATGGCGGCCTGACCGGTCTAGCGGACAAGCGCGTGGCAGTGATCGGCACCGGCGCAACCGCCGTGCAATGCGTGCCTCACGTAGGCGCATCCGCCGAACACCTGTACGTATTTCAGCGCACGCCATCTTCTATCGATGTGCGCAATAACAAACCTACAGATCCCAACTGGATGCAGGAGCAGGCGCCAGGGTGGCACGATGAAAGACGCCGCAATTTTGAATCCATTATGGTTGGCGGAGTCGTTAAGGAAGACCTTGTGTCAGACGGTTGGACCGAAGCGTTCCGTCTGCTCTTTGGCAATTTGCAAGACAAGGCCCCTTCAAAAGCGCGCATGGCGCTTTGGGCGTTGACATCAGTTGCATCAGTAGAGCGTTACAAACAGGGCTTTAAGCCGTATATGACCAAGAAAGTCACCGACTACATGGACCTAGCTAGAGAAATGGAATTGGCCGACTACCAAAAAATGGAAGGCGTGCGTGCACGCGCAGATCAAGTAGTTGAAGACGAGCAAACCGCAGAGGCATTAAAGCCATACTATCGTCAGTTCTGTAAGCGCCCCTGTTTCCATGACGAATACCTACCCACCTTCAATTTACCCAATGTCTCGCTAGTGAATACAGACGGCAAAGGGGTAGATCAAATTACCGCAGACGGCATCATCTTTAACGGTAAAGAGTACAAGGTAGATTGCATTATTTTTGCCACCGGCTTTGAGGTGGGTACGGACTATGCACGCAGAGCCGGATATCAGATCAACGGTGTTGCTGGGCAATCTATATCGGAAAAATGGGCGGACGGTCTGTCCACATTTCATGGCATGCACACCAAAGGATTCCCTAACGCGTTTTTCTTTGGGCCCGCGCAATCAGGGTTTACTGCAACCTACACCTATTCGTTAGATGAGCAGAGTGTGCACCTTGCGCATATTTTGACCGTGGCTGGGGAGAAGGGTGCAAAGCGCATTGAAGCCAGTGAAATCGCAGAAAAAGCTTGGGTACAAACGATTATTGAGAAAGCGCGGCTCACCGCAGACTTCCAAGCAAAGTGCACGCCCGGGTATTACAACAATGAAGGTAAAGGCAATGCTAAGCCGCAGAACAATATGTATGGCGGTGGACCCATTGAGTTTTTTGGGCTGATGAAAAAATGGCGCAGCAAAGGTGATTTGAAAGGCCTAGAGCTGAGTTAGGGTCCCAACTAAGTGCATAAATAGAAGGTCAATCTGCGCAGGCTGTCTGCGCAGATCTTAAAATTCATTAAACTTCTCTAAACGCCGCTTTCACAAAGGCGTGTGTATGTTGCTGTGATGAAAATCACAAAAATGTTGCTCATTATGTCTTTGCTTGTAACCACCCTCGCAGGCGCTGTAGCCAATACGACAAAAGAAATTCTGCTCACCTCATTCGACACGCAATCTGCGGATTTAGCCTGGCGTGTGGTCAACGATGGCGTGATGGGTGGCCGCTCAAGCAGCGACTTTAACCTTGCGGACGGTGTACTCACGTTCAGCGGCGTGACCAATACCAACGGCGGTGGCTTTGCCTCCATTCGTAGTGGCTTGATGGACTTTAGCTTAGCTGGGTTCACCCATTTCGCGCTGCGCGTGCGCACGGATGGTCGCTCTTACACATTACTGCTGCGGCCACAAAATCAGCGCATTTCTTACCGTATGGATTTTCTAACTCAACCAGGCCAATGGCAGGAAGTTGTATTGCCTATTGAGCAGTTTCAGGCCAGTTGGCGTGGTCGTAAACTTAACGAGCCGCCCATTGATCCAGCGAATATTGAACAAGTGGGTATTATGATCTCCGATGGCCGTGACGGCGACTTCAACTTCGAGATAGATTGGCTACAAGCACGCAGATAGCCTAGGGCCATTCGCTTCGTCGTTATGCAAATAGTATCTGCGCTGGTTTTCAGCCCGTCAGCTTGCCGTTCTGGTCAGTTGAGGTGGAAACCAATCACAACTAATGACTTGCTCGTGTCCCTCATAAACGCGCATGCCCAGTAGATAAGGTCCGCTGGGTACTGGCAGCCAGTTAGCAATCTCTAAAGGTCGCTCTGCACTCAAGGTAATAGTTAGGCTGCCGTCAGCATCATAAACAAGTCCGGGCGTGCGGTCGCTAATAGACCAGCGATCTATTTCGTTTTCTACCAAATACATGTCACTGCCGTAAGCCGTTAACGACCAAAAAGCGCTGCATGGTGGCATGGCGTTGGCTGCAAATCTGAGTTGCAGTGGGCGAGTGCCGTCGAGTTTTTCTTGCTCAGAGTCATGCTGCGCTACATAAGATCTGTTTTCTATGGCTTGGTGACCACCCAGGCCAAATTTGGCACCTGCTGCTCGGCGCTCTATATCTGTGCCAAAACCTTCAGCGCTGCGGCCGGTACTCCAACCGTTTTTGCTGACATTGTCGGCTTGGTTAAGACCAACAATATGCCGCTCTCCCTCAATTATGCCAGCAATCAACACTTCCTCAGAAACGCTGGAAGGATTGTCAACTATGGCCTGTGCCCCGGGCGATAGTTGCGGATGCCAAGGTGCCGGTGGGTCTATGTCTATATAGGTTTTCAGCTCGCTGTAAAAGTCCACGCCAGATTTTGCAATAGACGTTGCACGACCAGCGCGCTCAGTGCGCTGATTAGGGTGGTTACTGGGGGCGGTCACTTGGATGCTGCGTTGCAGATTTCGCGCTGTGTCTATGTCCTCTGGAGATTCCACCAGCACCCTAATAATGACCCAAGCGGTAGGTGTGCCAATAGTCACTACATCGCCGTCGTCGTTAGCAGGTGGGGTTGTTGGGTCTAATGTCACCCGCACCCGTGTGCCCGCCACGCCGTGGTGTCTGCGGCAAACGTAGGCAACGTTTGTGTAGCCGTCTAAGACCATTACATTCCAGTATCTGTCCGGGTGGTCCATTGCTGGCACGTCAATGCTTAGGTCGCCATGTTGCAGGTCATACCACGCTGACGAATAGAGCGTGTCGTTGTTGGGTACAACAATAGCGCGATCGTTAGGGGTTGCCAAATCGTTAACGTGATTCATGCTGCCGGTGTCTGTCTTTGAGCAAAGCAACAATCTAGTGCGGTGCACAGACACCAGTGGAAAGCCCCAAACATAGGCTTCAGCGGCGGGGGGAAGTGTGTCTGGCTTGGCGGAGTTAGTCATGCGTAGTGCGACTCTTTGCTAATGAATAGACCAGTATACCAGTTGCTTGTGATCAGATAACGTGGTGGTGGTCTGTGAGCATCGATGAGCTAAATGACGGCGCGCGTTGCTTGCGGTTAGCTATTGCGCGGCTTCAGGGAGGGGTAACAGGGTTTGAGTGGAGCGGCTTAGGCGGTTTGGTTGGAGCTAGACCTTGTTTGAATTGCGTAGTCCAGCGATGAAAACTTTCACCAATTTTTTGGTTCGGTTTTCAAAGGTCTTTAGGTCCGGTGCGCCATGTTTAAGACCTGCTGTAGACAGGTTGAGTATTTCAGCCGCCGCAATGGCGCTGACCCCGGATGTCTTTAGGTTGATTTCTTCGGCCTTGGCTGCGGCCTTAATTGCTAATGCTAGCTGGGTTTGGAAGCGATCATTGGACATGGCAACAATGTCCCCGCACAGGCGGCTGTATTCATCAAAGAGTTCGCTGCCATGGGCGGATTGTATGACAGCTTCTTGAAAAGGGCTGTGTCTAGCCAGCAGTGCGTTTTTAACGCGAGTTGAAAAATCGTGCCCAGTGGATCCTAAACAAACCTCGGCAGCAGCCAATGCTTCCTCATGTATCTGTATGGTCACTTCGCAGAAAATGTCGTCTTTGTCAGTAAAATACGAGTAAAGGGACGCTCTGGAAATGCCTAGGTGCTTGGCAATGTCATCCATGGAAGTTTTTTTATAACCATATTTTCTGAACTGCTGATTGCTCGCGTCTAGAATTGCCTGGCGTTTTTTGTCTTTAGTCACGCTAATTTTAGTCGCGCCCATTTTACCGGCGCTAATTTTAGCGGTGATGTCTCTAGCGTTGGTGTTTTTACTCATGCTGCCATTTTGGCAAACACTAAGGCATTCGTCGAGGATTGCTTTGGGTATTTTAGATAATTGACAATTAATGCAAAATTTGTCACTTTGTTATAGATCGTCTAAAGCGCCAGACCAACAGCTAATTCCTAAGGACCAACTATGCCCAACTCAAGATCGCTCGAAAATTGCACTGCTGTCGTTACAGGTGCATCTAGTGGCATCGGTCGCGCAATTGCTGAAAAGCTGGGTGAAGCCGGTGCTCATGTGTTTTTGGCCGGGCGCAACGCAGATGCTATGCAAGAGAGTAAGCAAAATATAGAAAAGCTCGGTGGTATGGCCAGCATTCAAATTGGCGACATTCGTGACATTGCTCAGGTGCAAGCGCTTGTCGACAGTGCTGTAGCCGCCACAGGTCGGTTAGACATTATGGTGAACAATGCGGGGTTAGAATTTCCAGGTTCTATTATGGAGGGCGATCCAGAATCATGGCGCACAATGCTCGAGACCAATGTGCTGGGCTTGATTGTTGGTTGCCAGGCGGCAGTAAAGGCCATGCGCAATTGTAATGCAGAAGGTCACATTGTAAATATTTCCTCAGTTTCAGCCCAACGTAATAATTCAGGGGTATATGGCGCCACTAAACACGCAGTGAATGTGATTTCGTCTAGCCTGCGTGACGAGCTAGAAGAAGACACCATTCGCGTGACCAATGTAATGCCCGGCGCAACATCAACCAATTTTGCCCGGCATTTTCCGCGTGAGTTTGTGAATAAGATTATCTCGCTGTCTGGCATGGAATTTGAGGCCAAGGAAGGCGAGCATTTACCGCCAGAGGTGCTGGACGAACTACAAAAAAACGCCAAGCAACTGCTGGGTAACGCCTATGATGTGGCCAACGCCGTACTCTATGCGGTGACCCAGCCCATTGAAGTGAACGTTGCAGAGATTGTGGTGCGGCCACCGCGGGCTATGAAACTGGCGCACTAAAGCAAAAATTATTGGCTGAGTGAGGTAGTGAAATGAACGTTAAATCTATTGCAGAATTTGATACTGAGCTAAAACAAGTATTCGGCAGCAATACGTCCACTGCGCCACTTGTGGATGACACGCGCATGGGGCGGCGCATTTATGGTGTAGATCTAACGCAGCCGCTCAACCCAGAACAGTCGCGTTTGATGGTGGACCTGTTAGATCGCTTTAGCGTCATCTCCTTTCCAGATCAAGATCAGAGTAGTTTTCGGCTGGCCTACCTTGAGCGGCTCGCCAATCACTTTGGCGCGCCCATTCCGCACCCCAAGAATTATGCGAACTATGTTGAGTACAAGAATAATAATGCAGAACTGGCATTGCCGCCCATCAGCGAGCAAACGCATACAAAATGCAATCAGGCGTTTCCTAACGATTTCCAATGTATAGAAGATGCCAACAGTCCTGCGGTATACATTGTGACAAATTTGCTCGGCAGTGGTGCCGACGCCCAGGAGCAGAGCATGGGCAGTTTGCACTGGCATACTGACATCGAGTTTGAGCCTGTGCCGCTATCCACCAGCATGTTTTATGTTCAAGCAGCCCCAACAACACGCAATAGTTCAGAGGGCACTTGGGTGAGCCCTCAGCCTCGAGCGCCCGGTTATTATCATGTGGATTCGTCCCCTGAACTCATGCAGCGGCGCAATGTTTTGCCGTTGAATGGTGAAACCGCTTATACAGACACCGCAGCAGCCTATGCCGATCTTGCAGTCGAAGACAAACAAGCCCTTGATGGCCAGATGGTCCGGCGGCGGCTACGGGTTGATGACCCCGGCTGGCTAATTCCGTTGGTGTATACCAACCCAAGAACTGGGGTGAAATCCTTGCACAGCCCGGTTTGGGCATCTCGTGGCAAAAATATTGCGCCGGTAGAAGTAGACGGTTTGTCAGGCGATGAATCGCGGCTGTTTTTGGATCGGCTTGAAGCCCATGTGCTGCAGTCCAAATATCGTTACGACCATATACACAAGCCCGGCGATGTCACCCTGTGGAGCAACTTTGCAACGCTGCACAATGCACCGGCATGTAAGAGTGTTATTAACGATCCGGCTGACACGCGGTTGATGTATCGCATCAGTTGCAAAGGCCAGCCCAGCTATAGCTTGCCCAGACAAGACCCTGAGGCGTGGATTGAGCAAAACATCACGCCGCCTTATACAAGCCCGAGGGAATATACCTAAGCCCAGCCTAATAGCTGAAGATTGCTCAGCGAAAGATCTGCTTACGCACCACAAAGTAGGCACCACAAAATAGGCGCTGCAAAATAGGCCTTGCAAAATAGGCTCTGTAAAATAGGTCCGGCAAAGGCTTGAGGCATGCGCAAAGCAAGGTCAAACACGCTCAAGGCAGGCCAAGGCGTGGCTTAGATTTGATTTAGGCATCTGACTTAACTAGCGGAGCAGCAATCGCGCCTTGATTGCTGATCTAGATGCTGGCTGCAAGACCAGATCTAACCAGATCAAATGCGTACTTAGACCTGTGGAGGTCGCCAAAATGCCCCACAAGCAACTAATTTTTTCAGCCTTTTGCGTTGATGTCGGGTGTGTGTTTGCATTTCCCAGCACCGGCTATTTGCCGTTCCCCAATCTTTGTACTGTGGCTTTGTCGCCGTGTGCAAGTGGGTTAAGGTATTGGCAAATTTGGGGAGTAAGGTTGTTATGAGTAATTCAACACAGGCGTTTAGGGTAGGGGAAGTCGCCACAGGTTCGGCAGGGCAGACCGCCCACCCACAGCATCTAGCGCATTCAGAACGTTTAAAAGAAACCTTTTATAAAATAGGCGACAGCGCCTGGTGTTATGTTGGTAATGGCCTATCTAATCAAACCTTTATAAAAGGCCCAGAGGGCATCATTGCCATTGACACCGGCGAGTGTCAGGAAGAAATGCGCGACGCCATTGCCAAGCTTCGTGAGCAAACCGACGCGCCCATAGTTGCCTGTATTTACACACATTTTCATTACGTGGCCGGCACAACGGCCATTGTCGAAGACCGTGGGGATGCCAATTTCCCGATCTACGGACATGACGGCATTGCCGCAAATCTCACCCGCTTTGGCGGTGAGGTAGGCCCCAGAGGTTCAAGAGGCATGGTGCACCAGTTCGCCATGATGCTGCCGCAATCTGGTCCTGATGCCATTGTAAATATCGGACTGGGGCGCTTTTACCGCAACCCCTCCCACGCGCCCTATACACCAGGCCACATGCCAGCCACCCATACCTTCACCGAGCAAAATCAGGTCACTATCGCTGGCCTTGATGTGGTTTTTTATCCCGCACCGTCGGATGCCACAGACTCAGTGAACATCTGTTTCCCCCAGCTAGACTTGGCCGTAAACAACATATTTTGGCCTACGCTGTTTAACATTTTTGCCATTCGCGGCGAAGAGTACCGCGACCCTCGAGTATTACTGCAAGGGCTAGATGCATTGGCAGAGCTTAATGTTGAACACCAGATCGGTGCCCACGGGCCGCCAATGTCTGGCCGTAAAGAGGTCAAAGCATCTATTCTGCGTTACCGTGATTCCATTCAGTTTATTTGGGATCAAACGGTGCGTGCGGCCAATCAAGGCCTGACCATAGATCAAGCCATTGAGCGCATAAAATTGCCGCTGAATCATGAAGACGACTTTAGAACCCAGCAGCTTTACGGCGTGGTTGAGCACCACGTTAGGCAGGTGTACACCGGTCTATTCGGCTGGTTTGACGAAGACCCCAGCAAACTGTTTCCAACCCCTCAGCCAGAACGTGCAGGCAAAATGATTGCCGCATTCGGCGGCAGAGACGCGGCGCGCGCTTTATTCGACACCGCCTTAAAGGAGGAAGACTATCGTTGGGCCTTGGAAGTGGGCAGCTACCTAGTGTTCGACCAAGACCCAATTGATGCCGCCCAAGACAAATTGCGCCTAGCATCGGCCCTGCGCGCAGTGGCCTATTGCTCAAGCGCTGCAAACATTCGCAACTGGTGTTTAACCCAAGCACTAGAGTTAGATGGCAGCATTGATCTCACCCGCTTCAAGATCCACCGCTTCCGCGAGCAAGAAGTGCTTGCTGGGCCAGCAGATCGCTGGGTACCCATTTTGCGGGTTTTGCTTGATCCACTATTAGCTGAGTCAGTACAGGGCAGCATTGGATTTAAATTTGACGACGGCGGCTCTGCGGGACTGATGATCCGTAATCAGGTGGCAGCAGTAGTAGGCTTTGACCAGTGCGATTTAAAACTGTCTGTGACCAAAGCCGCTTGGGCCAAATTGCTGGGCGGCAAAATGGGCTTGTCAGAAGTATTAAGTGGCATCAGTGACCTTGCTGCGGAGGACGCCAAGAAGGCATCTGAGCTGCTGGCGGTTTTTGATTTAGAAAGCTTAAAGCGCTAGTCAGTACTTTAGACGATTGATTTGGCAGCTGAGTTCTAGAGCAAAACTCAGCTGCAAGCATAGAAGGGGATAACGATGGAATTGAATCCGACGGCGGCAGGTTTTTCTGCCAAGAAGCTAGAGCGTATAGAACAGCATTTAAACGAAAATTATCTGAAGGCTGGCAAAATCACCGGCTGCCAGGTCATGGTCTCAAGGCGCGGTATCCCCGCGTATTTTAAATCCTTTGGCGACATGGACCGAGAGCGCAGCAAGCCTGTTCAGGACGACACGATTTATCGTATCTACTCCATGAGCAAACCCATTACCTCAATTGCGTTAATGATGCTGTTCGAGGAAGGTAAATTTCAGCTCAACGATCCCGTGTCTCGATTTATCCCGTCTTGGAAAGGGCAGCAAGTGTGGGTAGCAGGGCGTGGGGACAATATGCAAACCCGCGCACCGCAAACAGTTATGACCATGCGCCATGTGCTGTCTCATACATCGGGGTTGTCCTATGGCGGATTGCTACCTGGCGACTCCCAGCCAGTAGACGAAGTTTATCAAAAGCTTGGGGTCAACCGAGGCGAGGGAGAAACCGTTAGCAGCTTTGCAGAAAAACTCTCCCAAGTACCACTGCGCTATGACCCCGGTTCACAGTGGCTGTATTCCCTAGCAACGGATGTATGCGGCTGCTTGGTAGAATTTATCTCCGGCCAGAAATTTGAAGACTTTCTCAACTGTCTCTTATACACATCTGACGCTGCCGACGAATAGAGAGGTG
>OJFS01000158.1_pt1 | contig 32257 bp, 23 predicted proteins | sample 1594231 | NCBI WGS metagenome assembly OJFS01 (sample SAMN05416847, study PRJEB24817) | seawater metagenome | isolation source: Sea water | place: Canada:Atlantic | collected 2013-07
GTATAAGAGACAGACTTGTTATAACTACTTTTGATTTCAGAGATTCAATGCGTCATTGTGCTCTAGTGCAGCTATGCAAACTTCGACCGTTTCTCTTAACTCACTAGACAGCGCTTGTGAATCTACTTCCCAATCAGGACATGCTTCATTAAGTATTTTGTCTATAGTATCCAATAAAGCAACGGTCGCGGTTGGTCCTCCCATATCATCAATTACATGGTTGAATAAGGACTTCTGGTTCTCGTTAAAATCCAAAACTTTACTCATTAATCACCCCTCCTATTAGTAGTTATAACGCTTTGGTAAACGGCTGCGTTTTTCGCAGTCCGACGGAAGCCGCGCTTTTTGCGACTGGAGTGTATTTAACCAACTTGTTATACGTTGTTTCAAGCTAAACCATTTTTCCTATTATAGCTTCTATTTCAGTAACACTTAAATTTCTATATTGCTGATACAAACGCTTAGTGTTTTCTGATGCATTTGAATGCTTATTAACGCCTGCAACAGATTTATAATTGCTTACCGTTGCACTGATATTACCAACATCGAGATTAGTATTTAGCGAGAGTGTTTGGCAATACTCCATTTGCTTTCCCCTTGGAAATTTTTCAGCTTCTAGCTTTTTAAATATAACTAGACACTCCATTTCACTTTTCTCATCCCATTCTGACGATTCATTATATGACATAGATAAAACCTTGACTTACTAAAGACGTATAACGCCCACATAAGCGGCGCGTCTTTTGCGTCCGGCGACCGAAGGGAGCGAACTTAATGTGCTTGTTATGGGTTTGCTTCAATGTACTTGCTCTATTGCTTTTATGAAGTAATTTTTCCAACGAGCCTTCTTTGACGACTCGGGTTTTTCAAACATTGCATAACCTGTTTTAATATTACCTTTCCCGAAATACTTTAGTGGTTTTGCTTTGCCGCTCGAGAGCAACCTAGTGACCTCTGATTCCGATAATTTAAAAGCGAGGCCACCTGGCGACCATGAAGCACATATTACTTCATTGGAATAAAGCGCAGCACCACTAAAAAAGTGTTTTATCTCGATATTTCGTGATACCTCAGCCTCAATTTCAAGATCTGAAATTAACTGAGACAATTTTTTCAAAATACACTTTAGCCATTAGTGTTCAGTGACCCATAACATTTGTATATTGCGCATGCGCATTTAGCTGCTTTCTCTAATTTAGGAAGACATCACAAGGCGCTTGATTTCGTTGGGCATTATTCAAAAACGGTACGGTTCTTTCCAAACAAAGCGCGCATGCGTAATAACATTTCCTGCGATGTGCGTTAGTGCCCTAAGCTAACAGAGGACTATGGATGCGGTTTACACTCACTAGGATTCAGACAATTGGGATGTTTTTTGCGCCAGACGGCATCCGGTTAGAGAAACTAACCGGTGGGGAGTTTCCTGCTTTATAGCTATATGCGTTGTGTAAATGCGCACACGCTGTGGATCAAAGGCGAACGCTCATGTGACATCTGGAAAATATACTGCATATTTATACAGAGTGCTTTCAGAGCGAGGAAAACTATGGCTAGCCCATTCATGGAGACTTTAAGACGAGATATCAGGCTACGCGGCTATAGTATGCGTACTGAAAAAACCTACATATATTGGGTTCGCAGTTTTATCTATTTTATTGATAAGCGCCACCCATCAGAAGTTGGTGCCGTTGAAGTTAAAGCGTTTCTTACCTACCTTGCCGTAGATCGTCACGTGGCCGCAAACACGCAAAAAGTCGCATTGAATGCGTTATTATTTCTTTATCACAAATTTTTTCAAATTCAACTGGGCGACTTAGGGTTCACATTAGCCACTAAACAACGTGTTTTACCAGCCGTCTTAAGTGTCTATGAGGTGAATAGAATTATAGAACGCTTAAAAGGGCGTAATAGGTTTATCGTTGAGCTACTCTACGGCAGCGGTTTGCGAATTTCCGAATGCCTGCGATTGCGCATCCAAGATGTTGACCTTGAGCGCCTATGCATTACGGTTAAAGACGGTAAGGGTAATAAGGATCGTCAAACATTACTTAGCCCGAGAGTTGTTCCCGCGATGGCGTCCGCAATCTCGAACGCAACAGAACTGTTGACGAGCGATAACTCGCTGGGTGTCGGCCCTTCGTTGCCTTTTGCTTTGGACCGAAAATACCCCAATGCTTTTCGATCAGCCCAGTGGGCATTTATTTTTCCCTCCTCTGGGTTATGCAACCACCCCCTTACCGGCACTATATGCCGACATCATTTGCACACATCGGTCATAAGGAAGGCTTTACACAGCGCGGTTAAACAGGCGGGAATTTACAACAAAAAGGTTAACTGTCATACATTTCGGCATTCTTTTGCTACTCACCTCCTTGAGGCGGGAACGGATATAAGAACTGTGCAGGAATTACTTGGTCACAATGATGTAAAGACAACCCAAATATACACTCATGTTTTGGGCCAGCACTATGCGGGAACCACCAGCCCCCTAGATAAACTGCCACTCCAAATATAGGCGAATTTGTGTCTCAGCAAAACTAATCACTCTTTAAGAATCCTCCACTCTCACTCGCCCATTTTGCTACCATCTACTCCTCTAAATAGTCACTTGGTCTGGAGAGTCCCATGGGTCGTTTTTTTCTAAACTTTGCTTTATCCCTTTCGCTGCTTTGTATGAGCGCTGTCGCTGTTGCCGAGCAACCTAACCCCTTGACTGCAGATTCAACCTACAAGGTTGCTGGGCTTTCGCTGCCTGCCGAAATTATTGTGGATGAGTGGGGTGTGCCGCATATCTACGCTAACGATCACTACGATGTGTTTTTTACTCAGGGCTTTAATGCGGCGCGGGATCGTCTTTGGCAGATTGATACTTGGCGTCGTCGTGGTTTGGGTCAGTTGTCGGAAGTCTTCGGTGCTGACTATGTGGCGCAGGATAAAGCTGCGCGTATGTTTCTTTACCGCAAGGACATGTACAGCGAGTGGCTGGCTTATGGCAACGATGCCAAGCGTATTACGGAGTCGTTTGTTGCGGGTATAAACGCCTTTGTTAAGGTGGCCCAACAAAACCCTGACCTGATGCCTCCTGAATTTGCATTACTAGGTTATGCCCCCTCTATTTGGCAGCCTGAGGATGTTGTGCGTATTCGCAGCAATGGTCTTTGGCGTAATGTGGTTACTGAAGTTTGGCGCGCCAGACTCGCATGCAAAGATCAATTGGAAGAAGCGGCTCAATGGAAGGTGCTGGAACCGTCTTGGGAAGCTAAGGTGCCTAAGGGTTTGGACCCTTGTGTGATTCCTGATGATGTTTTAGACAACTACTTGCTGGCGAAAGCGCCGGTGAAGTTTCAGGCGGACCCAAAGCGCCAGACGTTGGCTCAAGCTGTGGTTGATGCCCATAGGTTAGACGTGGGCAGTAACAACTGGGTGGTTGCTGGCGATCGCACCACCACTGGCCGTGCTATATTGGCAGATGACCCTCACCGTGGTCATGCGGTGCCTTCCCTGCGTTATATAGCCCACTTGAATGGTCCGGGCATTGATGTCATTGGTGCCGGCGAGCCGGCGTTGCCTGGCATTTCTATTGGTCATAATGAGCGCATTGCTTTTGGTTTAACTATTTTTCCTATCGACCAAGAAGACCTTTATGTTTACCGCAAGGCTAAGAACGGCTATCGCTACCAGAATGGTGTTGAGCCTTTTACTAAGGTCACTGAAGTTATCAAGGTTAAGGGTGCGCCTAGCCAGAGCGTTGAGCTGTTGTTCTCTCGTCACGGCCCTATTGTTAGCCAAACTAAAAAGCATGCCTTTGCTGTGCGCGCTGCGTGGTTGGAACCGGGTATGTCGCCCTACTTTGGCAGCATTGAATATATGCGCGCTCAGAACTTCCGCGAGTTTGTTGGTGCATTGAATCGCTGGGGCGCGCCTTCTGAGAATCAGGTCTATGCAGACACTGACGGCAACATTGGCTACAAGCCTGCGGGCAGATTTCCTAAGCGCGACAATTGGGATGGGCTTTTGCCTGTGCCCGGTGACGGCAGCTATGAGTGGGATGGCTACTTCGACATGGATGTACTGCCTGAAGAATATAACCCTGAGCGTGGTTTCAGCGGCACCGCTAACGCTATGAGCCTGCCTGACGACTACCCTATTGAAACTTATAAGGTGGGCTTTGAATGGTCTGCGCCTTGGCGTTATCGCCGCTTGTGGGAAGTACTTGAGTCAGATGACGAGCATTCCATGGAAGATTCGTTAGCGCTACAAAGAGACTACGAGTCGGTTTTTGCTCGCTCTGTACTTGCCCAAGTGCCGGTGCTTTTATCGCGCAAAGCTGCGCCATCGCAGTTGTTGGCTGACTGGGACCATAAGCTCACCACAGACAGCCCTGCTGCGGCTCTGTGGAATGTTTGGTACTACCGTCACCTTGGACCGGCCTTAGGCGAAACCCTATCGAAAGAACCTGGTGCTGCCAGCCCAAGGATAGATACACAGACTGCCTTAAAGCTACTAGAAACTGAGCAAGGTCAAAGTATTGCTTCCAGTACGCTGGACGCTGCTTGGAATGAAACCAAAGATCTTTTGGGTGATGAGCCTGGTGATTGGCTGTGGGGGGATTTACATAAAATCAAGTTCTCACACCCTTTGCTGGCCATGGCTACGGGGGAACTGAAAGCGCAAATGGCTATTCCCGAGTATGCTCGTGGTGGCAGCGAGAACACCACCAACAATACCGGCTATAACCCAGACAACTTTCTGGTTAGAAGCGGCGCTTCTTTTAGGATGGTGGTAGATGTGGGTAATTGGGACGAGGCGAAAATGACCAACGCACCAGGACAGTCTGGCAACCCTGGCTCGCCCTACTATGACAACCTATTGAAGAACTGGGCCACAGACAGTCATCTGCCTATGGTTTATTCAAGAGCCAGAGTGGAAGCGCACAAGGCGTTTACCATTACCCTTGAACCTGCGGAGTAGAGCCTGAGAAGTAGCACCTGAAAAGTAGCGCCTAAAAATAGACCAGAGCAGCATTACCCGCTGCTCCAGTCGGAGCCCCAAACTGATAAATAGGCCAATAACGACTGGGGTTTCTAGTGAAATCTATGTTGCGGATTACTAGGCCTATTACTGATAAAAGTCCTAGTAATCGAAGCTGGGTGAAGCGCTAGGCCTTAGCCGCTAGTTCCGCGCAGATTTCACCCAACGCTTCAACGAAAGCTAAGGGCTGATCTAAAAACAAGTGATGTTGCGCATCTGCAATTTCTCGCACGGGGAAGTCTTGGGGAATTATTTCCTGCATGTAAGCCAAAGTCTGCTTTGAGAACAAATTACTTTGCGCACCATAGATCAGCGCCAGCGGAATCTTAATGGCCTGAAAGTCTTCGGGCTTGCGTTCCACGTCGGTCAACGTGGTCAGCAGATCTTCATCAAACTTCCATGCCCAGCCGTCTTCATCACGCATCAATGAATTCTTCGCAATGTACTGCAATATGTATTCGTTCTCACAAGGCTGAGGCGGTTGCAAACGAAAACGCATTAACGCGGACTCGCGGTCTGGGTAGATCTTGCCTGTGGCTCCACCCATTTTTGGCGGATCTGGAATGGGTTCATCTGGATGACGAATGCCTGAATCTACCAATACCAATCCGCCAAAGCGTTCTGGATATAAGTTAACCGCCTTCACCGACATATAGCCGCCAAAACTATGGGCGACAATCAGGGCATTGGTATCAAAGCCTGCATCGTCCATTACAGCGACTATTTCTTTAGCGTAGGTTGAACTGGAATATTCGTATCTGTAGTCAGAGTCACCCATGCCGGTAAGGTCCATAGCGGCAACTTGATATCTGTCTAGGAGTTGTGGGGCGATAAAATCCCACCATCTGGAATGGGCGTTCATACCGTGTATTAGGAGAAGGCCTGGTTTACCCGGGGATGGGTAAAAACGGTAAGCAACATCGCACTCTTCCACTTCTACCGTGCGGGACTGCGCTTCGGTGTCTACTGCTTGCCAAAACCAGTCAGGGATAGTTGGCCCTTCACTTTTATCCCAACGTGCCATATGCCCCCCTCACGGTGTCTTTCTCTTTTGGTCTTTTTGTGGTCTTTCTTTGATCTTTCTTTGATCTTTCTTTGATCTATTACGGATCTATTACGGATCTTCTTAGACCCTCTTCAGCTTTAGCTAAACGCTTGTTCTAAAGCCCTTAGCTAAAGCAGCGGTTACAACAGGTGAGCAGCCCCTCGCCGCTCACCCATTTCTACTTCTTTATAAGTAATCTCTAACTAATCTCTAAAAGAGTAGAAGTTATAGGCTACCGAAACGCTTCAAGTGAAAGTCTACATTGCCGAATAGTGTTTCGATAATGGTCAAACGCTTGAAGTAATGTCCAATGCTCAGCTCTTCTGTCATGCCCATGCCGCCGTGCAATTGCACTGCGTTTTGGCCAACAAACTTGCCAGACTTACCAATTTGAACTTTAAACGCACTGATCGCTTTTTGCGCTTCAGGGCCATAGCCTTCGTCGATACGCATGCCTGCCATGAACATTAGCGACTTAGATTGCTCATGTTCCATAAACATATCTACCATGCGGTGCTGTAGCACTTGGAATTTACCAATTGCCTGACCGAACTGCTCGCGCTGCTTGCAGTACTCTACAGTTTCTTTGTAGAGTTTTTCCATGCAGCCAACTGCTTCTGCGCCTACTGCAAGAATGCCGTCGTCAATTGCGTGCTCTAGTGCCGCAAAGCCTTGGCCTACTTCACCAACAACGCTGTCTGCGCCAACTTTGACATTATCAAAGGTAATTTCAGATGCGCGGAACGCATCTACTGTTGGATAGTCTCTACGCGAAAGACCAGCAGTCTTGGTATCTACTACAAATAAGGTAATACCGTCTTGGTCGCGCTGATCACCTGAGGTGCGAGCACTGACCACAACAAAATCTGCGCTTGGGCCGTTCAGTACCACTGCTTTGTGACCGTTAATTACAAAGCCGTCACCGTCTGCAGTTGCAGTAGTGGTTACATCAGCTAAGTTAAAACGAGCCTGTGGCTCTGCATAGGCCAACGCGCTTTGTGCACTGCCATCTATAATGCTGGGTAGGTACTTAGCTTTAAGCGCTTCGCTGCCACCGTGCTTGATTGCGCCGCCGGCTAGAATAACGGTACCCAGCATTGGCTCAATGACCAAGCCATAACCAAATTGCTCCATCATTACCATGCATTCTACTGCGCCGCCGCCAAAGCCGCCGTCAGCTTCGCTGAAACCAACGCCCAACCAGCCTAGTTCAGCAAATGTCTGCCAGTTTTGCTCGCTGTAACCTTGCTCAGAGCCAACTGCTTTTTGACGATCGTCAAAGCTGTAATCGTTCTGAATAAATCGCTCAATACTTTCTTGTAACAGTGTCTGTTCTTCTGTGAAGGAAAAATCCATCAACCTACCCCTTTTGTTTTAGCAAAACTATTTTCGTTACGAACCTAGAAATATTTATTTCTATAGCTCCATTTGTTTGAGATCTAAATATTCTCAATGAGTTCTATTAACTCGCTGTTCAACATCACCGACCCGAGTATGCGAGAGTCGATGGCCACGTTCTGGAAGCATAGTGGCCTTAGACTGAAGGTCTAAGATTACCTGTTTTCTTCAGATGTGTCGTTCAATCCTAATTCGCTGCCCGCCAAAATGTCCTTTAACTCGAACTCCTCGCGCCCGCCACCTAAACCAACCAACCCCTGTCCAACCAGACTTGAGGCGTTTTGTTCAAATAAGTGCGCTTGAGGATAGATTGGTCCCTCGTTATCAAACAAGCGTGCATCAAAATCCGGGAGAGCATAATACCCGAAGCTCGCTATTTGTAGAGCACCTAATTTTGCTCTAATTTTGTCCGCGCTAATTTGCAAAATCAGCGGGGAAAGTGTTTTTCCTTCAGATTGGGCGCCTTCTGAGTCTGGGTTTTGATTTTGCGCCAGCACCCGCAGCTCTAACGCATGTAGCACGGCTAAATCTACGCCTAGTTCGTTTATATCACGACTGAGCTCTTCATCATCAACGTAACCCTGTTGTGCAATATAGCCTTGTATATCTGTCAATTGACGTTGCAATGCGGGCGCAGTTACTTGAATTTCCGTGCCCATATTACCGGCTACTACAACCGCAACTTCGCCTTGAGGCTCTGAACTGGCGGACTGTTGAGCAATACGCTGAATAAAGGCCTGACCAGAAATAGACAAAATATCTGCTTGGTCGAGCACAACGTTGGTGAAAACCACTGCACCAAACTGGCTTTGGCTGGCGCTGGAGGGCCGTACATCAACGCCCTGAGCGGTTAGATCAACAATACACAGACCGTATTCTTCATCATCCGGGCTCGTGCTCTGATCAAGAATTTGCGCCGCTCCTTGATCTGCTTTTTGCGTGAAACCCACCAACATCCAACGAGCTGCCAGCACACCTAAAACCGCGCGCTTCTCACCGTTTAACAGATATTTGCCGGTGTCTACGGGCGCAAGCGTGGTGGCCATATGTTGGCTTAGGTCAGGCCACTGGGCTTCCTTCCAACCAAAACACCAGCCTTGAGTGAAATCTCGGATGCCTGGCAGATATTCACTCAGCAGCACTTGTGGCGCATATTCAAATAGCAATGGTCCGACATGCTCGGTGGCAAAAGTTCGGGTTGCTGGAGCATTAGCCGCCATGCAGCGACTCTGCCAAATATAATGTTCGACAGCCGACCACTGGGTACCGCCAAATTCGACTGGCCAGCCAGGCACACTCCACCCCATGTCCACCACCGCCTTGTACCAAACCTGCGCCTGTCCTGAACTGCGGCTGCTATGCACGGCCGTTTCAGCCGGCCAATACTGTGCGATAAACCCGTCCACTTGGGCGCAAAACGCTTGTTCCTGTTGAGAAAATTGAATCTGCAACGCTGCTCTCTTTAACCTCTTTTTAGCAATTATCTAGGATCGATTTAACATTTGTTTCTATTGTCCAACTTCTGCTCAAGTGAGCGTTGGTAAGCATACCGCCTAGCTGAGAATTTTGCTTTCGCCTAAGATGCAAATGGCCAAATCACATAGATAAAAGCAACCAAGATAGGCACCATACAAACAAAGAAAAAAGTCGAATTATAGGGGAAACAAGATGAGTTACAGCACCATTCTTTACGAAGTTGAAGACAGCATTCTGACCATTACATTGAATCGGCCAGAAGCGCTCAATGCATTCAACAATGAGATGCTTTTTGAATTAATAGACGCATGCGACAAGGCCGACGCAGACGACGATGTAAAAGCCATTATTGTCACCGGCGCGGGCAGAGGTTTTTGCGCTGGCGCAGACCTATCCGGCGGCGGCGACGCCTTCGACTACGACTCTAGAGCCGATAAAGAAAGTGGCCTAAGCCGAGATGGCGGTGGTCGCTTAACCCTGCGACTGTACGAGCTTAACAAGCCCATTATTGCGGCTATTAACGGCCCTGCTGTTGGCGTGGGCGTGACCATGACTTTGCCCATGGATATTCGCTTGGCCTCAACCAACGCCAAATTTGGCTTCGTATTTGCACGCCGAGGCATTGTTCCTGAAGCTTGCTCAAGCTACTTCCTGCCTAGAGTTGTGGGTATCAGCAAAGCGTTGGAGTGGTGTTACTCGGGTAAAGTTTTCCCTGCCAGTGAAGCTATGGACGGCGGGCTACTGAGAAGTTTGCACGAACCTGAAGACTTGCTGGTGGAGGCGAGAAAAATCGCCGCTGAAATCAGAGACAACACCTCCGCTGTGTCTATTACCTTGGTCCGCCACATGATGTGGAAGATGCTAGGCGCAGATCACCCAATGGAAGCGCATAAAATTGATTCTCGTGGCATTTATCATCGCGGTAAGTCACCAGATTCCAAAGAAGGTGTGGTTTCTTTCTTAGAGAAAAGACCGGCCGAATTTCCGGGTAAAGTCTCTACCGATATGCCGGAATTTTTCCCTTGGTGGGAAGCTCGAGAGTTTTCTTAACCCCCTGAAAGCGCCTAGGCTTCTGACCCAAGTTATAGATCTAGTACCACAGTTGGTACTAGGCCTTTTATTGCGGTCAGCTAAAGCCTAGTATCCGCTTTATTATCCTAATTAGATCAATACCATTAAGGAACGAATGTGAGTAACCCAGTCGTAGCACAAAAATCTCCCTACCCAGTCGACGTCGTTGAAGGCAAAAAGTACTTTTGGTGCTCTTGCGGAAAAAGCGCAAGACAACCACTTTGCGATGGTTCTCATGAAGGCACAGACTTTCTCCCCATGACTTATACCGCAGAAAAAACAAAGACTATGTTTTTCTGTGGCTGCAAACACACAAAAGGTGCGCCTCTTTGTGATGGCGCTCATAACGCACTGCCCCAGGATTAGTAAGCCCATGTTTAAGCGTCTGTTTAACTTTGATGAAAGGTCAGCTCAAAAATTAGTGACCCAACTGGAATCTAGCGACGATCTTGGGAAAGTAGATATCCTTAGGTCTCTGGCCAACAACCAAGGTTCCGCAGGGTTAACAGACCCGCTTAAAAAGACTGTAGAAAATATATTGCAGTCCTCTTCTAACGACGAAGTTAAAAGATCTGCGATGCAACTCATTGAAGACCACAGCTTATTAGAACCATTCTTGAGCAATGAAAATCTTGGGCCTGCCGCTGCAGCAAAGATAATTTCATTGGTTGGCGGCGACCTAGCCAACCCGCTAATGACAGATCCTCGAATAGTAAATGCGCGCATTGCTAATGTATGCGCTGAAGATGTTGACAGTTTAATTGGGCATGCAACTTCGCTGGACCAGCTTTGCCAGTTAGCCATGCGCGGCAACGAGGCCTCTTTACACAAGATATTGAGCAAAACAGAGATGCGCAGCGAAGCCGCGCTTACCCTATTAGAGAAGTGTTCTAGGGGGCATGACAAAGCGACCAATCGTTTGGCGCGAACTCAACTAGAGACCATTAAAGGCGCGAAGTCGTCTAAAGCTGCAAATATCGAAAGCCTTGATGCTGTAGATGACAACATCAAAAAAACTCTAAAGGTAAAGGCGACCAATCTAGATGCCCTTATCGTGCAACGAAAAAAACTCAACTTATTGAATGGCAAACGCAGCGATGCGATAAGCGCTATTGCACAATCTGAAACCGAGTTGAATGCGTTAATAGAAGGCGAGGCAACCTATTCTGCTACTGCAAATCCGCTAGAACATATCGACATTTCTGTGCCTGATGCCTCAAGCAACCCCTATCCTGATCTAATTAAACGACTAGAACAGATTGAAGTCGCGGTTAACGAAGAAAACGCCCTAGATAACTTGCAACAGCTCATCTCAGCGAAGCAGATGGTTGCACACGCTTGGTCTATTGCATCAGAGCAATTTCCACCAAATCAAAGCCAAGAAGACATTTACCGAGGTGCCAGTTCCAAAGTACAGCAACTGGTTAATGCCGCAGAAAGACTTGGTAAAGTCGCTCCCGCAGTGTTATCGCCGTTTAAGCAACCCGCCGAAAAGAATGTTAAGCGCTTGTTAGACGCTAACAAAAAATGGACTTCACGCGCAGCGCAAACACTGTCGCAAATAGCCTGGCCAAAAGAGCTGGCTGAACCGACCTTACTCAGAGAGTTTGCCGCGTCAATACAATCAGCCACTGCCGTAGTCGCTGATCTATCCGCTGAACAAAAGAAGTTAACCTCGGACCTAGAGGGCCTAATAAAGAGCATAACTGAAGCGGTAGAAGCCGGCAGTCTAAAGCAGGCTAGCCAAACATTAAGCCAAGCGCGCGCCATTCAAAAGCGCGGCATCTCCGGCTTCGAAAAAGACATTAATGCACTGAGCGGGCAAGTGGGTGAAATGCGCGATTGGCAAGATTTCGCCACGCACCCCAAACGCGACGAACTCACCACCGATTTACAACATTTGGTCAACAACCCACTGGATCCGGAAAATCAAGCAGATCGCCTCAAAGATTTGCGCCGCCAGTGGAATGCCCTTGGCAACCTACGCCGCGAAGAAGCCGAACTGCAAACTCGCTTCGACGCGTTGGCTGATCAGGCGTTTGCCGTGTGTAAAACCCACTACGCAGAACAAAACACCATAAAGAAAGAGAACCTGAAACGACGCAAGGTACTGTGCGCAGAAGTACAAAATTATCTACAAAACACAGATTGGGCGAAGGCCGACATTCAAGCAGTTGAAGGCATCATGCGCGCTGCGCGAACAGAGTGGCGCACCTACCACCCCTGCGACATCAAAGCGCTTAGAGTGTTGGAGAAAGAATTTGAGGCGGCCCAGGCACAACTATACCAACATATAAAAAGTGGTAGGGACACTAACATTGCGGCAAAAGAATCCATTGTTGCTGACGCTAAAGCGTTGTTAGAGCTTGAAGACATAGAAGCTCAGACCGGCCGAGCGAAAGAACTACAAACTCGCTGGAAAACTATTGGCAGCACGCCTAGAGGCATAGACCAACGTTTGTGGAAGGAATTTCGTAGCGTCTGCGACGAAATATTTAAGCGGCTAAATACTTCCAGAAATGCAGCCGCAATAGCTAACAAAGAACAACAAAAGGTAATGGATGATGCCATTGCCGCTTTTAATACCAAGCAAGTCGATCCAAGCGTATTCAGGGCGGAATTCGAAACATTGGCAGAGTTGGCAGACCAAACCGCTTTAACCGGCGACCACATAAGGCAGCTGAAAGGCTTGCGGGCATTAATGGAAGGTCTGCAACAAAATGCTAAGCAGGCCAAAGTGAAATCTCGCCTGCAACAATGGAGCGAATGGGATACCGCAGTAAGTGAGGGCGAGCAAAATAATGAACCTATAGCATCGCCTCATACTATTTTTGTCAGCCGCATTAATGGCGTCTCAGCAGGCGAAGACCTCGAGAAGCTCACGCTTGAAGCGGAGATTGCGGCCGATCTACCTAGCCCAGAGAAAGACCAAGCCTTGAGAATGGCCTTACAGGTTGAACTCATGAACGCAGGGCGGCGCAACATGCAGCTTATAAATAACCAAGAATTTATCGATCGCTGGTGCGCAACCGGACCCAAGCTGAAGAAACACAATGCACTAAGAAAACGTTTCTTCAGCGCATTGGAGCACCGCTTAGGTTAGTCGAACTGACAGAGCGTTAGCCCACGCGCTTACGCTCTATTAATTCGTTGAAGTCAGTGCGTTGAAGTCAGTGCGTTGAAGTAAGTCAGCTAGTTCGATAACACTGGAGCAGAGTTTGGGACAGCATTTTCACAGTCGTCTAAAAAGGTCGTTTCAAAAAGTCGTCCGCAATCTGTCAAAGACCCTTGAGAGGAAAATTAAGAGCAATCTTGGCTCCGCCCATTTCGCTGTCGCTGATAGATAAACCACCTTCATATAAAGCCACCAATTCCTTCGCCACAGCCAAGCCAATACCCTGACCTGACACTTGAGTATCTAAACGCAAGCCGCGACCTAGAACTTCCTCACGCATGGTATTTGGAATGCCTGGACCGTCATCTTCAACAGTTATTCTAATGCCACTGTCAGCGGCGTGCGCTACTGCACCTTCATCAACGCATATGCGCACCGAGTATTTACCGTACTTACAGGCATTCTCAATAACATTGCCCAGTATCTCTAACAAATCTCCCTCGTCGATTCGCAACTTGGGTTGCGTATGCAGTTCTAACAACAAATCCATCTTCGGGAAGGCTACTTCTAACGTACGCACCAGCTTCCGTGTTACCTCAGCTACATCTATTTGCGTGCTCAACATCACTGGCGCGGCCACCACCACACGAGCCAATTGGCGACTCACAGTATCTTGCATTCGGTCAATTTGATCTTTGATCAAACTTTTATCTATCACCACCTCTACTAACGCATTGCGTAAAACGCTCAACGGCGTCTTTAAACTGTGCGCCAAGTTATCCAAAGCTTGTCGATAGCGCACACGCTGCTGTTGTTCGTGACTGGCAAAGCGCTGCAAATTTTCCGCCAGCCCTGACAGCTCCAAGGGATATTCATTGCTCAGTTCACTGCGCGTGCCGTGCTCTAACTCGCGCACTTCTTTTTGCATAACCAGCAATGGTTGCAACCCCCAGTTTAAAGCCAGTAGTTGGGCAAGGATAAAGAACAACGTGGCACCGCCTAGGCCCAGCCAGAGATTCTGTCGAAAATCATCTATAGCGGCTAAGTAAGGGGCTTGGTCAACTATGGCTGTAAAAACCACTTGATTAGGTTCAATACCCTCCCATATCACCGCATAACTCAGCTGAAACTTTGCCGGGGCACTATCAATATTGGAGAATGTAAAGACGCCCGGAGCAACGTTTGTAAACGATAAACTATCGCTAAAGTTTGATGAATCGATAGATTGAAGTGAAGGCGAGCGCCAAAGAATTTGCTTTTGATCAGTAGTTACTATGGCATAAAGACCAGATTCTGCTTGAGCCAGGCGCGGGTCAGCAAGTGATTGATTAAACACTAAACTGGCGCCCTCTTCTTCGGCAGCACCCATAAGCGCGTAGACCACTAACTTTAATTGTTCACCTGCACCTTGAACAATACTAGCCGAATAAGTGCGATCCAGCACCCAGCCCGTGGAAGTCAAAAAGACCACCAAAATCAGACTGGTGATTGAGATGAGTCGGCGCTGAATTGAACCTGGCATTAGCAACTCGGCGCCGCAGCCAGCTGCGTATTAGTCCAACAACCCACCTTGCATAACAGGCAACTCAGTCTATGCCGGGGCAGGCAGCGGCGTTTAAGTGCCATTGTGAGCTGCACTAAATCTATAACCCTGACCACGAATAGTTTTGATCAAATTAAGTGGCGCTATTTTTTTGCGCAAGCGACCAACAAATACTTCAAGCACATTACTGTCACGGTCAAAATCTTGTTCGTACAAATGTTCGGTAAGTTCGGTCTTGGAAACAATACGTTCTTGATTGAGCATCAGATACTCCAACACCTTGTATTCAAACGCCGTCAGCTCAATGGCATTTCCCTGCAAGGTCGCAATCTTGCGACTGGTATCTAAGCTCAACCCTGCGCAGTCAATTATTGGCGTAGCATGACCGGCAGAGCGACGGATCAATGCATTGAGTCGTGCTAGCAATTCTTCCATTTGAAACGGCTTGGTCAAGTAATCATCGGCACCTGCATCAAGCCCACCCACTTTATCTTGCCAATGACTTCTAGCCGTAAGTACCAGTATGGGGAATTCACGTTTTGCGGCGCGTAATGATTTAATCAAATCAACACCATCCAACTTGGGCAAACCTAAATCAATAACGGCAGCGTCCACAGGATATTCGCTACCGTAGTAAAGGCCTTCTTCGCCATCCACAGCCACATCTACCACATAGCCTTCGCCGCGAAGATGTGTGGCGAGTTGCTCGCGTAGATTCGCTTCATCTTCTACAACGAGAATGCGCATAAACTACCTACTTTTTTGTACACGGCCACGATCATCTACCACCACGGTTAACACCCGACCACCATCGAGCAGTAGGCGAATATGATGGCGTTGACCTTGGCCATTTTTTGATTGAGCTGAAAGCAAACGGCCACCATTTTGACTGAGCGCAATGTTAATGGCTTGTTGCAAGGATACTTGCGGTGCGTTGCGCACTCCGGGTTTAGCCAAAAAGCCTTGGCGAGATGGGTTATTTTCGGCGTAGGCAGTTGTCCCGACCATTGGCCAAGGCGTAACAAGGGCACCAAGAAGTACCCAATAACAGATTTTTTTCATACTCATGATGGAAATATAGCAGGCCATTTACTTAATTACCCAAAACAAATAGCTGTAGTAACTATCTAACAGAACTATCTAACAGAACTATCTAAGAGAACTATTTGAAAAAAACAGAAGTGACAAATAGTTGTCGCAAACAAGAGAGTCCAAAACGACGACAAAAACCCAGGCTGTTATGAGAGGTAATTATCGCCGGCCGGATTTTTGTAATGGCCTCTCGATCATCCGCTTGGCGTAAGTTAATTTGCCACCAAGCGTGCACCGGGCCAAACCCTAGCTAGCCCGCAACTAAACCGGACTAAGCTGGATTGACTCTAACTCTAACGCGCAAAGATTTTCCTGGATCACGGTCTAAACGTGTTTGATAAGTTTGTCCGGCATAGACATAACTTACATCGTAGCCAAGCAAATGGTCTTCCGTTCGTTCTTCATAAACAACGTTGCACACTTGCTCGTGTCTGTAGGTAACAGCCGCATTCCTTCGATTTGCCTGGTGGCGACGGCTAATGTCTCGACCAATGGTGTAACCCAATATGCCACCAACGGCGGCACCTACTCGCTTATTGGATTTTTTACTCCCTACCGCGTTACCCAGAGCACCGCCTATTAAAGCGCCTACAACACCGCCCGTTTTAGAGTCGCGGACCGGTTCTTGATAAGCCACCCGCTCTTGTCGGCAGACCTCTTTGGGCTCCTCATAAACGACGGTTTCATAAACTGGAGTAGATGACACCACTCTGGCCTGCTTGTAACTGGACTCCGCGAATGCAGCCGTTGAAAAGAGGCTGAGACCTGCAACCAATACCGCAGATTTTAGTCTGTTACTTGTCGTACCGACTGGATTTACGTTGTTGTCTAACGAACCATTGGAAAGATTTTTATCTGTCATCGCTGTCACCTATCATTAGATATTCAAGTTGATAGAACAATAGCTGGGGTTAACTGAACACACTCTGAATAGCAGCAAAAGACGAATTATCGTCTAGCACGTACAATACGCCTCCTACTAACATTGCTTCGCTCAAGCCTAGAGGACAGTAAACCTGTGAACGGAAACAAACTCCGGCTAACCCTTACCGAAGGCGGCATGATTCTTTATTGGATTTTTGCCTCATTGGTGGCCCTTGATGTACTCATGGTTGCACCAGAATATATGTACTCGGACTACACCAATCCAACAATGGTCGCCAGGAACTGGTCGTTCTTACCTATAGACGCACTTTTTGCCGTTGCAGGCCTTTACGGCCGTTTTGGAAAAACCGGTGGCTTAGGACGAAACATACTTTCGACATTCTCACAGTCACTAATGCTCTGCGCGGGCGTAATGGCAATTTCGTTTTGGATTGTAGTAGGTAGCTTTGATCCGTTTTGGTGGTCTATGAATTTATGGTTAGTTGCGCTGGCATCATGGGCGTTACTAAAAACTTATCGGACTCGCGGACGTTTTATTGCTGACTGACTGCTTTTAACTGGCCCGAGATCGGCATAATACTCAGTAGTTAACTTAACGACACTGCGCGAACGCTGTGATCTTCTGCTAGTGTAACATTCAGTCCCGGCTGCAGGTTTGGTGACTGCCACTGCCAGCGTGTTAGCCGCTCGTAATGTTCTATGAAGCGCTTTAGCTGTACCCAGGACATGCGCTGAGGCTTGGGCAGGCGCGCTTCTTGTTCTCCACGCCATTCATGCACCTGAGCAAAACTCGGCGCTTTAAGCTGCACCCAATAGTCCACATGGGGCCATAAATCAGTGTAGCCATTTTGAATTTGCTGGTTCACCCAGCGCCGCCATAGACCATCTTCATCTTCGGCTTCTTCAAGTGCATTTACGGCTTTATCCAACAAATGCTCAGGCTGAGGCTGCACACCTAAACACCAACCTTCGAGCACTAATACTGAGGCCGCAACGTCACTAAAACCGTTGCGGTCATCCATACCCTTGTTAAAACTAGGCAGGTTCATTTTCACTGGCGGCCTTGGGGCATTGTTGAACTCAGGCGCATTGATTGTTGAGATTGTCTCTAGTACTTGTTGCAGCAATGCCACGTCGTGAGTACCGGGCACACCCCGAGTCTGAAGTAACGGATGCACCGTTGCAGCAAGCGAACTACGTTGCGCACGAGTTAGATAAAAATCATCCAAAGAAACCGCTACGGCACTGACACCCAAAGCAGATATTGCAGAGACCAAATACTCGGCAAGAGTGGACTTACCAGAGCCTTGGCTACCACAAATACCCACGACACTCAGCCCTTTTTCAACAACCATCGGCGCCAATGCGCTACTGAACAGTTGCCAATCCGTAAAACCCACTGGGGTGATTTTGCTGCCAGCATTTTTGCTGCTAGCAAAGGCAACATCGCTATTTGCAGCCGACGCCAACTGTTGCTGTAACTTTTTTAAATTCAATGATGCCCCCACTTTCTAGCAGTTTTTTGCCATCGAAATCGCCCCAGTTGCGCGCTTCAAATTGCCGCGCACCGCCAATTGCGTCGTCAGTATACGAGTAGGCGTTGTCTTTGAACTCCTACCTTTGATCTACACTGGGTTATTCCGCCCCTTTATCTAGTGTACTTTACCTCTTACAAAGCGACGCTTATCGAGTAGCGCTGATTATTTAGCACGGTAAAATCGCGCTTATACGAAACATACACAAAGATTAGTTTAATCTTCTAGTGGTATTAGGCTAAATCTACGCTCAAGCATGCACCCGCTACTAAATAAAACCTACTAGGGGGGATCTGGATTGAGAAAAAACGTAGCGCAGCCCTAGCTGATTGAACCAGCTCATATTTTTAAACGAGGTTGATCAAAAGGTTAATCCATCACCAGTACACTATTACGGAGTAGGTAAATTGAACACTAAACTGTTTGGTTTTTGTTGCACGACGCTCGTCATCGGCTCAATCCAGGGCTGCGCTGTGTCAGAGCAAGCGTCCATCACTGAAAACACTGCTGAACCAATAACTGTGCGCAAGAGTCCCAACGATGACAGAGATTATCGCTACGTTGTGCTGCCAAATAAAATGCGTGTCTTATTAGTCTCAGATCCGAGTACCGACAAAGCGGCTGCGGCGCTGTCTATTTATAGAGGCAGTTTTCACGAGCCCGACTCACGCCCCGGCATAGCGCACTTTTTAGAGCACATGCTATTTATTGGTACAGAAAAATACCCAGAGGTAGACAGCTTTCAAAACTTCATCACAGGTAATGGCGGCTCCTCAAACGCCTATACAGCCCAAGACCACACCAACTACTTCTTCGACATTCAAACCAGTGGATTCAATGAGGGTCTAGACCGTTTTGCGCATTTCTTTATCGACCCTCTTCTTTCCCCAGAATATGTGGAGCGGGAAAAAAATGCCGTACATTCAGAATATCAAATGCAGATTAAAGACGATGGCTGGCGCGGCTATATGGTCAGCAAGCAAGCCCTGAACCCTGCACACCCCGGACATAGATTTACTATAGGCTCTTTGGAAACATTGAAGGGCGATGTCGGCAGCGACCTTATGAGTTTTTTTGCGCAAAACTACTCTGCTGACCAAATGGGCCTTGTGGTGTTATCTAATCAGTCTTTGGACGAGTTAGAAACGCTGGTAACACCCTTGTTCAATCAAGTTAAGAATACCGATATCGGCTCTAGCTATCCTGATAAAGCGCTTTTCACCAAGGCTCAACTACCCGTTGTGCTGACGTCTATTTCGCTTAAAAAGAAATATCAAATCGCCTATAACTTCCCCATGCCCAACACACGGGAAGTCTATAAAACCAAACCTGAGCAATACATTAGCAACCTCTTGGGACATGAAGGCCAAGGCAGTTTGCACAGTGTCTTGAACGAGCAGGGCTGGATCGAAACCTTAAGTGCCGGCACCCAAAGTTTTGACCGCCAGAACAGCCTACTGTCAATTAATATTGAACTAACGGATGAAGGTCGCTCGCACATAGCAAAAATAACCGACCTACTATTTCAATATATTGACTTGCTTAAAGCTGGCACGCCAGAGGAACGTATTTACCTCGAACAAGCCAAGGTTGCGGAACTGAGTTTCCGCTTTCAAGAAAAAGGTTCAACTGTGGGCTTTGTTTACCAAATGGCGCCTCGTTTAGACGAATACCCGGCTGAAGACCTGCTTGTTGCACCCTATTTAATGGAAGGCTTTGACGCAGCACTGATCAGCAAATCTTTGAGTTTTCTGCGCAAAGACAATGTGTTTATGGAAATTTCTGCACCGGACTTAAAAACAGACCAGGTAGAACCTTGGTTTAACGTACCTTACTCATTACGTGTGGGCGAGCTTGAGAGCGTGAAACTTGAGGGTGCAAGTTTAAACTTACCGCCGGCCAACCCTTACTTACCCAACAATCTAAACTTACTGCCAGAAGACAGCGAAACCATTAAGCGCGTAACCAACAGGCCCGACCTGCAACTATGGCTAGACACCGATGTAACCTTTGGCACGCCACGAGCGAACACCAGCATATTGCTACTAACCAATAATGGCCTGAGCAATCTCAAAGATGCGGCGTATGCAGCGTTATATCGTCGCTTGGTGAACGACACCTTAAGCACCACTGTATATCCCGCCTATCTCGCGGGCCTTGGTTACAGCCTTAGCAGTAACGAGTCTGGATTTAGCATTTCGCTTAATGGCTACCAAGACAAGCAAATGCAATTACTTGATACCGTAATAGATCATCTGCTTAACTCTGAGTTAACCAAGGAGCGTTTTGCTACCTTTAAGACCGGGTTGATTAAGGATTGGCAGAACGCAGCCAAGAACAAACCCTATACTCAAACACTTAGTGCGCTTAACACTGTGCTGGTCTCATCCAGTTGGTCGCCTGAGGCGCTAGCTAACATTTTGGCACCCCTAGAACTCAAAGAGCTGGAAGCATGGCGAAAAATTAAACTAGCAAAAATAGGCGTTATCGCTGGGCTACACGGCAACGTGTCAGCTAAAGACGCTCGAGCGCTAGAAGATTTACTGCAACAAAAACTGCCTATGGCCGCCATTGCGAAAGAGCAGTCGTCGGTGTCCGACATTACCGAACAGCTGCTATTGAACCTTAATGTTGATCATAACGACGCTGCGCTTTTGCTTTACGTTCAAGACCCAGACGATAGTTTTGCCAGCAGGGCCAAGAGTGGTTTAGCAGGTCAAATTTTGCGTTCGGCTTATTTCTCTAGTCTACGTACAGACCAACAACTGGGATATGTGGTGAGCGCGGGGGTACGTCGATTAAATACACGCAGTGGTAACCTGTTCCTTGTGCAGTCTCCAAAAGCTGGCGCCGAGGATCTAGAGCTAGCAACACTGACATTTATGCAAAACTACATAGACCGTTGGAAAGATCTAAGTGATGCGGAATTTGCCCAGCAAAAGTCAGGCCTGATCAGTCGACTCACGGAATCTGACAAAAACTTAGGTCAACGCAGTCAGAAGTACTGGCAGAACTTAAACGATGAAAACTATAACTTTGACTCCAATGAGCAAATTGCTGCCGAAGTGGAAAAACTCAGCAAGGCTGAAATGGGCGCGTTTATGCAAGATATCCTCGAGCGTTTGCAGAGTAAGCGCATACTTATTTTCAGCCCGGGCAAGTTTGAGCAAACTCCCAACGAAGGACGTTTGTTAAAAGATTCATTGGTGTTTAAGAAGTAACCCCCCATAAATTGCTATAAAACCGCCCTTGATAGAGTTTTCTCGACCCTTAGGCGGAGTATCGGTACTCAGACCTCCACAATCACGCTTACTTAGCTTTTATCCGTTTGGACTAATAAGTCATTGTGAACTCTTTTGCTTCGAGAAAAAATTTGGCGGCACTGTATTGGCCAAATCAGGCACAAGGCGGGCTGCCTTTTTCTATACTCTTAATATTGTTTGGCGTGTTGATTATCAGTATCTCTGCGCAGATCCAAATTCCCTTTTACCCAGTACCAGTAACTATGCAGACTTTCGCGGTACTCGTTATGAGCATGGCATTTGGCCGCTGGCTTGGCGCAATGACAGCTAGCGTTTACTTAGTCGCCGCAATCCTCGGCCTACCTGTTTTGGCAGGCAGCAGCGAAACATCCGCTAACTTTGCATTATTGACCAGCCCAACTAGCGGCTTCCTGGTGGGTTTCATAGTCGCTGCCTGGACAGTTGGCTGGCTTGGAGAATTAGGCTGGGGAAAAAGTTTCCGTTGGACACTGTGCGCAATGGTTTTTGGCACTTGTATCATTTTAATACTGGGCATGCTGTGGCTAACGTTTACTTACAGCTGGAGTGAAGAACAAGTATTAAAGACTCTAATGCGCTTAGCACCCGGCGCAGTCTTAAAAATATTGATGGCCTCAATCTTAATGCCTTTGCTTTGGCGCAAAGGCCAAACCTTAAGCCGCAGGCGAAATGCGCGTTAGGGCATATTGCTGGGCAGATCTAGCCTAAAAGGTGGCAGCGACTCAATAAGCGCACGTCCATAACGTTGGGTAACGATACGTTTGTCGAGCATAGTAATGGTACCGAAATCTTTTTCATGGCGAATTAGACGGCCACAAGCTTGAACCAATTTCAGTGCAGCATCAGGTACGGAAATTTCATAAAAGGCATTTCGCCCCCGCGCTTCCGCCCACTCTGCAATGGCTTGGTCAATGGGGTCATCTGGCACCGAGAAGGGTAACTTCACGATAATCACATGGCGGCAGTAAGCACCGGGTAAATCTAGCCCCTCTGAGAAACTGGAAAGCCCAAATAGATACGAGCCTTCTTTGGCATCAACGCGCCGTTTATGTTCCACAATCAGCGCCTGCTTGCTGCCATCGCCTTGCACCAACAAGCCATCTGAGAGCTTATCCGGCAACGCCTTTACAACCGCATTCAATTGCCGCCATGAAGTGAACAGCACCAAGGCCGATTCTTCGCGTTTTAACAAATCCGGCAAGAGCTCGGTAATTTCCGCGCTATGGGCTTCAAAATCTCGCGGGTCTGATTGCATACTGGGCACATGAAAAGTGGCAATTTCCGGATAGTTAAAGGGGCTAGCAATAACCAATGTTGGCACATCCACATTCAAGCCCACCCGTTCAATAAAACGGTCAAATCGCCCCAGGGCGGTGATGGTAGCTGACGTACAAACCGCGCCATAACAACGTTGCCAAAGTACTTCTTGCAGAATGTGTCCAGGCTCAATAGGCGCACTGACCATTTCTACATCATAGGAATTTCTATTCAACCAACGAGCGTAACGCCGTTGTTGCTTAGACCCACTGGCGTAATCTTCAAGTAGAGCCTTGGTCGCCAAGGCTCTACTTTGCAACTGACCCACCGGAAGCAACCAGTCTTCCGCCTCGAAGGCTTTTTCCCAATCCAAATTGCCGGCAACGGCTTCTTGCAATAGATCGTGGACGCGCTCTAAATCATCACAAAGCTTGTTCATGGATGGCAGCGTGGCCAGCGACAGGTCCATTAACGTCTCAGGCACTTCACCTAAAGGAAAACGGTAAATCTCGCGGTCTTCGTCCTTCGTCTCGAAGGGCATCATGTTAAGACCAGCAGACAGCGCCTCGAACATAGACTGCAGCGCCACAGTTTCTCCAGCCACACTGGTGGCTAAGGCGAGCAAATTGTGTGGGCGGGCAAAACGCTGTGTCAGCGAACTGAGAATATTATTGACGTTGTCTAGCCACTGATAAGTACTGTTAATACGTGCGCTGGTAGAAAAATGATTCTGAGTTTTGTCAGCAATATGGTGGGCTTCATCAAGGACATAAATGCAGTCTTCTGGATCAGGTAGCACCGCACCGCCGCCTAAAGCTAAATCCGCAAGTACCAAATCGTGATTGGCAACAATGACATCCGAGCCTTCCAAATTACCCCGAGCGCGGAAAAATGGGCACTGCTTAAAAAACGAGCAACGGTTATTACTACATCCGCGGTGGTCCGTGGTCACGGTAGACCAAGCGCCGTCTGCCATAGATTCGGGCCAACTATCAAACTCACCATCCCAAGCGCCTTGACCATAGCGGCTGAGCATTTCTTGGTAGAGCACGGTGTGATCTTCATCGGACACGTCAAAAATCGGAATGGCCTGTTGTTCTTGGTACTTTAAATGATCGTCAAGACGCTTCAGGCAAACGTAACGGCCGCGGCCCTTGGCCAAGCTAAGGCTAAAGGATAGCCCCGATCTTTCTTTAATGTCCGGCAAATCTTGCAGCACCACTTGCTCTTGTAGCGCCACAGTAGCGGTACTGAGCACTACGGTTTTCCCTAGGCTTTGGGCCACTGGAATGGCGGCCAAACAATAAGCAGCGGTCTTACCGGTACCCGTCCCAGCTTCCACTACGGTCACTCGATCGCCATCACCTGCCAAGGTGCGAGCTATCTGGGCAATCATCTCACGCTGACCACGACGTGGCTTGAAATCTCTAGATTCCAACCAAGTGCGGTAAGCAGTTTGAATTTTGTCTTTTACTTTGTCGGTAAGGGCTGAGGGCATGTGCGAACTCTGCGGGAAAGCGCTGCGTAATCCAAGCAGATAGGTAAGATATTTCTGCTCACAACGAATTGTAAAGTCGCTAAGGCATGACATTGAATAGTTTAAAGGAGTGTGCGACTGTGCAGCCATATCTAATAAATGACAAAACAATGATCAAAACACTTACCAACGCGCCGACTAACCCCGTTACCAGAACAATTATTAAAACAAGGGGGAAACTCGCTACTAAAAGCGCTGTAGCGGCGCTAAAAAACCGATCAACCTACTTAAATATCGCCAAAAATCTAGCATCTGTCTTGGCTTTGAGCGCCCTCATACTCGGCGCTCACGCCGACCCTAGACTGACTACACCGCCGGGCTTCAGTATTACCAAACTACCGTTTTCAGTGCCCAAAGCGCGACAGCTCGCCCTTACAGACAACGGCACGCTTATTGTCGGTTCGCGCAAATCTGGCAACGTGTACGCAATACCCAACGCTTTAACCGCCGCAAACCCCAAGGTCATCACGTTATTTGACGACCTTAATGAGCCCAGTGGTCTAGCCTTGGCAAATGGCGACTTGTACATTGCCGCAGTGTCAAAAGTGCTTCGGATAAACGATATTGAAGATCAGTTAAAGGCCAACCCACTGTTTGATGTAGTGACGGATACGCTGCCGACAAAAGCGCATCATGGCTGGAAGTACATAAAGTTTGGCGAAGACGGCATGCTTTATGTGCCCGTTGGCGCGCCATGCAATATTTGCCTTTCCCAGGATAAGCGCTTTGCCACGATGCTGCGTATGGACCCAGCAACAGGGGCAACTGAAATCATCGCCGAGGGTCTACGCAACGTTGTGGGCTTTGCATGGCATCCAGAAAGCAAAGACTTATGGGTGAGCAATAATGGTCGAGATATTTTGGGCGACGATATACCAGCCGACGAGCTGAATGTGATCCCTGCGAACAACTCCAAACCACTGCACTTTGGCTACCCTTTCGTCCACTCCAACAATGCAGGCGACACCGCCGGCTTAATCAAGGACCCCAAGTTCGGTGATCATGAGGATGCGGCCAAGCATACTTTTGAGCCCGCTGCTGTGCGTATCCAAGCACACTCTGCGCCTATTGGGATGACTTTTTATACGGGTTCTGAATTCCCAGCCCAATACAAAAACGCGCTTTTCGTCGCTGAACGTGGTTCGTGGAATAGAAGTTCCAAGGTGGGCTATCAATTAGCTGTTATGACTATGGACGCGTCGGGTAACCCCGTATACGAACCCTTTATCTATGGCTGGCTGGAAGGTGAAGAAGCGTGGGGCAGACCCAATGACGTGCTGCAAACTAAAGAAGGTCACCTCCTGATCTCCGATGACAAAGCAGGCGCTGTCTACTTAGTGCGTTACAACCAAGCACTGGCGTCAAACTAACCGCCACCCAAACAAGACGCTCGTTATGCCAAGCCCCAAGAATTTCTCGGGACTTGGCCTTTACGTGCTAGAGGCCTACCAGCCCCGTCACTCCCACACCGGACAGGGTACGCAACCCGTGACTCGGCGATTTCATTCATTAGGATTTTAGCCCGCGCGTCGACAACAATTTTCAGTGAATCCGTCAAGCTAAGAAGAACACCTTAATCGCGTATATCTACCTCAACTTTTTGCTTCGGCATGAGAGATATTTCCATAGGGGCAAAGTGCTCCATATCTACATCAATGAGGTATGGACCCTTTGTCTCCATCGCCAAATCCATAGCTTCAGCAAATGCTTCGACACTGGCAACACGCTGTCCGGGCACGCCCATACTTTGCGCCATCTGAGCAAAGGCCACTTTACCTAAATCAGTTTCGTTTACTCGACCAAAACGGTTTTGCTGCAACCAGCGCAAAATCCCGTATCCCGAATCGTTAAATACGCAAATAATCAACGGCACCTGATACTGCGCACAGGTCGCAAGTTCTGTCGCATGAAACATAAAGCCACCATCGCCGTGGATGACCATAGTTTTGCGCTTGCTGGCTATGGCTGCCCCCACACTCATAGGAAAGCCGGGGCCAATCGCACCAGAAGTGGGATTTATTGAGGTACGCGGTTCTAAGATAGGGAACTGCTGATTGCCCCAGTTGTAGGCTGAAATTGTTTGATCCCGAACAAACACGCTGTCTCTCGGCAACTTTTCACGAATGCAGTCCATTACCAGGGGCCAATCATCGCCTAAGCGAGCGCGCATAGCGCCACGCACGCCATCCCTAGACTCCCAGAGTTTGGCATTGAATTGACCGTCGTTGGGTAGTGTTTCCAAGCAGCCAGCGTTGATTCCTTGCAGCGCCAGCTTCGCGTCAGCGATAACACCAATATGCGCAGTGTGCGTGCGACCGATCATGTTGCCATCAATATCAATGTGCACCAGCTTACCCGGAGGGGTTTGACTGGCAAATTGCCCGTCCACGCCCACCGCGAACTTAGTACCAATAGCCAAAGTTAAATCTGCACCCTGTATAGCGTTATAGATGCCTGCGGAATTGTAATAGTTACCCATGCACAACGGATGATCTTCAGGAATAACACCGCGTCCATCCACAGTGGTCAAAACAGGCGCATCGAGATACTCAGCCAACGCCAAAAGCTCTTTGTGAGCATTTGCGGCAATCACACCGCCACCAGCAATGATAATACGTTTGGCGGATTGGCTGAGGGCATCAACAACTTTGTTTATGCGGCCTTCGTCGGGTGCAAAGGCCTGATTACTTGGCAAAGATACTTGTACTGGCTGAGCGTCGGCATATTGAATATCTATGGGTATTTCAATTGCCCCTGGGGCACCTCTACCGGTGAACATATCGTTTATTACTGCACTAAAAGCGCCGCCTAACTGGTTTACGTGACGGGGGCTTTCTACTCTGCGACAAACCGAGGCCAACATGGGGACCTGATTTTCTGCTTCGTGAATGTAGCTAAGACCACGTCCATAAAAGGCAGTTTCCGCCTGACCGGTAATTACCAAGACTCTAGAAGACCCATACTGGGCTTCATAAAGACCAGTAACGGTATTTGATGTGCCAGGGCCAGTAGACGCAATCATCACACCAAGCTTGCCGCTTGCTCGGGCATAACCATCGGCTGCATGGGTTCCGGCTTGTTCGTGGCGCACGTCAATAATTTTGCTTTTACCGAGTCGATTTATGGCATCTAGTATTGGCATATTGTGGATACTAACAATGGCGAAAACATGCTCCACCTCAAGTTGGGCCAAGGCGTCGGCGATTAAATCTGCACCGGTAAAACCGGCCGTATTGCTGGACATAAAAACTCCTAAATAGACAAAAATTGAAAGGACCGACAAGGTGATAAATCTCCTCCAGCCTCTCCAAACAGAGAGTTAGAACTATTAGGCGACAAGCCCAACCTGTCAAGTAAAGGAGATTGGCGACACAAAAACGGCGAAGAACACTGAAGGCCCAACTTAAAATGAGGTTGAAGGGCGGCTTGAAGAACTGGTTGAAAGCCTGGTTAACACACCCTTTTAAAAAGGCTGCAAAACTCTGTGAGAAATTTGAAAATTAGCCATTGGAGCTACCAAAGTGATCTGACCTGAAGCGAATAATTGGGCGCTGACCCAAAATACGTCGCAAGATATGGTTCATAGTGGCAGGATCGCGTTCAAAATCATTATGACGACGACTGGTAGAATTTTTATTCCGCTGCACATTGCCTTGGCTAATGACGAAATCCACATCGTCTATATTTTCAACACCCCGCTCGTCAACGTCTCGACTCAAACCCAAAAGAGGTACGACAGAACCGTCGCTGCAACCTTCTTCCAATACTCTAGAGATCAGATGAAGAATTGATTTACCGTAAATACCGGCAACATTGTCCTCCAACTCGAGATTTTCGCTCAAGTTATATACCGCTATATCATCAATGTTCGACATTTGGGGCCGATACATAGTTGCATAAGTGTCTATGGTTAAAGTTGGCGCCAGCAATGACAGTGTAGCGATTTTCGGCTTGGCGCTGTTATTAACTAGCGAATTTAGGAGGTGGCCCAAAAGCAAGCTGCCGGCGCCGTGTCCAGCAAGGTGAATTTTCTTACCCTTTAAACCTTGCGAAGATTCTACCAAATACTGAAGGAATGTATTCGCCACCTTTATCCCGTCACCCTTGGGCGCAAACCCAGACTCCGCACCGTATTTCATTTCTCGCCATAGCGCCCTACCGCTGCGACCCAACAAAATCTCTGTTAGACGATCTGAAAGCTCATGACCCGAACCCAAGCGCGCTTCGGATTCATCGCTACGATCGGACAAAAGACTTTTCACATCATCAACAAAACCGGAGCCATACATAAAGTGATAGGGGTAAATACGGTTAGCTTTGAAGACAGGCTGCATGACTGCAATTTTTTGCGCGCAGGCTTTTGGGCTACTAAAGCTATCGTGAGCATAAAACAATATATGATCGTAGCTGTCGCTGTCAGCGACTCGCTTTGCTGTTTCTGCGACGTCCTCCGAGCTACTAAAGTAACGCCCGCGATTATAGAAATTGCCATCATCTAAATGAACGAAGTGGCCCATAATCTCATTACGACGTGGCGCACGTTGAATCGATAACCCCGCAGAAATAGCTTCACGCGCGTGGCCTGGGAAAACTTGAGGTGTAGGTAGTGCCAACTGAAACACCCACGCGTCTCTGATGTTTTCCTGCCAATCCTCATACGACCAATGGGCCACACCTTTGTTACCCCAACCTTCACCGCGAGAATTTTGCACATAGAAGCCTGTGGCGTCGTAACCTACAATGGCAAACGCATGACCACCGGTGGCAGCATAAGTGTTGCGCCAGTTTATTTTCCCTTTGGCAATTTGATTCATTGCCCAACCCTTATGGATCATTGCAGATACATAAATAGCGCCTGTTTCATTCAACGCTGCATGGAAATCCGCTATCGACAAACTCACCCTGTAATAAGCGCCAATGGTTACCCTCCTGGCTTCTTCGGCGCGATAGGCTGTTAATTGGCCGGGCTTATTAGTGGTGAAGGACCAATCGGTACTGGAACAAACACCCATATTAAACAGGCCTTTTATGGCACCTCTACAACTTGCGCCTACATAATCCTCACCAGGCCAATCATCAAATTTCTTCGCCATTTCATAAAGCATGCGCGGACTAACTACAATTTCTCGACCTTGCTTTCGAGCCAACAAATTGAGTACAGCCGCCAATGCAAAACCTGCGCATGCCCCTTCGGTTTTTTGATCAAGAACATTTAAATAGAGCGGTGGATGTATTTGTGGTGGCAGGGGTTTCAACGAAGGGCTGTATATACGATCGCGGAAATCTAAAACATCTGGCACCAGAGAGCCCAAATACCCATCATTGGTCTCTGAGCCCATTTGTTCATAATCTAATGCAACCGAGCTTTCGCCCGGCGCAGCTTGATCTTTCAACAACGTAGATACATCAGATTTAGAATCTGTATTCGCCTTCTTACCTGGAACGGTATTTTTACTGCCGTTTTTTGTTACCTTGCTTTTCATATCGCCCCCAATCAACTACTAAAAGTGTTCAAAAATCATCATAAATACCGCCAAAAAAATCAAAATATAAACTTTTGGTAGACATTATTTACATAAAAACTGTTAGGTTATTGCTTTCACTCATCATAGAGTGCCACTTTAAATGCAGCGAAGTTCTTAGGCTTTTCTGATTTTTTTTATGACGGGAGATCACTGTTAGATTAATCTTCAATTAACTTTTTTGAGATAATCCCATGAACGCGTTCGAATTCGGAGAATGGAAGTGCGACCCCAAATCTCTGACCATCAAATCTAAGGGTGCTGTTGTAAAGTTAGAACTGAAGGTAATGACCGTTCTACAAATACTTGCAGCCAAAGCCCCAAACGTTGTTAGTCAAGATGAACTAATGACTGCTGCGTGGCCTGGTGTCATCGTCAGTGACGGAGCCATTTATAGAGTCATCGCTCTTTTAAGACGTGCTATGAATGACCGCAAAAAACCGCACAAATATATTGAGTCAATTCCTCGAGTTGGCTATCGCCTCAAGCACAAAATAAACATCGAAAAAGACAAAGTGCCGCAACTTTCACCCAAAGAACGACAGCGTCGAATAAGCCTAACCATTGCTACTAAAGGTAAAAATAATCACCCCTGTCTGGAAGAATCTATCACTATGATTGAACGCCATGTCAGCTGGAACAGCCCAACATTTTCAATTCAGCGACGGCGCGCAGTCGAACAAAGCGACTATCAGGTCGAAATCAGCCTTAGCAAAAACGAGAAGGACATAGAATTACAGTGGCAAATATTCTGTAAAGAAGAAAATGAATTAGTTTATTCAGGCCTACACAATGAGACCAGACTGTCCTCTGAGCCATTGCCACCAAGGGTGGCGGAGTTAGTCGCTGAGAGCATAAGCAAACAATCTCTACGTCATCGCCATAAAGAAATAGGAGACACCAGTGACCTTAGATATTTGAACTACTGGGATCTCATAAATTTTGGCGAACGATTCGTTTCCATGCACACAGAACAAATTGAGTTGAGGCGTAAATCCCTCAATTACGTTGTAAAAATGGCACCAGCTATAGCCGTGGGTCACTCAGCACTCGGTAAACTGTTGTCTTGGGAGGTTATTAACGGTGTTGCCAAGAATACTAAGCAAAATATCAATCTGGCGATTGAGTGTGCGGCACGGGCCATTGATATCGACCCTAACGCCCCCTATGTAACCAGTTCTTGTGGCCTCATAAATAGCCGAATGGGTAAACACAATTTAGGCATCGAACTGTGTCGTCAAACCTTGTCGACGGCTCCTTCAGCTCATGCCAAAGACGCTCTGGCAATGTCTCTTAGTTTCGCAGGAAAGCCGGATGAAGCCATCGATTTATATCTGCAAGTATTTGCCAGCATGCCTGCGGGCCAGATTTTCCATTTTGGAAAACTCGTCCTACCTCTTGTACAAAGCGGTCAAATTGAACGTGCTCTAGAGTATGCAGACCTAGGGACTATTTATCTTCCCGGAGATTTCTTTTCGTGGCTCCTACGTTGTAATGTATCGGCGCAATTGGGAAATTTAGACGGCGCGAAAGCAGACCTTATTCAAGCACAAAAACTGATGCCTTCACTAAACCTACTCAATATTATCTCAAACATAGAACGTAACTATGGTCGTACCGAAAGTCAGAAGCGATGCCTTACATCCGGATACAAAAGGCTTCTAAACGACAATTCAGGCAAGTACACCGACCCAGAAAAACCTTATCTCACGCATCAAGAACAACTCCGAACGCATTGAAAGCTTGAGACAAGGTCTTACATCAAGATGATTATAAGTATGAAGCCCCTGAACAAACCCCGCCCATCACGCGAAGACGTCCAGCAGAACTCATCAGACGTGTGCGCACCTTAGCAACTCGCGCTTCGGTCTGCACACAGGCTTCAGTAAAATCTTCAACTGAAATCGTAGATCTGCCGTCTTCTCGGGCGAAATTTGCCGCTAGGTGACCGGCTCTACGCGCACAGCTCAGGGTTTCTTCCAAGAGATAGGAGTGCTCATCAAAGTTCACTGCGTTACCTTCTACATGTCCGTAGTAGCCCCTCTCTCGCGCGACTTCAACACACAGCTCATCCATATCCATAGCTGCTCTAGCACCAAAGGCTTGCCAAAACTGTGCTGCATACTGATCTGCTAAGTTAATTTGGTTTTCCATATCACTTTCCTCAAAAAAAGATCTTCAATTAGTTCAGTTTGTAACTGCGCCTCATTGGCAGCAGCAGGGACAACATGACATGCACAAAGAGCAGAAACCTTACATAGAACTGATGAAAAACTCATATCTGCATAGCGCATAGCCAGCAAAATCATTGGTGAAATATAAATTTTGCTCTAGTCAGAAATTGGACCTACGCCAGCGACTGAAGACCCTAAAGCGACAGTTAGCTTATCTACAGGAGTGAAGAATAAGACACATTCTGCTCCTGTCTCTTATACACATCTGACGCTGCCGACGAATAGAGAGGTGTAG
>OJFS01000159.1_pt1 | contig 31790 bp, 20 predicted proteins | sample 1594231 | NCBI WGS metagenome assembly OJFS01 (sample SAMN05416847, study PRJEB24817) | seawater metagenome | isolation source: Sea water | place: Canada:Atlantic | collected 2013-07
AAGCAGGCGCGTCATTTGCTGAGCTTTTCTCACCATTTGCGCTTAACGCTAACGCGTCGGCGTCATTATTGGTGTCCAATGTACGTTTTGAAGCGAATGCATCTAGCGAAGATGCGGCAGTGTCAGACATTGCGTGCCCATAGTGCATGATTGCAGGGCTAACGGGCTAGTGCTTATCTTAGGTTAGCTCTAAGTTAGCACTTACTGTACAAATATTAAAACGGGAGCCTAGGCTCCCGTTTTTTATATTTGTCATCTAGGTTTTTAGCTTTTAATTGCGATAAAACTAGTCAGATTCTTTCGGCATTAAATGGGCCGGAATGGGTGCACGGCGACTCTGTGTTTTAGGTCCATACCACGTAGTTAGATAATCTAAAATGACAGGTTCAGCATCACCTAAGGGCCATAGCTTTTGCGTGCTTTGCATCCAGCGTATCGTTTCAAGCCAGCGTTCACGGCTCATTTGATTTTGCGAAATAAGCTTAGCGGAATGACACGCCGTACAATGTGCAGCCACCATGTTATGCCCCGTGGCATCAATAAGCCCTGTAACGTGGTTGAGCTTATGTTCGTTAGCTAGCGTTGCTAGTGATGTTGTACATAACACCGATAGCATTAGCGCGCTTGTCAGCCTGTTCATTGGCTACACCACCTTTACTGCAACGCGATGACACGCATTGTTTAGGTAGCCTTTAGGGTTCCAACCAGGTAGTACCATTGGCTGAGACCGGCCATTTGCATCTTCAGCTCGCGCCCAAATTTCGTAATACCCGGCTTGTTTAAAACTTATATCGACGTTGAAATGTTGCCACGCGTGGCGATTAACGGGTTTCGACAACGCGCTTTGCTGCCAGGTTTGTCCAAAATCAATGGAAGTAAAAACCTTGGCTATCTCGGCTTCGCCGCTCCATGCATGCCCACGCACTGCCAATGCTTTACCTTTGCTGTGCTCGGCACCTGACTTAGGATAGGTAATTAAGGATTTCACCGGCATAGCTTCAATAATGCACATTTCGTCTTCTGGCACGCTCGTCCCCGGGGCAACGGGCTTGCACGGCACGCGATAGGCATTGCCACCCATTTTGGCACCATCGTGAACCCTGTCTCTAATAACAATTTTAGACAGCCACTTACCCGATGTGGAAGCAGGCCAACCGCCAAACATTAACCGCATAGGGAAGCCGTTCATAAGCGGTAACGGTTCGCCATTCATTTCAAAAGCAATTAACGATTCATCTTCTAGCGCTTTGCCAATAGGTACGCCACGAGAGATAGCTGCTTTGCCCGGCGTTCGACTCAAATGCAAGTCTTCACCGTAGTAACCAATGTAGACAGCATCATCTTTGATACCTACTGCGTTAAGTACGTCTTTTAAACGTACTCCCGTCCATGACGGGCAGCCTACCGCGCCGGTAGTCCATTGATTTCCGCTGGCCGCAGGCGAAAATTCAGCTCTACCATTACCGCCACACTCAAGCGTTAATTGATAGGTGTAGTGTTTAAAATTGGCTTTAAGCTCACTTAACGTGAAAGTGCGTGATGTTGCTGCCGACTCCCCTTCAATAGTGAGTGTCCACGCATTTTCATCAAAATCTTTAGGCGTTATTTCAGGTACAATCCCGTTGTTTCGCACAAATAATTTCGACGCTGGCGTAATCTTATCGTCAAGTAAATGCGCGGGTGTTTCGGCGTTAATAGGCCTGTCGTTTAATACCACTAACCCGTCTTTACCTTCAATGCTAAAGGGCGTTTCTGTCTGTGCTAATGCTGCGGGAATAAGCCCTGCTGGCATAAAACGGCCATAAACAATTTCTGCGCCTAGTAATAATGAGAGGGTTTTAAATCCTGATAGAAAACCACGGCGTGTAAGGCCATCGGTTTTTCTGCCAAATACCTGTTCGTCGGCGGCGATAGGATTTTCGGCGTAAAGGGCATGTATACCGGTTTTGTTTACTAAAGGCTGTTGGTCTGATGATTCAGAATGCGTGCTCACATCCTGCTTAGATTTGTTTGAGATAGGCACGCATTGCCTCCTTTACGAGTGCATTTTTGACGAAAAACTAACTTAAAAAAGCTAACTCAAGAACTAGCTCAAAAACAGATAACCTAAAATAAGCAAAGCTATCCACAGGGTTTCCGTCACAATAAGTACAATAGGTAACATGCCCACTTCAGCCAATTTACCTAAGTTTGATTTCATACCAATGGCAGTAATTGAGACCACAAGGAAAAAGCGTGATATTTGTGAACCTGAATCGATAACCACTTCAGGTAGGGTAACAAAACTATTTAATAGCATAAGAGCCACAAAACCCACTAAGAACACGGGTAGTTTAGGCATCTCGCCATCGAGATCCTGCACGCTGCTGTGTGCACGTTTTACTATCACCATCATGATCATAACAACAGGCAATAACATGGCAACTCGCACGAGTTTAGTGAGCGTAGCCATATCTCCGGCATCTTCAGATACCGAATAACCGGCCCCTACCACTTGGGCCACATCATGAATAGTACCGCCTAGGAAAATACCCGCTTCGGTATCGTTCATGTTTAGCTGACCTGCGATAATCGGGTAAACAATCATAGCGATAGTCGACATGGCCGTTACACCAATCACCGTGAGCAAAGTATCTCGTTCATGGTTTTTGCCAGCAGGCAGAATAGTAGAAATCGCTAATGCCGCAGAGGCGCCACAAATAGCTACCGAGCCGCCAGTTAGTGCGCCAAAGCGTTTCTGCATCCCTACGCTTTTTGCCATTACCACGCCCAACACTATGGTTGAGAAAATAGCAAAGGCAAGCATTGCCGCAGTTTGCCAACCGAGTACGACTAAGTCGTCCAAAGCAATGCGCAAACCAAGCAGCACTACACCGGCACGCAATAGCGTGCTGGCAGTGAAATCAATGCCGCATTTGCACACCCCATCGGCCTGATACAAAAATGAGATTGCCATACCCAGTAACAGCGCGAACAACATGGCAGGGGCGCCATAATGCTCACTTAAAAAAAGCGCTGCCATACCGGTTATTGTAGCAATACCAAAACCAGGCCAAATCGATTTACACTTTGCGGCAAACTCGGTCATAACAATTAACGCTCAGCAGCAACAAGTGCCACTAACACTTGGCGCTTTCTTTCACCCGAGAAGGGACGGCGGCCATGCATCGCACGATAGTTATCAACCAAGGCAACATCACCGTCTTGCCACTCGAGGTCGAAAGTAAACTGCTGCGACAATTCAGCAATTCGCTCTAACCCTTCTTTTGGAATAGCAGAGCCATCGCCAAAGGTGATGGCTGAAGATGGATTTTCACGCACACCTTTCCACCCCATGTAAGCCGCGATTAATTGGTTATAAAATGAATGTGAACCATCGCCTAAATCAATAACCGCGGGTAACACAGGAGTAACGGCTCGTAAGCTACCATCTTCCAACCATTCCCAGCTGTAGCCGAGCTCTTTTAATTTGGCTTCGCCTTCTGCTGTACTTTTTACACTTAACGTGCTTTTCCAGCTGCGGCCTTGACCAGAATTAGCATCATCGGCAGCAGGCATGGTGGTAGTGTACTTCAAGCCTTTTTCAGCAAAATCGCTAGCAAGCGTTGGGTTTTCAGCCTTTAATGCTTCAAACAATTTATCTGAACGGCATAAGGGTGTTGCACCACCCTCGTCGGCTGCTGACTGGCAGTAAAAGAATACTTTGCTGGGTGAAATTGGCGTTTGTGCCATTTCGTGATGTAAGAAAATTTCCACATCTTTAGGTGCTTCATTAGCGGTGAAAACACGTTCAGTAAAATTGATACGTACCGCGTTAGACAACGACTCTTTGTAGGTAAAGTTTGCGTAGCCAAAACCCGCCGAAAAGATGTCAAAGGTTTCCGCCGAATTTAGAGGAAACCCTCTAAACAACAACGCCCCCGAAATGGCGAGTTGTGCTTCTAGCTCAGCCTGGTTCTGTTGAATAAACGTCACCGTTTCTTCTACGGTTTTACAGCCATCGTTATTCACCACAATTTGCGGAAAAACTTGACCATTATAGCTGTGTTGGGTTGGCACATTGGCATATTCTATCGCGTTGCTCATAGTACTCTCCTAGTCGTAAATAGGGTGGAAACGATTAAAGGCAGCTTCACAGAAGTGACCGGGATCGTTAAAGCGTCGGTTCATGTTAAGCGCTGAAATAGCCTGCATTTCTTCGTCGGTAAGTTCGAAATCGAACAGCGCTAAGTTTTCGCGCATTCTCTCAGGCTTCGATGTTTTGGGGATAATGGCATTGCCACGTTGCACCCCCCAGCGAAGCACTACTTGTGCAGGGGTTCTGCCATGGGCAGCTGCTGCTTTTTTCACTACGTCTTGCTCTAGTACCGACTCCGTTTTATCCGCCATTTCTAGCTCAAGATAAGACAGTGCACCAAGCGGTGAGAATGCGGTAACGTTCATGTCGTAGTCTTTCGCTAAACGAATCAATCGTTCTTGCGTTAAATACGGGTGAGATTCAATCTGCAACATGGCCGGCTTGATACGAGCGTAGCTCATTAGGTCGTGAAGTAGCCCAGTGTTGTAATTACACACACCAATACGGCTTACTTTTTTGCTATCTACCAAACTTTCCATGGCTTCCCATGTTTTATAAAGTGGAACAGGCGCCAACTCCATCGTTGGGTTCTCTTGCGTAGTATCGTAAAACCACTCTGGTGGATAACGAGTTTCAATAGGTACAAACTTTTGCGCTATTGGGAAATGAATAAGGTACAAGTCGATATAATCTAGCTGTAAATCGTTCAATGTTTTTTCAAGTGCTAGCGGCACATGCTCTGGCGCGTGGAAGGTATTCCAAAGCTTAGATGTGATCCAAAGCTCTTCACGGGTACAAAGACCATCTTTAATAGCACGCTGAATACCTTCGCCCACTTCTTTTTCATTACCATAATCAGCGGCACAGTCTAAATGACGATAGCCTGCCTTTATGGCCTCGTATGCTGTATCAGCACAAATGGCGGTATCTACCTTCCAGAAACCAAACCCAACCTCAGGAATTTTCTCTAACGCGTTCATATCTTTAATCCTGTTTAATAAAAAAGACTTTAGTCTTGTATAAGACATAAGTTATTATAGGACGCATGCCATGTCAACAAAGTGTTAACAAAATAAATTGGGCACTCACTTTTTGATACTCGCGAAGTGGTTTTTGTGTTTATAACGAAGTGACGTTATTGAATGACGGTCTACCGAAGCCCTTATTTTGTAGGTATAACTTTAAAGGTCACTGGTTTTAAAGGCATCGCTATTAAAGCGTAGAATGCTGATAGGAGCTGCATTAAAAGTAGCAGCAATATGTACAGAGTATGGCGATTTAAAAAGGTTGTGCGCTAAGCGAGTAGAAGGGTTGCTAGCCCTGATTTAATCGAGCTCTACTTGGTAATGATAGTGATCGCTCCTACATTTGCTTTCGCGATATTCAATCAGTTTACCGTCTATAGACTCTGTCACCCGTGTTACCAGCAACAACGGCTCGCCGGCCTTTATTTGTAGTAGCTTGGCATCGTTATCTGAGGCCAGTACCGCTTTAATACCGTCTCGGGTTTTAAAGACGGTTTGATTAAAATCTGTTTGGTAAAAATGGTATAAGGTATGTGGAATATCTTTGCGTTCGTGCATACCGGCAAAGTATTTAGCAGGCAGGAAAATCGTTTCCAGCATACAAAACTCGTTATCTAAAATGCGGCGACGTTCAAGTTTTGTCACTCGCTCTTTACCGGATAGATTTAGCGCGGTTTGTACGTTTTTATCTGGGGATATGAGTTCTATGCCAAGCAGCTCGGCTTTGGGTAGGTCTGCCCCCTTGCCATCAGCTTGCAACGGGAAAAATCGAAACAGGGCATCTTGTGCAGTATGCTCGGAAACGAAGGTACCTACACCCTGGCGACGTGTTACAATTTTCGTGTCGGTAAGCAAGGTTAACGCTTTACGAACTGTGCCTTGGCTAACGTTAAATTCATCAGCTAGTCTGAACTCGCTTGGCAACATTTCACCAGGCTGCCACCGGCGCTCCACAATGAGCTGCTTTATATACTCGGCAACTTGCTGATAGAGCGGTTGGAACGCAAGACTGGGACCACTTAGTTTGTGGTCGAACTGAGATGAAGACATGAAACCCTAACCTAATGCTTAATTTTTGTTGTTATATCATACACAAGAGTTATAGCGCATTTTTGATGTAAATCACACTCAACTACAGGTGTAGATGCAAAATGTTACTTGAAACCCTAGTCCCTATGTTCATTCTATTGGGCTTTGCTACTGTACTGCAAACCTTAAGTGGGTTTGGCTTTGGGTTAATGGTGGTATCTAGTTTTACCTTGTTTAATTTACTTCCCCTTACCGCCACCACTTTTTTAATTAGCGCTTTAGGGTTAGTTAACTCAACCAGTATTGTCTTGAAGAATGTTCACCTTATCCACCGCAAAGCCTTCACGCTTGTGTTGATTGGTGGCATACCTTTTATCGCAGTAGGCTATGCTCTGCTTGAATACCTTTCCGCTGGATTGTCGATTTGGTTAAATATTCTGCTTGGGCTGGCAATATTAACCTGCTGTTTGCTACTTATTGTGAAAAGAAGCCAATCTGCTGCCTCAGGCAAAGGGTGGGGCTTTTTGGTGTCTGGTGCATTGGGCGGCATATTAGGCGGGTTATTTTCTACTTTTGGGCCACCTGTTGTATTTCAGTGTTATCGCCAGAATTGGTCTGTGCACGAAGTGCGATATACCCTGCTTGCAATCTTTAGTGTTACCGCGCTTATCCGTTTAGCCATGGTACCTTTTGGGACACTGCCCGATCATACTACGGTTGTATCTACCCTCTTTGCTATCCCCCTGATCTTAATCTTTACGCGCATTGGTAGGCTACTAGCTGCGCGAGTTGAACCAAGCGTGGTAAGATTACTGGCCATTAGTACATTAGCGCTTAGTGGGCTAACCTTGATTCTTCAAAACGTGCCCCACGTGTTTAACTAAACACAGGCTAGAAGCATCAACTGATAGCAATAACGCCATTCGCCGTTTCTCATACAACCCACACTTGTAATATTTTGCACTGAAAAGTGTAATTGCTCGTTGACAGCCAAGTTACATTTCATTAACTTATGTCTTATATAAGACACGAAGAGTGAAGTGATATGAGTAATGCATTTTCGGTAACCGAGCCAGACTGGAACAGCATAAAGGCGGCAGACATTACCGCGAGCCCTTATCTGAAAGACGATCATCACCTAGCGGTGCCTACCCAATATGGCAGTTTACTATTTTCTATCAGCCAATTCGGCCTACGTATTCAGTAAGGTGGAGAAAATGCCACGTTAGATGATGGCTTTGACTATGGCATGCTTATTACTACGCCAGATACTCAGCAACTGGTTTTCACAGGCGATGAGCAACACTGCACCGTTAATGCAGGAGACTATCGTTTAGCGCTTTTTTCTGCTCCACTTCATTTCAAACTTTATCGAAACGATATTGTAGTACAAGAATCGGCTACCGACGGTCACTTTGTGCGCCAACATCGCCTACCGCCTTTCGCGAAAACCGATGCGGGCTGGATTGTTTGCCTAGAACTTGGCGACGATGAATCCATATACGGCTTAGGTGAAAAGTGGGGCAAGCTAGATAAACGCGGCCAGTTGGTTCGTTCATATAATCATGATGCACTTGGCGTAAACACTGAAAAGTCTTATAAAAATACCCCTTACGCTTGGAGCCCTGAAGGCTGGAACCTTTTTGTTCACACGCCAACGCCGGTTACTCACGGTGTAGGCTATGCACCTTGGTCGCAGCGGGCATACGTTTGCGTGGTAGAAGACAACTTGCTAGATATGTTCTTGTATCATTGTGATAGCCCGGCGAAAAGTATTCATACTTACAGTAGCTTAACCGGCTTTGCCCCTGTTCCACCAAAGTGGAGCCTAGGCGTTATTCTTTCCAAGGCCTACTATAAAGACTCACAAGAGCTATTAGCTGTTGCCCGCGAAGTGCGTGAAAAGAACATGCCTTGCGACGTCATTACGCTAGATGGCCGAGCGTGGCAAGACACCGATACCCGTTTTGCATTTGAATGGGACCCAACTCGCTATGCCGATCCTAAGCCGGTTCTTGATGAACTAAAAGCAATGGACTTTAAAATTTGCGTATGGGAATACCCCATGATTTCAGTGAAAAATCCACTGTACGCAAAGGCCGCTGAAAAAGGCTGGTTAATTAAAGACAAACGCACGGGCGAAGCTTATCGCTACGAATGGGATTTAAGCCCCTTCGGTGAAGTACTTACGCCACTACCTGATTCAGGTATTTTAGATTTCACCCACCCTGACGCTTACGAATTTTGGAAAGAATCACACAAGCCTCTGTTCGAATTGGGTGTTGATATGATTAAAGCCGACTTTGGTGAGCAGTTAGAAGATGACAACATGCTCTCTTACAGTGGTGACTCAGGTGACCGCCTGCATAACGTATACAGCATGCTGTATAACCGCTGCGTGTACGAAGCGGCTGAGAAATACTGTAAAACCGGGCCATTTCTGTTCAGTCGTTCAGCATGGACCGGCAGCCAACGTTTTCCTGCCCAGTGGGGCGGCGATCCTCAAGCAGACTGGCATGGTCTAGCTGCGAGTATCCGCGGTAGCTTATCTTGGGGCATGTCGGGTGGTCCATTCTTCGCCACCGACATAGGCGGGTTCTATAAAGATACCCGCGACGCTGAACTCTACGTTCGCTGGGCACAGGCATCAGTATTCTCTGCTCACATGCGCCTGCATGGCATTGGCCCTCGCGAACCTTGGTCATACGGTGAAGCAGCGTCTGATGCTGTCTTTAATGCGCTAAAGCTGCGTTACCGCTTACTGCCTTATTTAGAAAAAGCTACGCAACAAGCCAGTGAAACCGGCTTACCAGTGCAGCGTTCTATGGCACTCGCTTTCCCTAACGACCCACTTGCTAGCCAGTTTGAGCAACAATTCATGTGCGGCGAAAGCTTGTTAGTGGTGCCTTGTATTGTGCCTGGCGGTAAAGTGAAGTTCTATTTACCAGAAGGTGATTGGGTTCGTTTTAATGCTGCTAGCACTTCACCTACCGACGAAGACACTTACCAAGGCGGTAAGTACTACGAGCAAATCCTAGGTTTGAATGAGCTGGCGGTATTTGTTCGCAAAGGTGAGCAAGTGGTTTTAGGCCCTGAGGTAGAACATACCGAAATGGATATGTCTGCTACCACTATGTGGCCGTAATAGTCGTCGGAGTATTAGCATGAATGTGACGCTTACCTTACTGACCTGCATGGCCTTTATGGCCGTGGTCGCCATTATTTCGTACATGAAAACGAAAGGCGAAGTGAATACCCAAGACGGCTATTTTTTAGCAGGTCGGGGGTTAACCGGCACCTTCATTGCGGGCTCGATGATCTTAACCAACCTGTCTGCAGAGCAGCTTATTGGGCTTAACGGCTCTGCGTTTGGGTACAATTTAAGTGCTATGGCATGGGAAGTTACCGCCGGTATTTCTACCATTATCATGGCGCTGATATTTTTGCCCCGCTATTTAGCGGGCGCCTTCTCCACCCTACCCGAATTTTTACGTGACCGTTTCGACGATAACGTAAGAAGAATGACCGTGGTGTTATTTATGGTGGGTTACACCTTAATTACTATTCCCTCAGTGCTCTATTCAGGCTCTATTGCGGTTCTTCGGTTGTTCGATGTGCCTGGGTTATTGAATTTAAGTTATGAAGCCAGCCTTATTGTCACCATTATTATGGTGGGCAGTATCGGTGCCTTGTACGCCATATTCGGCGGTTTAAAAGCAGTGGCAGTGTCAGATACCATTAACGGTGTGGGCCTTCTTATTGTTGGGTTATTGGTGCCTATTTTAGGCTTAATTGCATTGGGTGATGGTAGCTTCGCGGCCGGCCTAACCACTATTGCAACAACCGAAACTGAAAAGCTTAATGCCATAGGTGGGGCGGATGACCCCGTGCCCTTCGGGACTATTTTTACCGGTATGATATTGGCCAACCTGTTTTATTGGGGTACCAATCAATACGTGATTCAACGCACACTTGGTGCTAAGAACTTAATTGAAGGTCAAAAGGGCGTGTTGTTTTCGGGATACTTTAAAGTACTCGTGCCCTTTATGATGATGTTACCCGGGGTTATTGCGTATCACTTGTACCAAAATGAAAACCTGCAAACTATCGACTTGGCTTACCCCCACTTAGTGAAAGAAGTGCTACCACAATACTTGTCTGGTTTTTTCTTAGCCGTATTATTAGGGGCGGTTTTTAGCTCATTTAACTCACTATTAAATAGTGCGGCCACGCTGTTTTGTTTAGACGTATACAAACCCTTTAAGAAAGATAAGGTGAGTGATTCTCAGCTTATCCGTGTAGCCAAAATTACCAGTTTAGTTATTGCTGTGGTGTCTTTCATTACTGCGCCGCTGTTAATGCTGGCGCCAGAAGGGTTGTGGCAAATCATCCGTATCTTTACTGGTTTTTATAACATTCCCGTTATTACCATTGTACTAGTTGGTTTATTTACTAAAAATGTGCCTGCCCTTGCTGCCAAAGTCGCCATTATCTTCCACGTAATTGCCTACGCTTTATTGAAATTTGTGTGGCAAGTAGAGATTAACTTTATTCATATTTACGCTATTTTATTTGCTATCGAGCTAGGTATTATGTTGGCCATCGGTCACTTCTACCCTATGGCGAAGCCATGGCGCTTTGTACCTAAAGCAGAGGTGGATATGACACCGTGGCGCTACGCTATTCCTTGCGCAATTGTACTGGTTGGTTTAATTGTGACCTTGTATTTAATGTTCTCACCGGTAGGTTTCGTGGGCGGTATTAGCAACGCCTTTATTCCCTCGTTGGTAGGGCTATGGAGCACCTGCTTTGTCGCCATCGGCATAAGCCTTAAGTGGTGGCGTGCCAGATACGAACTAGGGTTAAAACGCTTAGCACACCCATAATACAAACAGGCGGCCTTGGCCGCCTTTGTTATTTAAGATGAACATGTTCATGGTGATGCGGATGAACATGTAAATTGTCACTTTCATCCCGACAGGGCTCCCCAGGCAATTCAAATTCGATAGTGGTATGAGCCAAATTAAACGGCGCTAACCGATGTGACACCTCTTGCTTTAGAGACAGAAGTTTAGTGTTATCAATGCTGCAATTAATTACCACGTGCGCTGTTAGCACATGCTGTTCGCCATCAAGAGACCAAAAGTGAACATGATGTAGCTCTTCAACATGCTCAATGCTTAACAGGACATCAGAAATAGCCTGCTTCTGGGTATCATCAGGCGACCCTTGCAAAAACAACTTCATGGTTTGCACTACGTATCTCAGCACGTTAAATAAGATAAATAGGGTAAATAGAATAGATAGGATTGGGTCGAGAATAGGCCAATCTACAAAATGTAAAACGATAGCTACAATGAGTACTGCTACCCAGCCCATAGTGTCTTCAATAAGGTGCCAGTTGAGCACCTTTTCATTCATTGAATGGCCGCCACTTAACTTATAAGCCGCAAACCCGTTCACGCAAATGCCCATTATTGCCAAGCCCATCATGCCCTCTGTCATCGGCATTTCAGGGTTCGCCAACCGAGGAATAGCTTCTGATAAAACCCACGCTGAGCCTGCAACAAGAATGAGCCCGTTGATCATAGCGCCCAAGAGGCTCAATCGCTTAAAACCATATGAGTATTTGTCGGTAGCCGATTTATTACCCAATTTACTTAAGCACCATGCAAGGCCAATAGACAAGGTATCACCTAAATCGTGCACCGCATCGGCCATAATGGCAACACTGTTAGTTAACCACCCACCGATAAACTCTATGATGGTAAAGCAGAAGTTTAGCCAGAATGCCCAGCCTATACGGGTGCTATCAGTTTCTGCATGGCTATGTCCGTGAGCATGACCGTGAGAATGATGGTGCATTATTTGTTACTCCTTTAATAGCATGTCCACTGCATACTGAAATTATAAACCGCATCCTTAAAACACGATACTTGTAAAAAAAACATGCAGTTTAAAGTCAGTTCAACAACACAATAATAAATTTCCGTCAGCATTCAAGTCCGCAATAAAATACTAAAAACGTCTCTCTACCCCACACAAATAAAATTTTTTTTAAAAAATATTGAAAATTTAAAAATTTATGCTTGTATACAAAAGTATAACTTTAAAAAGTACCTTAAAAAAAACTTAAATATAATCAACACGTTGAACATCTGCTTTTTTTCATCTCGATAATAGTTATTAAATTCAATAAGTAAGCATAAGGTTTAACGCCTTTTAAAAGGGTAAAGACTGTGGTTATATATTTTCGCTGTCAATTGGGTTCGAATAATAACTTCAAAGCAACTCACTGATTTTAGAACAATTGTAATCTATTTCGTTAGACAGCCCCGACTAAAGGTATGAGAGGAAACAAAATGAAAAAAAGAATAATGACAATAGCGCTACTTTCTACTATCTCTGCGTCAACACTTGCAGCAAGTGAAACATTTCAAGCGAATGTAGACGCGATGTCCGATGCCACTATTGCAGAGACTGCTACGCTTCACTTCGGTGCAATGCAACCGACGGTAGGCTCTGCGTGTACCATGAATGATGCGGGCTTAGTATCGGGCGATTGCGATGTTTCTAATGCTAACATTGCTATTGGTCTAATTACGGTATCAGGCTTAGCTTCGAATGTTCCTGTGAATGTAACAGTGACAGGTGCATCTGGCACCAATGTGACTTTTGAAGCGAACTACGACATCAATTCAGCTGTGGCAACACACGACAATATCGCAGACGGCACATTGACTGCGGTTACTACAGACGCATCAGGTACAGATCTTACTATCGATGTATATGGTGACATGACGGTTGATTCGGCGTTAACGCCAGGCGACTCTTATACCGCTAACTATGTAGTTGACGTTACGTTCCAGTAATCGTTTGAGGCGAGCGAACTGCGTTCGCCTATTCTTTTCTATACTCGAAATCAAAAGTAAATATGATACTGATACGGCTGTTAACACCTATTCGTCTTTCTGTTTTTCTTGTTATCTCTGCTACTCTATTTTTTTCAAATGTTGCCAATGCAGATGTTTCGTTATCTAAATTTCGCATTTATTTTGATTCTAAATCCCGCTCAGACTCTATCCAAATACGTAACACAAGCTCAACGCCAATGTCTTATCAGGCAGAGTTATCCATTAATGCGATGACTGAAGAGGGGTTAGTGTACGCGGTCACAGAAGACCCGCTTACTGCATCGACTTTTATTAGATATTCACCGAAACGTGGAAATATTCTACCCGGAGAGCGTCAAGCGCTGCGCTTCGCATTAAGAAAGCCTGCTGGACTTGTTGACGGTGAGTACCGAGCTAACCTTCGTTTAGTCACAGAAATAGCGCCTAGTACGAACGGGAATGTAAACCTTGCCAGCAAACTTGCATACAATATTCCGATTATAGTGCGTCATGGACGCATTACCGCTGAAGCTTCAATGGTGAATCCTTCCACCATTATTTATAACGGGAAGCCACACGTACAAGTTTGGCTAAAACGTTCAGGCAATCGTTCGCTATTCGGGAACTTCATAATAGAGGATGCGAATGGGGAAGAGATCGGTGTACTGAATAACGTAGCAGTCTATCGCCCTCTTGAACGTCGAAAAGTACTGATTCCCTTGCAAAACGCCAAAAAAGGGCCCGTTGTTATTCGGTTTACTGAAATTGATAAATTTGGTGGCGATATAGCGCTATCTATTGAACACGTTATAAAATAGCAGCCTGCTAACGTGTCATGAGGATACTATCCTTCATATTCTTGTGTCTTACGGTGTTCGTCTCTTGGGCGGAACCCTGTCCTCCCATTTCTTCAACGGCTCGGGTGGCATTGGACGAAGACCAATTATTAATCAGTGTATTACGCCTTAACGGTCGTCCCCTATGGGATGGCTTTGACGTTTACCCTGTTGGTGAACGATACCTAGTTCCCGCATCTCTGTTCGCTGACGCGCTTTCCCTAGACTGGGAAATATCAATGACTCAAGGAATTATACAATCTCAAGGTAATGACGATTTCTGCAGCTTCAACTATGCATTCAATCAAGCCTTGCCTACTCTTAGTAATACGCCGCCTGATACGTTTCTTTGGGCAGCCGATGATTTTGATATCTATATCGATACACGCATGATTGCGGCTTTATTGCAGATTGAACAAACGTTTAATTATACGTTGCTTCAGCTCAACCTCACTGGCCGTCTTCCCCTAAATTCATCTTCAAACGTAAGCGCTGATAATCCGCAGCTACACTTTAAGCCTAGCGTAGTGCCTGTAAGTAAAGTGGTTGAAGATCAATATCAGTTCTTCACTTCGCCACTGGTTACCTACCGCCTATCAAAACAAGATAGTGCGACCAGCGATAATCGTTTTTCAGCCAATATAAACGCAGGGTTCGATTTCTTATATCATTCAGCAAACCTACGTGTGAGCAGAGTTGATGACACCAGTGTCCATTACCTGCGATTTGGCAAAACCTTAAACGAAAACTACCAAGGTTCTGATAACGCCTTAGACAACTTTGCCTATGAGTTTGGCGATATACAGCTGCAAAGAGATGAACTGGTTACACGCTCTGGACAGTCACTCGGCTTGATTGTACATAATGGGGATACACGGCAGCGGCGCAGTTTTTCAAGCACTAGTATTGAAGAGTTCGTATTACCCGGCTGGCGGATACAACTTTTCAGAAATGGACAATTTATCGATGAGCAATTCAGTAACGAGGAGAATAAGGTACTTTTCGAAGATATAGAAACCTTCTATGGCGCAAACTTATTCGAGTTGAAGCTATATGGGCCTGAAGGTCAGCAAGAGGTTCGAACTAAAACCGTCAATGTGGGTAATAACCAGCTAAGGCAGGGAAAATTCGATTTTTTATTTGGGCTTACCGACAATCAATTTCGCTTACTGGATGGTCAAGTATCTACCACAGGAATAGGAAAAGCCACTGTCGCCCGGCTCGGCTATGGCCTCACGGATAGCGCAACATTATCTGCTAGCGTTCAACGTCTTTGGCTGGAAGATGAAATTGCCTCGTATGTCACAGCCGGTATCAATACCCAACTTTTCGGCTCGGCACTCAAATTTGAGGTGTCAGATCAGGATACGGGTGGTTATGGTATGTTTTTAGGTTGGAACGGCAGGTTCAGCAATAACCTCAACTTGAACTTTTCTACCCGTTACTTTAACAATTTTTATAGCGATGCATACTCACAAGGCGAGGATATTAAGCACATTTCCTCGTTACGTTTGAACGGTAAAACTGAGTGGTTTGGGCGCTTTGGTTGGAACGCCAGTATGACCCACCGAGCCTATGAATTCGATGAACCCCAAAGTGCTTTTAACGTGAATTTAAATGACAACTTTCTGGGGGGGACTTTTGCTTCAGGGGTCAGCGTCTCTAACAATAGTAGCGATGCGGTCACTGGCCGATTGTATTACGCCAAAGACGTTAATGGATGGAACCTTTCTAGTGCTTGGAACTTTATTCCTTCAGATCGCTTTTCAACCGACAATTTCTATGTGTCGATGCGGTGGCCACAATCGCTCACCCAACATCGAGAAACTCGCATACGTTATAGAAGAGATACTGACAATGTCTTGGAAATTAGACACCAACACAACTGGCGCTTTGAGTCGTTAAATATTGGGTTGGCAGCCAGCGTAATGGAGGGCGGAGATTGGTCAGTAAACCTTTCCTTAACCGGCAATACGAATGTTAACCCGTATACGCAAAGTTTGAATTTTGAACGCTCAGCGGGGGCCACCGCTGGACGCATAGATGCATTTGCCTACCTAGACGATAATAGAAATTTACGTAAAGACCCTAACGAAATGCCTATAGAAGGCGTTACGTTTACGGGAAGCTCACTATGGCGTGATAAAAGTACCGATGCAAATGGAATGGTTAGGCTCAATACTGGGGCCAGAGTACAAAACCTCACCTTAAAACCAGATTCGCTTCCTGACCCATATATGTTGCCAGCCTCTGGCAAAGTACAAATACTGACCCACGCCGGCGGGGTTAATAAAACTCAATTCCCAGTACATACCTTTAATGATGTTGAGGGCACTATTTACGTAATCGGTGATTCGTCTAGCCGTGGAGCGGGTTATGTTGACATAGCACTTATCGATAATACTGAACAAATCGTCGTTAAAACGCGAACAGAGAGCGATGGCTATTTCTATGTTAACGCTATTCCCCCTGGTGAGTATCGCATTGAAATAGATAAGGATTACCTCATTCAGAAAGGCTTAACGATTCAAACCAGTACGCTTTCATTTACCGCCCTAGCACAAGGCGATTCTGTTTTTATAGATGATATTTTGCTTGCGCGAGAAGCATCTTCATCTAACGAAAACCTTGCATACCATTCTGCAACCGTTGAGCCTGTTTCAAACCCAGATACCCTCCACAAATATGAAATTCAAATTGGTATATTCAGGCATTCTCGCTCTATTTTTGAAGTGATGAAGCATTTACCCATAGCACCTGAGTCTATTCAATTTCATCGCAATCATAGTGCAGCATTAACCTATGTAACGGTAGGCAGGTTTGACCTATTTAGCGAAGCCAAAATGATATTACAAAAACTCAATCAACACCCAGCCTTTAGTCACGCATTCATAAGCCCATCAGCGCGATATACCGGTGAGCATTGGCGATTAGAGTCTGTATTAGAGGATATACAAGAACTTATTCAGAGCTCACTTCGTCAAATAGAATCCAGTTCCGCCGAACGCCTATGTCAGCTTGCCGCCTATCAAGCCCTTAGCTCAATTAATCCCATGATTTTTATCGAGCACCCTGAACTGATGCTATTGCCTAATAACCATGCGTCTCCTTCGTTTTACCGCCTTGTCGCTCCCGCGGGCGCGACATCAGTTTGTGATGATGATTATTACGATGCAAAATACCGTAGCGGCCCGCTTTCCGTCACTCGTGAAAGCTTACTAACAAAACAATAGAGGCTTTAATCGAAGCAGCTAACCTACACGTTTTCTGATGCAATATTTCTAAGCAGTTTTTGCCAAAAACCTGTCGACTAAACAATTAACATTTTATTTTTATTCGCCTGAATACAAGGTTAATTTTTTGTACTAATTGCTGTGATTTTGCTTCACACCAAATAAAACTCATATATAACATAAAGTTAAAATCACTCCTCACGTAAACACACCCACATCAAGTAAACCAAATGTTAAAAATATCAAAGAGTGTTGTTGATCTTTCAATTAACGTGCATTAATCTTATGTAAGCGCTTTCAAACAGAAAAATAACAACTTTAAATGGAAGCGCTTACAAAACATAACTCGACGTGGTCAACGCGGCGTTTTAGATAACCATTTACTTAGCATTAGGGCTGAAGATAATGACTAAAAATGTAACTCAACTTTCTCGGATTGCTGCCGCGTTAACGGTCACAACTTTGATTGGCTGTGGTGGTGGAGCAACCACTTCTACGGATATAGACGCCGTTGACACTAGCGCCCCTGCAACAGGCTGGGAACTAGTGTGGAGCGACGAATTCGAAAATGCGACCATTGACGATAACAACTGGACACGTGAAGTTAACTGCGATGGTGGTGGCAATAATGAAGCTCAGTGCTATACCGACAGCGAGGAAAACGCATTCGTTAGTGATGGTGCATTGAGCATTGTTGCATTACCCGCTGAAGAGGGTGCACAAAAGCCTTATACATCAGCCCGTTTAATTACTCGTTACAAAGCAGATTTTAAATACGGCCGCATTGAAATGCGCGCCAAAATGCCATCGGGTCAAGGCAGTTGGCCAGCTTTTTGGATGATGCCTACTGACGAAGTGTATGGTGGCTGGCCGCGTTCGGGTGAAATCGATATTTTTGAAGCGGTTAACCTTAAAGCAGCAGATGCAGATGGCAACCCTGAAGCGCATATCTACGGCACATTACATTATGGTCAAGAATGGCCAAACAACGACAGTTCAGGCCAAGCTTATTCATTGCCTGATGGCGCTAACCCAGCAGATGACTTTCATACCTACGCGATAGAGTGGCAAGAAGGTGAAATTCGTTGGTATATGGACGACTACTTGTATGCCACCCAGCGTCGTTCTGAAGTACGTTACAACAGTAATGGCGAAGCCACTGGCTTGTCACATCGTGGTTGGTACACCGAATACTTCGAACAAGGTACGGGTGAGCTAGTTACCCATTGGGATAACGCACCATATGACCAAGAGTTTTACTTAATTCTAAACTTAGCGGTAGGTGGAGAGTGGCCTGAAGCGGTCAACGAAACGGGCATTGATGCAGAAGCATTTGAAAATGGCCAGCGCTTTGATATCGACTATGTTCGGGTTTATGAATGTGCCTCAAACCCAGATACCGGTGCTGGCTGTGAAACGGTTCGTCCAGGCTACGACTCACTTGACGATGCGCTTGTAGAAGGTGCCGCTCCAATTCCATCACCACCTTCAACAGGTATTGCAGAAAACCTGACTATTTTTGACGGTACCACCAACCCTAATTGGCCAGTATGGGATTGCTGCGGTGGTTCAACACCTGCGTTAGTAGAAGATAGCGCTGAAGGTCAGGTATATGAATTCAGCATTGGTGCAGAACCTACTGTCATGGGCTTTATTAGTCGCGAGTTATTTATTACCGAGCCAGCAGGTCAAGCATCACCCTTCGATGCCTCGCCTATGGAAGAAAACGGTAGCGTAAAATTCGACCTGAAGATGATGTCAGCCCCTAACGACACGACTGCTACTTGGTTGTTTAAGATTGAAAGTAGTGAAGGCTCTACCGCCGTCGAGCTACCTTTAATGACTGGCTATGTCGGTCCTGCTGATACCGCTGGCGATACACCTGAGCAAGGCGTATGGGAGTCATATGAGTTTCCATTAAGTGCTTTAGCTGATGCCGGTTTAGACACCAGCGCTATTGATGTCATCATGATATTCCCAGCATGGGGTGCCGGTGAAGGTGCGGTATACCGTGTAAACAATGTTGAAATTTCGCAAGAGTCTGCGTACCCAGAGTTGGTGATATTCGAAGATGAAATGAATCCAGACTGGCCGATGTGGGATTGCTGTGGCGGTTCAACTCCTACAGAAGAAATCGACAATGACGAACATGGTTTAACAGCCGAGTTTCGTATTGGCGCAGAACCTACTGTTATGGGCTTTATTACCCGTTCAGCGTCAGGTGGTGGCGACACGCCATTTGATGCATCTGCCTTAGCAGATGGCGGATTACTGCAATTCGATATGCGTGTTGTTAGCATGCCGAATGACGCAAGTGCCAGCTGGTTATTTAAAGTTGAGTCTAGCGACGGTGCCACTGCGGTTGAGTTACCTATCTCTGACAGCGTTGAAGGACAAGCGCCAACTGCTGGTGAATGGCAAACCTATACCTTTCCTATTGCTGACCTACAAGCTGCTGGCCTAGACCTAAGTGCCATTGATGTGATTATGGTATTTCCAAACTGGGCAGCAGGTGAAGGCGCGGTATATCGCTTAGATAACGTGAAGTTTTACCACCCAGATGGCGACACTCCTGCTACAACCGAATTAACTATATTCGCTGATACAGCGGCTGACCAATGGTCAATTTGGGATTGCTGCGGCGGCTCTACACCCACAGAAGAAGTGGATGATGCCGACCACGGCACAGTGGCAGAATTCCGTATTGGTGCGACACCTACCGTAATGGGCTTTCTTGCCGACGACGATGTTTATTTTGATGCCTCTTCATTGCTTTCAACAGGCGTAGTGCGCTTCGAAATGAAAGTAAGCTCGGCGCCTAACGATGCATCAGCACCTTGGCTCTTTAAGATTGAATCAGGCGATACCTCAACCGCCGTTGAGCTTGCTATTTCAGAGAGCCTTGAAGGCGCAGATCCAATTACTGGCGAATGGCAGACCTACACCTTTCCACTTCAAACCTTGTATGACGCTGGGCTAGACATCAGCGCTATCGATGTTGTGATGGTGTTCCCAGCGTGGGGCGCCGGTGAAGGTGCGGTATACCGTATAGATAATGCTGAAATTGCAGCGCAATAACAAAGCTTCTGCCGCTTGCACACTCAAGCGGCAGCAATAAATTGATAAAGATTTAGTAGGTCAATTATGAAAAATACAACATTTAAAAAGACCCAGCTCGCCACATCAATGGCTTTGTTGTTGGGTTCAACTTTGGCATTTTCTACTTCTGCGCAAGAAGTAGAAAGACCAGAAACGCAAACGTCAGAAGCTGCAGCCTCTGACAATAGCGTACCAAGTGAAGTTGAAGTTATTCAGGTTAGCGGTATTCGCGGCAGTATGATTCGTTCAATGGACGTAAAACGCAGCTCAAGCGGCGTTGTAGATGCCATCTCGGCAGAAGAATTAGGTAAGTTTCCAGATACTAACCTTGCGGAATCGTTACAGCGCATTACCGGTGTGACTATCAGCCGTTCTAACGGTGAAGGTAGCCAAATTACCGTTCGTGGTTTTGGCCCAGAATTTAACTTGGTGACACTTAACGGTCGTCAAATGCCAGGTACCGGCTTCACCCGTTCATTTAACTTAGAGAACTTGTCATCTGAAGGGGTGAGTACTCTTGAGCTACACAAGACAGCCCGTGCTGAAAACCCAAGTGGTGGGTTAGGTGCTACGGTAAATATCATTACCATGAAGCCTCTTTCTCGCCCTGGTCAACAAGCCTCGTTTTCGGCGAAGGGCATTTACGACACCTCTAATGTTGAAGGCGATGATGTAACACCAGAAATTGCTGGGGTCTACAGCAACACCTTCGCTGACGATATGTTTGGTTTTGGGGTGTCTTTTTCTCATCAAGAACGTGATTTCCAACAACAGGCTGCCAGTGTTCAAGGTTGGGTGTTGCAAGAAAACGCAGATTTACCAGATTTAGATGCTGCTAACGTTATCGATAATCGTACCAATATCACTGATGCTGCCTTCTTTCCAAAAGATATGAACTACAGCATTAATGATATACAGCGCGAACGCTCAAATGGTCAAGTTACCTTTCAATTCCGCCCTGTAGATAATTTCACTGCTACTGTTGATTACACCGCTACTCGCGCCACGACTGGCACAAATACGGTTGGCTGGGGTATATGGAATAACTTTGGTTCTAACATCAATGCTTACGAGTTAGATGCCAATGGTACCGCCGTTTATGCTGATATTAGCGGCGACGATGCCTCATTTACTGCAAGCAGAAATACAACACGGGTTGATGCACGCTCTTTAGGTGTAAATTTAGATTGGGAATTGAATGACGACTGGTTTTTCACTCTTGATTACCATGATTCGTACAATGAAACCGACAATGGCTACGATGAAGGGTTAGGTAGTGCAGGCCAAGTTATTTTGGGTTCTGATCAACTTATCTCTAAGGTATATGACTACCGTGAAGGTGAAATTCCACAAGTTTTTGTTAACTGGAATAACGGCACGAACGAAATTAACCCAGGTGAAATTGATTCTAACTTCAGCCAGTTCATCTATTCTCCAGGCCGCTCTGACATCGAGCAGCTTCAGTTAGACGGAACCTGGTTCAACTCAGCCTTTGATATTCCATTGGTAAAAATTGATTTTGGTTATGCACGAACTGAGCAAACCTTAACAGGATTTACCGCATGGAGTGGCTTGCGTGGCGGGCCGGGCTTCAGCCCTTCTTACACTGAAATATTCCCAGACGATATGTTCGTCAGAAACGACACCAGCGGCTTCCTAGACGCATTCTCTGGTGGCGGCGCTAGCATGAATCCTGGGTACTATTACACGTTTGACTTTGATGAAGCCGTTGCTCGTCAGCTAGCTTACCTTACCGCTGACGTGGTAGGTGAAAGTAACGCTTACTCGATTGACCCTTATTTCAGTGGCGATCCGTCAGTGAGTAATGTTGAAGAGACCACCGACTCTATTTATGTACAATCAGAGTGGGAATTCGAAGTTAGCGATTACTATGTTCAAGTAAACGCTGGCCTGCGCTATGAAGAAACGGAAGTACCTAGTGCCGCAGAAGTTCGCGTGCCAACTCAAGTTAACTGGGTAGCAGCGTCAGAATGGATAACCCAATTTGAGGCTGACTTACAGCTTCAAGACTTTACGGGTGAGTACGATGTATTGCTACCGATGTTGGATATTAAAGTAGACGTCACCGACGACGTAGTAGCCCGTTTCTCATGGGGTAAATCGATTACTCGTGCGCCTATCGGTCTACTACAAGGTGGCCGTTCATTCAGCGGAAGCCCTAAAATTGGTTCTCGTACGGCAACAGAAGGCAATACAAGCTTGTTACCTTACGAATCAACTAACTTAGACCTTTCTTTTGAATGGTACTACGACGAAGCCAGTTACGCGTCTGTCGGTTTATTTAGAAAGTCAGTTAAAAACTATATTTCGTATTCAGCATCTGAAGAAACCTTCGAAGGCTTGAACGATATTTATCAAGGTCCTCGTTGGAACGAAGCAGTATCAGCGTTAGAAGCAGCAGGCGTGCAAGCAACTGACAGTGCTATCTATGGATACTTTGTAGATAACGGCTATGCAGATGCCGATGGCGTAGTAACTCCTAACGCAGATGACCCCTTAATTACATGGCGTGTAACCAAACCTCGTAACCTAAGCGATACACGAACGGTAGAGGGTATTGAACTCGCGGTTCAACATACATTTGGTGATACTGGCTTTGGTGTAGGTGCAAACGCAACCTTAGTAGATGGCGATGTGAAGTATGACCCTTACGACTTAAGCTCTGAGCAAAATCCGCTTGTGGGTATTAGTGATTCAGCTAACTTCCAAGTGTTTTATGAAAAAGAAGGCTTATCTGTGAAGGTGACGTATGCATGGCGTTCTGACTACATAGTTGGTATTGGTCAAGACCAAGGCTCTGCAGATAACCCAGCAACCCAGTTCGATACTTATGGACAGGTTGATGCCAGCGTAAACTACGATGTGAACGAAAACCTAACCGTGTTCCTTGAAGGCGTAAACATTAACGATGAAACTGAACAAGGTTACGGACGTTTTGAAGAGCAGTTCTTATTTGCTCGTCAATATGGTCCTCGCTACACTTTCGGTGCGCGCTACACCTTCTAATCCTTTACGCCTGAAGGCCGTATTTAGAGGTAATAGGTTAGAAGTTATAGTTTAGAAGTCATAGTTAAAAGCACTAACTAAAAAAATAAAAGCGGCGTAGAAATAAACCTCTACGCCGCTTTTTTTATTGTTAATTTTTCACGTGGCTACGCAAGAGCCGCCGTATAAACTTCGAGGGTACTATTGCCCCGCTGGCAGTTGCTCTAATCTCAAGCCTTTTGCAGTGCGATGAGGGAAGCCTTCCCAATAAGTATGTTCTGCCTTCGGTTTTCCATCTTCATCCATGGCCCACACGCCGTCATTTGATACTGGTACTAGGTCTAAATAAGCTTGCATTCCACTATCGTTTTTAAGGTATTTACCTAACCATGCGGTAACAAAGTGCTGTGCAATATTGTTCATGCGTGCGTTATTCCATACCGCGTCGATATAGTGTGAACTCACATCAAAACCTAGTGCTTCATCAAATACGAAAGACTCTTCAGGGGCTGGCATGACTGCACCCGCATTATGATTTGCGTTGTCATAAGTAAGTAAAGTGCGGTCTACGTTTTTTGCCCCTTCCCAAATGGCTCGCACGCCTTTTTTATACCCTGACACATCATCTTGTGAACCTGCCACCAGCATCATAGGAATAGCCACACTGTCTAAATTAAACATACGGTAATTCATACCCCAAGGCGCAAAACCAATAATCGTTTTGACACGAGAGTCGACCTTGTCTCTAATACCAGTTTGATGGCGAGCCAAGGTACCAAAGGGCGCACTCAGTTTGCTATTTACCGCTTGTTCGGTAATGCCAGCACCCGCGTTAATTACCGCACCATATCCCCCCATAGAATAGCCAATAATACCTGTGTTACTGGCATCGGCTAATTGGTATAAGAATGAACCTTCCTCTTTTGCCATGGTTTCAATTTGCGATAGCACGAATAACTGATCGACAGAGCGATTCACTAACGTAGATGCAAAGGCCGCTTGTGTACGATAGGTAGAGTCGGTGTGGTCAATCGATACCACTACATAGCCTTTAGAAGCGATATTTTCCGCTAAATGCGCTAATAAAAAACGGTTACCGGGATATCCATGAGATACCAATACTAATGGAAAGGCTTTTTTCGTTTCTAAAGGCGCAGCATCTCTTACCGCTTTACCATGCAATTCAACCTGCTGTTTGCCATCGCGAATAAATGCGTTTAACACTGTATTGCCAGTACTACCCTGCTCTGCCGGATACCAAACCTCTAGGGTTAGTGGGCGGTCATAAGTAGGAAGTGGGTTTGGCTTAGCCTTAGTAGCATCAAGAGCAAGAATATCAATCTGCTTAGGGTTGACCACCTCAAGCTTGCGAACCCCAATAGCATACTCGCCATAGGCTGAAAGTGCTGGTGCATCAGAGCGTTGAGTATCAATTCTATTCTCTGCATAACTGCCTGTCGCACTACCTATGCATAACACAATACATAGGCCTTTAAACAAAATACTTTTACTAACACCCATACCTAACTTCCTTCCATACATTTTGATATTCCTAGTTAAATCAATAATTATGCTCACATAACTGTGACACTTTAGGGATAGCATTAAAAGCACATTAACCAAATTACGTATTAAATTTGGCCCACCCTACTTTTATGCCTCTACACCCCCTAAATTTACCGGTCTAATGCAAGACAAACCAGCAGCCTTATTGTTATAAACTTGTATAAATAAAACATATAACGACTATTTACGAACTAACAAAATCCACCACTAACAAACTTAACCCCATAAATAACATACACTTAACCAAAACAAATTAAATTCAAACTGACTTTGCATCCACCAAACACTTAATTAACAAAAAGATTGCAATTGATTTACTTTTTGGTTAAATTTTGACTATCTTCTGTCTTATATAAGACAAATGAGCAAGACAAAAAGATAAACAGGCATTACGCGTTAACTACAACGTAAGCGAAATTGAAGAGAAGACCGTCGGACACACGGCAAATATAACTGGACTAAACCCATAAAAAAGAATTCGTGGAGAACACCATGTTACTAAGACCTAGCACACTACATTCAAGTATTACTCGGGCATTAGCCATTGGTACTTGTATGACCATTGGCTTTGCTGCCAGCGCACAAGAAGCAGAACCTGCTGAGCCTAAAGGGCTCGAAAAAATAACCGTTACCTCACAAAAGCGTGTAGAAAGCTTAAATGAAGTGCCGGTTGCGGTTTCTGTTTTACGCGAAGACCAAATTAACGCTGCATTTTCTAACAACATTGAAGGTCTACAAGCATTAGTACCATCGGTCAGTTTCCGAAAAGGTAACACCACTCGGAACTCCGCCATTACCGTTCGTGGTATTGGGACTATTTCATTTAGTGTGGCTGCTGAGCCGAGTGTCTCTACAGTAGTAGACGGCGTTGTGTTAGGCCGTGCCGGTCAAGCGTTTGTTGACTTATATGACCTTGAGCGCATTGAAGTATTACGTGGCCCGCAGGGTACCTTGTTTGGTAAAAATGCGTCTGCCGGTGTGGTTAACATTACTACTAAACGCCCTTCTGATGAATTTGAAGGCACTGCGGAAGTATCCTTGTTTCAAGACAATGAATACCGTTTAAAAACCAGTGTATCTGGTGCGTTAAACGATAATGTAAACGGTAGCCTAACCGTACTTAAATCACAGTTCGACGGCTATATTAAAAACGTTTATAACAATGAAATGACCAACGGCTACGATAAAGAAGGCGTTCGTGCCATGCTTGATATGGAAGCGGGTAACGACACTGATGTGCTTTTCATCTTTGAAAACGTGAAATCTGATGATAGCTGTTGTGCCGATTTAGAACTTTCACCAAGTGGTCGTCACCCTGATTCTGAAGCACTACCTAACAGTACTGGTACTGGTGACTTAGATTTAGAACAGCGCCTTATTGATCATGACTTTGAAACTCGCACATTAGATGAAACCACAGGTTTCTCAATGCAAGTTGACACCATGTTTGGTGACCATCAGTTCACTTCAATCACGGCTTACCGCGATTGGGACAATACAGAATTCCGTGAAGGTGACTTCACCTCAACTGCGGGCACCCGTCCTTTCCCTGTGTTTGGCGAACCGTTTCAGTTACATGATATTGGCGCACAAAACTGGAAGCAAACGTCACAAGAATTCCGCATAGCATCGCCTGTGGGTGAGGCATTCGATTATCAAGTGGGTGCGTTCTGGTGGACACAAAAATCTGAACGTAACTTTACCCGTGATGCAAGTTGTCAAAATAACGATTTACAATTCCCTAAGGCTATCAGCGCTTACTTAACTGACACCTTAGGTATAGCTGATCCAACTGACGATCAAGTTAACCAGTTTATTGCTGATGAAGGTCTTAGCTGTAATTCAAACGATATTGTTAGCGCAACCGCTTACATGGAAACGCAGTTTGATAACTGGGCATTATTTGCTGATGGTAAATACCATATTAATGACGACTTGCGTCTGCTATTCGGTATTCGTTATACCGATGATGAAGTTAGCTACTCACATAACCGAAGCAGTAATGACCAATACAGCCGTACTGGTGTAGGTGTACGTAGCTTCGATACTGACTACAGCGGCAAGACTGACGAAACTAATGTATCAGGCAAGTTGGGTGTGCAGTATGACTTAACTGATAACAGCATGACTTATTTCACCTTCTCACAAGGCTACAAAGGCCCTGCGTTTAACGTGTTCTACAACATGTCAGACACAGATACCTTGCCTATTGGTGAAGAAACATCGGATGCTTACGAGCTAGGTTATAAGTACGCTAGCCGCAGCGTAATCTTTAACGCTGCTATTTTCAGAACGGATATCGATGGTTTTCAAGCAAATAACTCAGAGTTACTTGATTCAGTTACTATCACTCGCTTAACCAATGCAGGGTCGGTCACCACACAGGGTTTCGAGTTTGATTTCATGTGGCAAGCAACAGATAACCTCTCGTTAACTGGTGGTTTATCGAAAGTAGATGCTGAAGTAGATGAGTTCTTATGCCCAGTTAGTGACCCAACCTGTACTGGTAGTTCAGGCGCTGACTTGCCTTTCTCTCCAGACCTAAAATACTCTGTAACCGGTGAGTACATTTGGGAAATGGACAACATGGATATCATTTTAAACGGCTCGTACGTTTACACTGATGAAATGTTCGTGGGTGCACCTGGTGCATTTGCCGCCGAAAACGACCCGGCAGTATTACCTGACTACGCTATTGTGAATGCAAGCTTTGCGTTTTCGTTCCAAGATGATGACTACCGCATCAGCCTTATCGGTAAGAACTTAACTGACGAAAGCTATGTAACCACCTACAGCGGCGATAACTTCCGTTATCAAATCCCTCGTGATGCAGACCGTTACTTCGGTGTGCAGCTACGCGCTAAGTTCTAAAAACAAGTTATACATGTGTGTTTAAGGCGCCTATACGGCGCCTTTTTTTTGTTCGCTTTTCACCCTTTGGGCCCAGTTATTAAGAGTGTGCATACCTTTCAACTGGGGTCTTATTTCCTTCGCGGCTTAAAACCAAAAGCCGTGTTGCGCTCGTGGTGTTGCAGCTCTGCCAAAGCCTGTTGCTGCTGTTCACTAGGCGTTAGCGTCGTGCAATTCGGCGACGTTACCTGCCATCCACCTTCGCCAACCGTGTTTTGGTGGGCATGATCTATTTGGTTATGACTTAGTTGGTTGTGTCTTGGTTGGCTATAACTTAGCTGGGTGCCATTTAGTTGAGTATGAAGACTGGGGGGAGATTTACTCTGATAACCTTTTTCATCAAGCGAGAAGGTTGTATTAGGTTGAAGGGCCGCAGGAACAACATGGGTAGCAACAATGACTAACCGCGAATGCGCACTCTCATTAATGACCTCTGCGACGCGCTGCTGTGCTTCGTAGTCTAGCCCTTCAAAAGGCTCATCAATTAACAACACATCGGGCATCGCTAGTAAGGCTCTGGCCAATGCTAAACGCTTACCTTCACCGCCAGATAACGCCCTTCCTCCTTTACCAACCCATTCAGCCAAGGTAGTAAGGTGCTGCAAACCAACCCGGGCTAAAACATTGTGCATAGCATCTTCGCTTATTCCAGACGCTGCCGGATCTAAATTGAGTTTAATAGTACCGGCCAAAATGATGGGTTGCTGTTCAACATAAATCCATTTTTCTAGCATGCCTTGCGGGGTGGCAACATTGTCTATAGAGCGTCGACCTTCAAAAGGAAGGAGCCCGCATATTGCTTGTAGTACGCTCGACTTACCGCACCCCGAATAGCCTTTAATCACATTCAGCCCTAATGCCTCAAACTGCATATTGACCGCTGGTAGGTTTCTTTCTTTAGCGATAAAACCCGTTAAAGAAAGTGACATGCTGGGTTTATGGGCATTTAGTAAGGGCAAAGGCTGGGTGTGCATTGCGTGTAGCTCTGCCTTGCTATGTCGCCACTTAGCAAGCTTCACGACACTGCTGAAAGTGGCGCTCGCCCAGTCCGGCGCAGCCAACAGCACCATTGGCGTAATGAGTGCTAGCGGAACAAAATAGGCTGCCGTATTGGCAGTCAAAACAACCAGCGCCACTAAAGTGAACACGCCACCTTGGAACAGCCACATAGCTTTAGACACTAGCGCCTGCTCTTTTAGTTGTGCATCTTGTACGCGCTGAGTAGAGGGTGCATTAAACAAGCCCTTTACCGTTTTTGACTTAAGGTGCCATAAACTACTTGCTTGAAAAAACGTCGCGCTTTGTTGCCGAAATTCAAGCTCTGCCTCAGCCGAACTAGCCACAGCTTTCAGTCCGTAAACCGCAGTAACAACGCTAATTACCAACCACACTATGGCTAGGGCTATGAAAAAACCATAACCTGGCACATTAATGAAATACCCCGTGAGCAACAAGCCTGTCATTAGCAGCATAACTGAGGCTAATGGAGAAACCCACGCAATAAAAGCTGAGGCAAGTTGCTCAGTGTGGTTCGCGAGCGCTTCAACTGTCCATGCTTTGCTTTCAAGGCGTTTTGCCGCTAATTGCTCAAACACAGCTAACCGTGCTTTGGCAATTCGGGTTAATAAATCCTTGTGTCCTAGCCACATGGTGGTGTAACCAGAAGCGATACGAAGTAGTGCGAGCCCACGAATCACCACCGCAGGGATCACGTAGTTAAACCCTAAAGGAGCTATTGCGCTAATGGCAATAAACCAAGATGAAATGATAAGAATACTCAAACCCGCTATACCATGAAGCAAGGCTAAGCCCAGCGCGCCATACGCAGCCATTGATGTCTGCCCGGTGAGTGACGAAGACGCTTTTGATGTAGCTATACCTTGCGCAGATACAGCAGGCTTTATAGATTTGGGGGTAGATTTCATTTCACGGTTACTTCGCCATCTGCAATACGCCAATGGGTGTCAAACCAATGCGCAGGCAATAATTTATGCGACGCCCAAATAACGGTTTTGTCTTGTGTGACGCGAGCAATAAGTTGTGAAAGACGGTGGTGCTGCTCATCGGGGATATGCGCAGTGGGCTCATCTAACAACCAAATATCAGGGTTTCTTAACAGTCCGCGAGCTAACGCAAGCCGCTGCGCTTCGCCACCAGAGAGGCTGGGATACTCGGTCATCAAGGTATCTAGGCCATTAGGCAGCGACGAAAGCCAATCCGCTAACTCAACTGAATTTAGCACCTCGCACAACGCACTATCGCTATAGTGGGCATCCAGTAAAAGGTTGTCTCTCACGCTGCCAGGCAAAACAACTGGAGTTTGACTCACCCATACGCAGTTTCCGTCAAAGCTGTGAGAAGCGTTGCGATGACCCGCTAAGGCCTCTAGCAATATTGTTTTACCACTACCAGAAACGCCGTTTAAGCGAATGTGGTCTCCTGCTGCAATTTTAAGGTGGTTGGCACTGAGCAAGTTAGAGACATGAAAATCTTGCGCATCAAACCCCGAAAACGGTTTGTTCTTCACTCCCCCTTTCCTTGCCGTCTCATCGTCATTCAATGTATTAAACAACGAAAATAAACACTCGCTGGCCGCTTCAGCTTCGGCTTTTTGGTGATAAACCTGCCCAAGCTTTTTCATTTCGCTTAAAATTAACGGTACCGTTAATAACACCCACAGCCCTTGCTGCAAGGAAATATCCGGGCCCAAGCTAAGTTCGCCTAATAATGAAAACCCGATGAATACCGCGACTAAGGCTACCGATAAGGTGGCAAAAAAATCCAATACTGACGATGACAAAAAGGCGACACCCACCACCCGCATGGTGCGTTGATTGAGTTGTTCGCTGGCATTATTAAGTAGCCGCATCTGAGTATTATGCGCACGATAGCTCGCCATTAAAGGCAGTGCGTTGAGCCTATCGGTAAAAAGCCCACCTAGTCGCTCAAGCGCTACGAAGTGCTTACGGTGTAAGCTCGCGGCGCCTTTCCCCACAACGATCATAAATAAAGGAACAACAGGGAGTGCGATAGCTAACCCCACACCTATTACGGGGTTAACGTAAAAAATAACCACTAACGCCATCAAAGGGACAAGTACAGCAACATATTGCTGTACGCGGTAATCGAAAGCCCAGTTGGCGATAGCGCGAATATGCTTCACCCAAAGTGTTTGCCAGTAAAAAAGGGAATGTTGACGAATGAGGGCGTGCTGTTGCTCGGCGAAGATAAGTTGTAAGTTTTGCTCCATAGCCTGCATTAACTGGCTTTTGTATGACAACGTTAGTGTGTTCACTAACCCTTGAACTATCCAACAAATAAACAGCGCAACGCATAAACCTTTAATATGAAACAGGCTTGCTCTATGAGTATCGACCACCCATTCGTGCATGGCATGAGCGAAAAAATAGAAAGCGACAATCAGTGAAAAAAGAGACAGACACTTTACTAAAGTAATTATTAAAACCCGTCTGCGCACGCCAAGCTTGTGCGTATTATCGAGTTGATTAAACTTAGCTTGAAATGTCTGCCTGTCTAACTTTTTCATTGACTTTATCGCACTGCCTATCTTTTAAAATAGCGGGTTAAAATAACTGATTAAGTAAAGACAACGAGCCTTGAAAACACAAGGTCGTTGCCTTTTACGTTTTATATTACGCTATGAATATTAATCAGTTATTCGGCGTCTTCTGGACGGTCCATGTCTTCGGTAGACTCAAGCCACATGGCATTTAAAATACCGAATGAACATGCTAGCAGTACGCCGAGGATCCAAGTGAAATACCACATATGCTACTCCTTAATAAATAGTGTGAGATTGATCTAAGTCGCTATTTTTGACTCGGCCACGCATTACATAATAGCCATAGGCGGTATAGCACAAGATGATAGGCACAAAGATACAAGCCACAATGAACATGATATTTAGAGTTAAATGACTAGAGGTGGCATCCCATACCGTAAGACTAGCTTCTGGCATAGTGATACTGGGCATTAAGAACGGGAACATTGAGAAGCCCGCAGTTAAAATAACGCCAGTAATCAGTAGTGCACTTGAAACAAATGCCATCCCTGCATTCCCTTTGCGAGAAAACATGGCACATGCAAGCCCTGCT
>OJFS01000162.1_pt1 | contig 31525 bp, 25 predicted proteins | sample 1594231 | NCBI WGS metagenome assembly OJFS01 (sample SAMN05416847, study PRJEB24817) | seawater metagenome | isolation source: Sea water | place: Canada:Atlantic | collected 2013-07
ATCCATTCAAATCTTTTAAAAATAGTTGAAACATTTAAACTTATATTTTGATTAGCTAATTCAGCTTGAGAACTAACAGAGGCACTTGCATCAGATGTACATTCTACCAACCCATAAGGACACTCTAAATTATATTGATTTATCTGATCTACCCCAGCCCCACCTTGAATTTGAACGATGTACATATGCATTCCATCGCTTGAAAAAGAAAATCCTCTTGGCATTCCATAGCCTGTGGGCGTATTACCAAAATCACCAACATTCCATTTTCCAACAAATGTTGCTGTTGATACATCATAATTTGTTCCTAATCTAAAATGATGAATATAACTTTTATCTCTAGGTGCAGCATCATTTGACATTAAAATAAACATAGCACTCCCAGTATCATTAAATTCAATATCACGTCCTATATCATTTGGACCTGCTGTTAATTCAAGACCTAAAGATGTTAAATCTAATTCACTTATTTTTGTCTTTGAAGAAACATCGTAAGGACCAGGCAAAGACCAAGTGGTAACTACTGGAGCATTATCTGTAGAATTTAATGTAAAAACTTTTGTTCCATCTCTATTTAGCGCAAAAGAATCTTTTTCATTTGAAAAGGAAAGTTTTCCAACATAAGTTGCCGTTGAAAAATCATTTGGTGTAGATAAATCAAACCTACCTAACTCTCCATGTATATCCAATATAAAAAATTTTCCACCACTTGATACAATCTGTATATTTTCTAATTGTACATGCATTGCTCCACTAGCTATACTTGAAGGTAAAAAACCATCTAGATCATCACAATCATTACTGCCATTATCAGTTTTAACTGAGGTCAGATCAAAAGGTGTGCTTAACTTATTCATAGATAAGTTAAGAGATGATTGCATAGCAGGATTTGCTGTAAATACTTGAAGACCATCATCACTAAATTGAACATCATTAGGATCCTCCGTTCTGTCATTTACAAGAGAATCGCCAGTTTGAGAACTTGTACAGTTTGCGTTTCCAGATGGAATACGACCATCCACCCAAGTTACTGTTAAAGCTGCAGCAAGGGCTAGTGATGAAAAAAATAAACTAAATAAAACTAAAAATACCTTAGGCTTAAGAACACCTTTTATAGTTAATAATTTATTTTTCCCAAAAAAAAAATTTAACGTTTTTGTGTATTTGGTTTTCTTTAAAATTTTGAACATGAAAATGTATTAATACATTCCAGTTTTTTTTTTGGAGTGTTAGCAAGCCCAAATTGGGTGACCTCTAATGGTAATATTCTTCTTTATTGTATAAAAAATACAGATGTTTGAAAAATTAGAAGAATTAGCAAAAAATAATAAAAAAATTTCCGATTTTCATATTCGAAGTGGCTCACCGTTAGCTTATAGACAAACAGGTGAAGTAGTGACGGTTAAAGATATTCTTGTAAAAGCACAAGATCTTCAAGATCTTATGTCAACTAATTGCAATGAAACAGAAACAAAAAAATTTCAAGAAACGCATGAATTAGATTCTGCTGTAATGTTAAGCGGATTAAGGTTTAGAGCTAACTTTTATAAAACAATTAGAGGGCCTGCTGCAGTTCTTAGAAGAGTGGAAAGTGTCATTCCTGAAATGTCACAATTTGATTTACCAGATGTTCTTTATGATATTATTGATATGCATAAAGGGTTAGTTCTAGTTACAGGACCAACAGGGTCTGGAAAATCAACTACACTTGCAGCAATTATTAATGAAATTAACAAAACAAGAACAGCGCATATTATTACAGTTGAAGACCCGGTGGAGTTTGTGCACAAAGATGCAAAAAGTATTGTTTCACAGCGTGAAGTTGGAAAACAAACACAATCATTTGCAAGTGCTTTAAAGGCAGCTTTGCGTGAAGATCCAGATGTTATTTTAGTGGGAGAGATGAGAGATCTTGAAACAGTTGGTCTTGCCTTAACTGCTGCAGAAACAGGTCATTTAGTTTTTGGAACATTGCATACTAGTGGAGCGCCCAATACTATTAATAGAATTATTGATGTATTTCCTCCAGAACAACAAGCACAAATTCGTGCGCAAATTTCCACTTCATTAAAAATGGTAGTAACTCAAAGATTAATAAAAACAAAAGATGGTCAAGGCCGAGTGGCTGCTTTTGAAGTTATGAAATGTACAGCTCCAATACAAAACTTAATACGTGAAGCTAAAATTCACCAAATCCCAAGTATCATGCAAACGTCAGTTCGTGATGGTATGATTACAATGCAAAAATCATTAGATGAACTTGTTAATAATGGGAAAATTGATCCAGGTGCAGGAAAAGAACATTAAAGGTTTTAATCTCATAGAGCTTTTGGTTGTGATTGCAATTATATCCGTAATATCAGCAGCAGCTTACCCAAATTTTTCGTCTTGGAAAAAAGCAAGAGAAGTAAGGGGAGCCGCTATAGAAATAAAAAGCTTATTCACAAATATTAATTCTCAAGTTCAAAGAGGATTGTATGGATTTGTCCAAGTAGAAGTAACAGCAACAGAAGACGGCGAGGTAGTGGTTATCTCGAAGGGTATGAAACTGAGTAACCTTGCACAAAAAATTAATTACAGTGAGGATGCTTGGAATGTTGACCAAACTTCAAGATGTGCTCTTGTTCAGGATTGGGATGATAAAGGGATGGATGAAGGAATTAAATCTAATAAATTAGAAGTTAGCTCCTTACAATTTGACGACATAGCAGTAAATTTTGAAGACAAATCAGGAACCGTTTGTTTTTCTAAAGATGGGTCTTGGTATAGCACTGCTGAAGAATTTGAATCATCAGGAGCGTTTTATATTTGTGAAGGTAAAGAAATAAAATGTGATGTTAAAGAAGATGGAGACCCAAACGATCTAAATCAAGATAATTTATTTGCATTAAATTGGTCTAGATTTGGCAATATTACTCTAGAAAAATGGAGCAAATCTAAATCAGAATGGATTTTACAATAAATAAAATGATTAAATTTTCAAATAAAAGAAAAAGACAATCAGGAATCACTATTTTAGAGTCTTTAATCTCCACCGCAATTATAGGAATAGGATTTGTTGCTATTTTTCAAATGGTCAACTTTTCTGTTCAATCGATTGATAGTTCTAGCGAAAGAACCAAGGCAAACTACTTAGTAAGCATGATAGCAGAAGATGTTATAGCCCACAAAATAACGAATACTAGTTTTGAAAGGATCGAGGCATGTGGTCCGAAAAAAAACACCATTGATTCAATAAAATCAATTTATGAGACAGCTGTGGAAGATGCTGCGGAAAATAAAAGAGAAAAATGGAATAGCATTTTTAAAACTGACAGATACCTTAAATGTAAAAGTGAAAAAGATATTAAAGATGTAAAAATTTTTCAAATATGTAAAACAGGATGTGATTATACTTCATCATATAAAGAAGACGAGTCAGATATTCATGCTGAGGTTTATGATGAGATGTTCATAGGTAGAGTGCAAGTTAATATGAACGATGGAAAGAAAAGAAGATTTTTATATTTCACTGCTGATTACCAACTTAAATAAGGATGAAAAAAAATAAATTAAAAGATATTGCTGGAATAACTCTAATAGAAATTATGATTGGAGTGGTTATCTCAGCTATTATGATGGGAGCGATGTATACAACTTACAGCATTGTAAATAGTAGTTATACTCAAGTCACAGACCGTGCAAAAATAAGTCGTTCTGGAAGAGATATTGTTGCAATGTTGATTAGAGATATTAGGTTGGCAGGCTTTAAATATCACTATGGTGTAAATACTGATGACATATCAAAACAAGATAATCTTGAATACATTTCTGGTAGTAGCGATATAGAAACAAGCCATGATCCAATTATAGTAATCAAAGATACATTAGGAGATGCAGCAGAGTCAGATATAGCCACCTCTAAAAACGATGACGCAGATTTATGTTGTGATAAAATTCATATAGTTTACGGGGACTTCAATCAAAATGATGCACAACCTTACAAGCGGTATAGAGTTACTTACTACGCTAAACCAAGTGGGGATAATGAATATTATGCTGTTTATAAATCAAAACAAAGTTGGATACAGTCTAGTGAAAGTGTAACCGGTAACTGGTCCAGTAGTTGTGCAGAATGTTTCTCCGGTGAATTAATTAGAGATCACCTCGTGGATATGGAGTTTATAGTTTCTGATCAGCAAGGAAGAATTATCAATCCTCCTCCAAGACCAGACACAAGTAGTAGAGAAAATCTTTATAATATTAAAGCTGTAGATATAAGATTAACTTTTAGATCAAAAAATGAGTTTTATAGATTCAATGCAAAAGATGACAATCCAAGATTTGTAAAAGGACTTGGGGAGAGAACCCGTAAATTTATAGATAAGTATTTAAGAGACTCAGTTGTCGTCACTGTGAATACTAGAAATATTGGTAGTTAAGGATAAAAATGATGAATAAAAATGAAAAAGGATTTGCTCTAGTTCTATCGCTGATACTTTTGCTTGTGATGTCACTTATGGGTGGAGCTTTAATAGTTATTTCTTCAGGAGATCATCAAAGCAACAATACTAGTGATCAATACCAACAGGCATTTTATGTAGCAGAAACGGGCCTTTTAGAGGGAGAAAAAAAAATAATTAATCAATTTTTGGGACCATGGATACATGAAGACAACATACCTGGACCTGGAGAAAAAGCTACAGTCGATGAAGTGAATGCTCATAATTTATATTTAAGCTCTTTAAAAGCAGATGAGGGAGGGAATGTTAGACATACAAATGACAGATCATTACCAAGAAATCAAATAAACGTAACAAAAACAAATTGCTTTAAAAGCTTTAGAAATATTAAAAGAGGAGATTTTCAAGTAACCCATCATGTTGTCAATCAAAATTTTGGAAAGCTGATTGAGCCTATTTTTGGAACTCCGAGTGATGTAGATCCCCTTACCTCGGGTGATGCCAAAGTCATGGAAAAGCTTACAAAAGAAAAAGAATATCTAAAAAGATTCAGGTATGAATTTTTTTCAGTTAATATTGGAAGTGCGCCTTATCTTGGAACTGGTTCAAGCATTAAAAAAACATCTAATAATTCTCAATCATTAGGAACAGCTTATAAGATATATGCCTGCGGAATCATGGTTGCCCAAGGTACGGAACTTGATGATTATGACGGTGAGGAAGAAATAATTATTCCGTTAGAAACAGTGATGGTTATGCCAAATTAAAATATGAATAAAATTTTAAAAAAAATTATGCAGATATTAAAGGTAACATCCATTTCCTTGGTATTTCTTTTAGTTGTAAACAAGGCTAGTTTTGCATGCGATTTCCTTTCTATTAACATTGGTGGCAACAAATCTCAAATTGAAAAGTATTTTGGACCTATCGAGACAGATAAAGAAAATGCAGAGGAACCAAATGATGTCACAACTGTTTCAACAGGGATTGATCGTTTTTGTCCTAATTCAAATCTAGGTAATTCTTTTATTCAAGCGTTTATTGTCAATGATAAAATTGCTGGAATTATAGTTGGAGTATTAAATGGAACGGATAATGAGGAAAGTAAAAAACAGTTACTTTATAATTATGTAATCAGCAATTATGGTAAAATTGAAAATAGTAGTAGACCAGACTGGACAGGTTATAAAGCTTGGAAAATTGGTGGTAAAGAAATTATATACGGTAAGTGGTACCACAGAAAAAAATTTCTAATTGAAGAATTACAAATATCAAATGCAGAATATAAAGATTATTTAATTATTGAGTAAAAGGAATAATAAAAAAATGTATAAAAAGTTTTTAAAAATTATAATTAGCAATCTGTTTATTGTACTTGTTGTATTAAATCAAAATGCTATCTCTAAACCTTTGCCTCCAGGCTCGGGTGCAGGAGATGTTCCAGCTAACATATTAATACTTTTAGATAGCTCTGCCAGCATGAATAGAAGGCTTAGTTCGGGTAATGGAATTGAGAATCCGGGTGATATTGTAGAAGATTCAGATGGTAACTTAATTGTAGGCGAAGGAAATTTAGGCTTTGTAAAAATTCTAACAGCTGACAATACTGTTGATCGAACTTTTGCAGCAGGTAATAGAAATTTTAGAGGTTCTGCAACAGACACATGTACTTTAGATGGAACTAATAATTCTACAGTTAGAACTATAAATAACTTGGGTCTTGCAACTAATGTTAAGGGTGTATCGGGGGATGTGATTTATGGTGCTGATCTTGGCTCAAATAATGGAAAAATTGTAGGAATTAATACATCTGGAAAATGTATTGAAGTTATTACTTATGCTGAGCTTGGTGGTTTTAGACCTATGGCAATGGAAGTAAGAACTATTAATGGTAACGATCATTTATTCGCATCGGGAAGATGGTGGGGAGGTAATGACTGGCGAAAATATTTTTATACTAAAAATTTAACGACAGGTGACTCTTTAACTTGTGGAAGTAATTATGGTGGAAGTTTGGGTACTGTTATTCAATCCGGCATTCGCCTTACAGTCGATAATAGTGGAGGATTTGTATATTATAACTACCAGGGACACATCCATGGATATGCATTAACTAAAACTGGAAACAATTATTGTCCTAGTGATACAGGCCGAGACAAATATTATGCTCAAGGCAACTCAAACACTTCTCATCGAAAAGCTACTGCAATTCAGGTTTCTCCAGATAGCGATTCTACAATATATGTTACAAGTTTTAATCATGGTGTAGTTCAAAAAGTAAGTCTTACAGGAGATAACACATTAACCTCAGTCATACTTGCTGGAAGAAAAAGAGATGCCGAGAATACAGCCAGTGCGGGTGCACTTAGTGCAGCGGAGGTTAATTTGAGGGAGCCAAAAGCTTTGTTTGTTACTTCTACAAAAGTGTGGGTGTCAGATAATAAAGCAACGATACAAGAATTTGATGAAAACAAATTTACAGTAGCCAATATTGATACTTCATGGCAGGCTGAATACGGTGGAAAAAAAGAGACTAGATTTGAAGGAGCTAAGGAAGCTATCAAAGCAGTTGTATCCGACTCTTCGTTAACAGCAGGAGCTAATTTTGGCTATGGGTTTTGGAATGCTGGGGTATTAGGTGCAGGAAAAGGTAATATAAATACAGTAGGTAAAGGATATTACTGCCATGTCGTTGATGGTTGTGATTATTATAGAGGCTGGAATGGAGTGCATCCAGAAGGAAGATCTCAACTTTTTAACAGTGACTCAGGTATATCCGTAGGAATTAGCAAAGAGGGTGCTGCACAAATACCGGGGGCACTTGATGTTACATCTTTAGAATGGGGAACAGATGCCAATGCTTTTGCACAACTGGCTGATGAATATTTTAGGCAACACCAAGATGCATTAAACTTAAAAGGTACGGAAGCCGACGAAGCTGACTGCCAAATAAGTTATGTAATAGTTATTGGTGATGGTCAATGGACACATGGTTCACAAGCAGCAGAAAAAATTCGATTATTGAGACAAAATTTGGGTGTAAAAACTTTAGTCGTTGCTTATGGTGGCGGAATTAATGCTTCAGGACTTAGCAAATTTGATGAAATGGCACTTGCTGGTTCATGTGACACTGCAGGCTCACCAGATTGTCAAGCAAGAATAGATGCAGATAACGCTCAAATGTTAAAGACAGAGTTAGCAAGTAAAATACAACAAATTATAGCTGAAAAATTATCTTTTACCGCTCCATCAATTACCGCAACCATTCAAGAAGGGGGTTCTTTATACCAAGCACAGTTTGAATATATCCAGTATGGAGAATGGCGAGGAACCATCAGTAGACAAAGTGTTAAAGCTGATGGATCTCTTAATACAGAATCAAGTGAAGAAAATTGGAATGCAGCAGAAAAATTAAAAAATAGAAGTAACGAGAGAAACATTTGGACTACTCTGTCAGATAACTCATATATAGGAAATTGGAATAATTGGACAACAGATGACCAAAATAGATCAGATATAGAAAGTCTTTTTGACTTAACTGGAAATTCAATTTTAGATTATCATAATACCACATCTAATTGTTCAAGTGCTGATGGTGTAGAAGATGGAGTAAATGATGATGTTAAGGGATTAATTAACTTTGTTCGAGGTATAGATTATTTTGATTATGATGGAGACTGCAATATAATTGAAAAAAGAGCCCACTTATTGGGCGATGTTTACAATTCACAACTATTAGAAGTTGGACCTCCAGATGCAAATTCAAATTTTACAGATGTCAATCAAGAGGCATATTGGAGAGCTAAAAACAATTACCAGTCTTTTGTTAATGCAAATCAATCTAGACAAAATGTTATTTATGCGGGAGCAAATGATGGAATGCTACATGCATTTAATTCAGCTACGGGAGAAGAGGAGTGGGCTTTTATACCTCCTTTTATTGCATCAAAACTACCAACGATAATAAACAAAGCTTATGATGGAAAATTTGCAGGAGATCCAGGTGGAACTAATCCAATTTTTGGTGTCGATGGTTCACCAGTTGTTCATGACATGTATATACAAGGACTAAATGCAGATGGAGCTTATGAGCAAGGTAAAAGCTGGCGTACGATATTAATGATTCCCTATGGAAGAGGAGGAGCTGGTTTTTCTGTATTAGATGTTACCAATCCCATTATCAATGGCAATCAAGGACCTCTGCATATGTATTCCGTTTTTAATGATCATATAAATAGTAAAGTTTTAGTAGCTGATAACACAGGTCAGATTGCAGAATATCAATATACTCAGGCAACTATAAATATAAGTAACTCAGAAGAAGCTAAAATAGCATCTGAAAATCAAAATACAGCAGATGCTGCTGACTCAGACACTTGTGAAGCTGATAATAGCTGTACTCAACAAGATGCCATCGCTACTTGTCAAACAAATGCTCTAGCTTCCGGTTCATTTAGAGCTAACGGAACAGCAGCTTGTTTTACAGGTTCAACATTCGTATTTGATATAGAGGTTCCCTCAGATGGCGCTGGTAATGTTAGTCAAGATGATCTTGTAGTTACTGAAATAATAAATGGAGATAAAGTTAAAATAAATTTTGCAAGCGCTAAAATGGTTGATGGTTTTTTGAAAGTTGATTTTGGAGCTGAAAAAACTTTCAACGTAGGTATAGGCGATACATCAAGTAATCAAATTGTTTTGCAAACTTCATGCTCGTCCACTGGCACAGACCCAGTTGGATATGATTATAGCCAACTAGGAGAAACCTGGTCAACACCAAGAATATTTAGAATTCCTGCACAAGAAGGTGATGAAAATATTAATGATGATAAATATGTAGCAGTAATTGGAGGAGGCATGGGAAATACCTTTGTATGCTCAGGATCAAATGTATTCCTTGTTAATTTAGAAGATCTTGAAAATCCAGGCAGCATTTTTGGTGCTGTGGTTAATCAAGGAGCTATTAGTATCGTTGACACTGATACTAGTGATATAGCAAATGCACTTCCAACAACGCCTGTTGTTATCACACCAGATTTAACACGAGGTGTTCCTTGGAGAGGAGCCATGGTTTATTTTAATGACCTTGAAGGAAAAATTACAAAAATTAACTTAACCAACCAAACAATTAATAATGCTAAACTTTATGATCAAACAACATTATTCAAATTAAATGCAACAGTTGAAAATGGACGATATAGTTATAAATCCATGGATGCCACAATAGGAAAAGATACAAATAATTTTTGGCTCTTTGGTGGAACTGGTGACTTCCAAAGAATTGGTGACAGAAGTAATAAGATGGACAATATCTTATATGGGATAAAAGATGAGGAATTTCCATACTTTAAGCACTTAAATGAAGTTAATGTTCCTAAACAATCGGAAGGTAACTTTGAGGAAGAGGCTAAGAAAGGTGCAGATGCGGCTAATCATATTGATGATGTAACGGTTTGTGTGAATACCACTATTGATGCCACTGGAGAGCTTTGTCCTGGTCCTAATGAACAAGCATGGGTTATTAAATTAGATCCAAATCAGCCAAAAAGATTTAGAAAAGTGTCAGCACCGCCTACGGTTTATAAAGGGAATGTATTCTATCCAATTTACGAACCTCCTGTAGGAAATAAATGTAATATAGGTAAAGCGTTTATTTGTTCAGCCGATGATGAATGCGGAACTAATAATTCATCTGAACTAGGCGCAGTAATAGCAGGTGAAGATTGTTTATTTGTTAGAAGAGGAATATTGTCTGAATTAACAATATTTGCAGACACACTTTATGGTAACGTAGCAGGACCTGCTGAACAAGAAGATACATTATTCATCCTCTCTACCAATGCAGGAGAAGTTACTACTTACAGAAGATCTTGGAGAGAAAATTACTAATAAAATTTTTTTATAATAAAAAAGTTTTAATTTGGTTGGAAAAAAATACATAAAAAATAACTGCAATAATAATATAAGGACCAAAAGGAATTTGAGACGACATCTTTCTTGATTTGTTGATTAGTGATGGAATAACAAATATTAGAGCAACGACAGAAGACATAAAAATTGTAAAAGGAATACTAAACCAGCCAAACCAAAAACCCACCACTGCTAATAATTTAGCATCCCCAAGACCCATACCTTCTTTTTTTCTAACTTTTTTATAAAAAAAAATGATCAACCAAATTATTAAATAACCGAAGACTCCCCCAATTAAAGAGTTGATATAATTAGGAAAAATTGTTTGATTTAAATTTGGATCAAAAGATTTAAAAAATCCTATAACCATTAAAGGAAAAGTTAATTCATTTGGAATTATAAAATGTTTTAAATCTATAAAAAAAATAATAATAAAAAAAAAACTTAATATAGATAACAATAAAGAAGCAAGGGTTAATCCAAAAAAATAATAGATTAATACAAAGCTAATGGCGGTGATTAATTCAACTATAAAATATTGTAAATTAATTAGTTTTTTACAAAATCTACATTTACTCTTTAACAATATAAAAGATAGTAAAGGAATATTGTCATACCAAATAATTTTCTTTTTACAGTTAGGACAAGAGGATCGCCCTGTAACTATACTTTTATTTTCGGGCAAACGATGAATACAAACATTGGCAAAACTTCCACAGATAATACCAAAAAAAAATAAAGCTAAATAATGCACAAATTAAATTTTTATTTGTGAAGCAAAATGCAACAAGCCATCTATAGAGTATTGTATGAATAATGCCATGTCTTGAAGATGCAAATAAAAATTTGGAGAGTTAATAATAATTTCCATAGTCAGTAAGAAATATCAAAATAGTTTTAAAATGCAATTTTTCAATTTCATAGTCTAAATTCATAACACAATTAATTACGTTGGTACTCGTTCAATCTTATGAATAGAATTTAAGATATTAAAAAGACAAAAATTATATTCGCAATAGTAATTTCTTCTAGGTGAGGCAGAGGGTAAAAGTAGAAGTTGACAGAAACCCAATTTAGGCGATACATACCCATTATAGGTAAATCATTATGGCAATAGAAGAAGAAACAAACGAAAATATCGAGGCTTTGTCTTCAGAGGAAGAAAAATACATCAGTAAAGACAGTCAACCAGCTTTTTCAAAAGGACTATACGAATGGTTAATGTTTTTATTAACCTACTATTCAAGAATAAGAGAAAATTTAAAGATTGATTTTGAATCTTTTATTGTTCTTCAGGTTGTTGTTAGTCATTCACTTTATCATCTGAACAAAGATGGAGTTAAAACATTTACTGAAATTCAAAAAAATTTTGATCTGATGTCTATGTCTAATTTAAGTAAAATTAATAAATTAGCATATGCTAGTATTGCAGAAGTACTGCAGTTACCAAGAGAAACTGTTCGTAGAAAAGTATTGCAACTTGAGGAAAGAAAAATAGTAAAAGTTGATGCTGTCAGTGGAATTATACTTGGGCCAGCCTATAAAGTAATTTATAAAGAATTTGTTTCAAAAACCACAATAGATACAAGCACCTTAGTTAAAAGATGGAAGACAAATGGTACACTCGAAAAATTATTACAAATGAATGAGAAAAAGTAATGAGCAAGTTATTTTATGCTCTTTATGACTTAGCCAATTCAGCTTATACTATTATAATTGTTACATTTATTACATCAGCGTACTTTGCAAATCATATTGTAGGTAATCCACAACTTGGAGCAGCGTACTGGCAGTGGACAGCTGGAGTTTGTGGAATACTAGTTGCCGTAACAGGTCCTTTACTTGGAAACATAGCTGACAAACATTCTAAAGGTAAAATTAATTTACTACACATATTTACTATTTTGTGTGTTTTGTTCACAAGCTTGTTTTGGTTTGCTAAACCATCAGTAGATTATATTTGGTATGCATTGATTATTTTTTTAGTATCTAATTATTGTTATGAAGCTGGTGTTATTTTTTATAATTCACTATTAAAGAACTGTTCAAATGAAAACAATATTGGAAAAACATCAGGCTTTGCATTTGCTTTAGGATATATTGGATGCGTTCCTGTATTATTATTTTCATTATATGTTTTTGTGTTACCTGACATTGTTCCTTTTGGTTTAGATAAAAATAAATTTGAAAATATAAGGTTTGTTCCTATTATTGCTGCGATTTGGTTTTTAATTTTTTCTTATCCCATGATACATTATTTTAAACATCGCGTGGAATACAAAGTAAATGACGATGGAGTTCCGGTTTTTCAAAAACTTATTGCATTAATATGGAAAAATAAATTTACAACTACTGGAAAGTTTCTTTTAGCTAGAATGATCTATTCAGATGCTTTGATTGTTTTAGTTGCAGGAGGAGGCGTGTATGCTTCTGGAGTTTTCGGTTTTACTTCGGAAGAGTTGTTAAAATTAGCTATTTTTGCAAACTTAGTTGCGTTCGTAGGAGTTTTGATAGGTGGGTATTTGAATGATAAATTTTCATCAAAAATCATTATTTTAATTTGTATTGCCGTATTAACGTTATGTATTTTTTACTCTTCAATTATTGCGCAAACTAAAACACAATTCTTTTGTAATGTTATGGTTATATCTCTTTTTATAGGAAGTATTCAAAGCGCAAGCCGCGTTATGATGACAGGATTATTAAAATCTGAAGATCAGGGAAGTGGCTTTGGATTATTTAGCTTTTCAGGTCGAATTACAGCATTTGCCGGACCTTTATTGGCTGGAACCATGACTTTTTTTTTCTCTCAAAGAATAGGACTCTTATCTATTAGCATTTTCTTTATTATAGGTTTTATTTTGATGCTTTTTGTCGATAAAGAGCCAAAAAGCTAAAAAATCTCTTAACCATCTAATTTTTTTTAAAATATAAATAGTTCATATTTGGGGTAAATAGGGATATTTATTTTTACAAATATGAATCTGTAAGATTAATAGATATTTAACAATTAAAAATTATACTCTAACACAAGCTTAATATCTCTAACACAAAAGATATAATTTTTTACAGAAATGAAAAAGAGTCATTTTTGTTGATTTTTAACTTAAAAAAAATTTTATTTTTCTAAATTGCTCTAACACAATAACAAAAAAGTCTAACACAACAACAAAGCAGTCTAACACAATATTAAAATTACTCTAACACAATATAATTTCTCTATTTAGACCAAAGTCTGAAAATTTATTATAAAATTAAAAACTTTTTCTACTTTTTATAATCGCTATTTAAAAATCAACAATTTCTCTATTTTAAATTTTAACAAATTGAACATCTTATCTCCACTAAGCTCGATTCAATCTAATTCTTAAAATTCTTAAAAGATTACTTTTTTCAATTGTTTTTGAATTTTGATACTTCACCCATTTTAGGTTCACAACTTATAGTTAGGTTCTCAATTTGTGTTAGAGATTCGAATGCTTGGTGTTAGAGAAAAAATTTTATTATAATAATTATGGACGAAAACAATAAAGACAATATTAATAGTAACGAAGAGACCAATGAAAACCCCAAGGTTGATGAGAATCAATCACAGGGTGAATCTAGTTATACTGAGAATAATTCTTCCGCGACATCAAATGAAAATCAAGAAGAAATACAACCTAAAATTGAAGAGAATAATAACCATGAAGTAATTCATAAAAAAGAAGGCAGGTTACACATATATGTTAGGCAAGATAAATATAAAGGTGAACTAAAATCAAAAAACTTTGTTGGTAGACTTTATTTTGATGGAAAACAAAAAATTTCTTCATCAGGAACACCTAATCTTGAAGAAGCTATACCAATATTGGAAAAATGGTTTGATGATATTTATGGAGAAAGTAAAAAGGAAGAAGAGGTTCATCAAGAAGTAGTAGAGGAAGTAAATGAAGAACCATCTGCACTACCAGAACAAACAGAACCTGTAGCTGCCTTAGAAAAAGTTTCTACTTCTGTTGAGAATAAAAATGTTTCAGAATCAAAAATAAATTTAAGTATTCTTGAAAAATTTAAAAATATTAATTTAAAAAAAATAAGTTTTGATAAAAAAGATTTAACCAATAAAATTTCTGCACTAGCAAAAAATAATTATGTAGGAAAAGTTGAAAGTTTTTTTAAAGCACGACTTGGAAAAAAATCTGCTCAAGGCGAAGAAATTTTAGGTATAGAACTTACTAATAAAGAAATTAGATTGGCTCAAATTTCAACTAATAAAGAAAATCAATGGGTTCTTGATAAATTTTTTATACATCCTATTAATTTACCAGATGAAACTTCAGTTTTAGAAAACGCGGATCATGTAAGTAATGAATTAACAGTTGCTATACAAAAAGCAAAAATTGTGACAACGAATGCTGCTATTGCCATTCCAGTAACGAGTGCGATAATACGTGTAGTCACAGCTCCATTAATGACTGAGGAAGAATTGGCAAAAGCAATTGATACTAATTCACTTTGGGAAAACTTAGTTCAGCTAACTGACAACCTAGATGATTATTCTATTTTTCATCAAGTAATAAATAGAAATCAAAAAGAAAATACTATGGATATTTTATTTGTTGCATCCAAGTTGTCTGACATAAATAATTACACTTCCATAATTAAAAATAGTGGTCTTAATCCAGTAATTATTGATGTTAAATGTTTTGCATTAAAATCAGCAGTAGATCAAATTAATCAAATTTCTTTAAGTACAGAAGATGCTAATTTAACAGCAGTATTAGAATTCGGTTTAGATGAAAATTATGTAATGATTTTATATGACAACAATCCAATTATAACCGATATTTTTTTAAGAGGTCAGGATAGAAAAATTTTGTTAGAGACAGGAACTCATGAAGAAAGCGAAGCTTTAAGTAGAAGGTTTATTGCACAAGTTAAACAAGCGATACAAGACTTTGAAACAAAATATGAAAAAAGAATTAGAAATATAAAAGTAGTTTCAGACCTACCAAATGTAGATTTGTTTTTAGGAATTTTTAGAAAAGATTTAATTAACGTAGGGTTTAAGTTATTTGATCCACTAGAAGGGTTGAAAGTTCCACAACAATTACACCAAGCTATTTCTTTAAAAAATCGATCTTATTTATCAACAGTTATTGGACTAGCTTTTAGAAAATTAGATGTCTTTGGGTATTACAAATTTGTAACTGCAGTCAAAAACATCAATTTATTGCCAAATAGAAAAAGTGTAATTAAAGAAAAGAAAATAAAAGCTCTTTCAAATTTTGCATTTAAAGGGGTAGTAGGAGGAGTAATAGGGATTTATGCAATACTTTTCACATTATCTTTTTGGAATATTCACTCCTATAACAAAAAATTAAATAATTATGAAAATGTTCTTTCAACGCACGCTGTTAAAACAAAAGAAAAAACAAAAAGCACTAAAGAACTGGGCTTAATCGTAAAGACTTTAAAATTAAGTAAAAGTTTAAAATCAAATAAAGAAATGAGTTATAGAGTTTTAGCGCAAATAGCATCGAGTGTTCCTAATAGAGTAAAATTTGAGTCTGTAGACTACAACGGAAAAAGCCAAGTTATCATTCAAGGTGTTGCTGCTAGTGATCAAGATATTTTGAGGTTAATTGGTAATTTAAGTAGTAAAAAATTAATTCAACAAGCATCGTTAACTTCAATGCAATTACCTAATAGTTCCAACAAAACAGGACAAGCTAGCAAAGGTTTTAAAATTTTTGTTAAAATTAAAAAAGGATAGAAAAAATGGATTTGAATAATTTAAATATAGAGGATTTAAAAGCAAAAATTTTAACTTTTACTGACGAAAAGACTCTTATAAAAAGTGGTATTGCTTTTGGAGCAATTATCTTTTTTCTAATTATTTATTATTCTATTTTAAACCCAATTGTAAATTCAAAAAAAATTAAACTAGATGACATGATCGTTAAACAAAATGAAATAATTAAATTCAACAAAAAAATAAAAACAAACAAAAATAAGATAAAAAAACTAGAACCTGATTATGAAAAATATTCTACATTATTTCATTCTAGAGCAGAAGTTGAAGGGCTTTATCAAACTCTAAGTGAATTTGCAGGACAAAATAATTTAGTTATTTCAAAAATAGAAAAGAAAAAACCAGAAGCAATCAGTAGATCAGATATTTTAAATAAAAAGAAAAAGAAAAAGACAACCAAAAAGAAAAGCATAAACAATATAGCTTATTATAAAATTCCTGTGGATTTTGAAATTACTGGTAATTTCTTGGGTTATATTAAATTTAAAAGACAAATATCTCTGTCAAAAAAAATGCTCAATTTTGACGAAGAGTCAATTAAAGTTGTGCAAGGAACTTCAGCTGGCACAGTAAAAGTTGATGGAACTTTAACTATTGTAGGATTAGCAAATGATTTTTTTTAAAACTATAGCCTTATTTCTGGTGTTGCTCTTTATGAGCATTACTCCAAACAATGTAATAGCTGATAGTCACGATGTGAATAAAAATACGGAGGAACCATTGCCTTTAAATGATCCTTTTGTAGGAAACTCTTCTTTAGGAAGTGGAGGAAGTATCCTTTCATCAGGTCAAGCAGGGGAACGTAAAGAAATGAGTCTATATAATTTTAAACTTGTGGGAATTATTTCAGGCTCTGAAGAAAGTTATGTGTCTTTAGTTAATGCTTCAGGTGAAATTATAACTCTGAAATTACAAGATGAATTAAGTGACGGAGTAAAGTTAGTTGATATGACACTTAACGAAGCAGTATTTCAAAAAGCGGATGACACTTACATAACAATTAATTTTAAAAACAACATAAAGGAAACTGATGTATTTTAGATTAATAAAAATATTTGTTTTATTTTCTTTTTTAGCACTCAGCTTAGCTGGTTGTGCATCTAGCCAGCGCGGTAATAAATCAAAGCCATTTGACCACAATACTCCTTTAATCAAAGAGGATATTAAAAAGTCTGGAACAATTGAAGTTGATAAAACAGTTAGAATGGGACCAAAACCTAGAATTCAGGATACAAATTTATTACAAAAAAGAAAAAAAATATCGTCCCAGAAAACAAGAAACTATTTGCTTATACCTGATGATTTTAAACTTTTAAAACAAACGGTAACTCTTAATTTTCAAAACTTAGATTACAAAGAAGCCATGAGTTTAATGGGTAAAATTGGAGAAATTAATATATTAGTAGGTGATGAAGTTGCAGGAGCTATTTCAGCAGAATTAGTGGATGTTCCATGGGACAAGGCATTCAATGCTTTGTTAGACATGAAGAATTTTGCAGCTGATATTGATGTATCAAGTAACCTGATAAGAGTACATACTCCATCGACCTTAACTGGACAAGAAACTTACAAATCAACAAGAGCTGCGGCCGTTAAGAAAAAAGTGGAACTTGAGGATTCAGTTGAGCCAATTCTCTCAGAAATTTTTAGACTTTATTACATCAGTCCTGCACAAGCTAAAAAAACCATAACCGAACTATTTACTTCAGTGGGAGACTCTTCTTACTCTCCAATTCAAATAACAGAAGAAACAACTACAAGATCTATAATCGTAAGAGGAAAAGAAAAAGATTTAGATGTAGTTGATAAGGTTATTAAAGAAATTGATGTCAGAACTAAACAAGTTTTAATTGAAGCGTTTATCGTAGAGGCTGACTCAACTTTTGAACAAGCATTGGGAACTAGGTTAGGTGGAGCATATTCTGCAAAAAAAGATTATAAAATAGGTGGCATAGGCGCAAGCAGTATGGCTTCTGTTACACCTCCAGCAGGACCCGGCCCTTCAGCTGCAGCTATAGGAGGTGTAACAGATGCCTTAACCGATTTTGCTGCAGTTGGTGCAACAAGTGGAATAGGTATTTTAAGACAAACTGGATCAGCCGTATTAAAAGCAGAAATTACAGCCTTAGAAGTATTAGGTAAGGGTAAGACCATATCTAATCCAAAAGTTTTTACTTTAGACAATCAAATTGCAACAATCACACAAGGAGAAGAAATATCTTATCAAGCCACCGGATCTGAAGGAGCAGACACTTCATTTAAAGAAGCGGCATTAAAACTAACAGTTACACCAAGCATTATTGGAGATGGTAACGTGCTATTAGAAATTATGGTCAACAATAACACTGTAAATAGAGCAAATGCAGGTGAACCATCCATAAATAAAATGGAAATTTCAACAAAGCTTTTAGTAGCAGACGGAGATATTGTTGTAATCGGTGGAATAAAAAAGAATAAAGTATTTAGCAGCAAATCACAGACACCAGGCGTTGGAAATTTACCAGTTCTAGGAAATCTGTTCAAAGGTAAAAGCAAATCAGACAAATTGGACGAACTATTAATATTTATAGCACCAAGGATATTGTAAATGCTTAAAATCAGCAGAGAAAGTGAAATTAATCTCATTAACGTTTTAATCGATCATGACATTATATCGGGTAAAGATTTACCAAATATTAAAAAGGTAAGTAGCGAGGGTAATAAATCTCAAATTGATGCTGTCTTTGAGCTTAAACTTACGGATGAAGATAAGATTTTAGATGTGCTCGTTAAAGAACAAAATCTTGAAGTAGTAGATTTGTCAAAAGTTAATATTACGGATGATATCAAAACTGTACTTCCTTCTAATTATATAAATATGAATTTTGTTGCACCATTTAAAGTTGACGGCAAAACACTTCATATTGCAATACCAGATAGTTCTAAACTTGGTTTAATGAGAAATTTAAAAGCTATAACAAAAAAAAATATAGAATTACATGCAGCTAAAGTATCTCAAATTTCAGAATTTATTGAAAAACTTCTTAATGAAAGTGGAGATGTAACTACAGCAACAATTAGAAAAGAAAATAAAGACAATAGAGAAAAAACAAAAACATTTGAATCTGAATTAGGGGATGTGGGAGAAGTTCTCGAGAAAGCTCCAGAAGAAGATATCGAAGCAATAGAAAATGAATCTGAGGTTATCAAATTTAGTACCGCAGTTGTAGCAGAAGCAATTAAATTAGGAGTAAGTGATATTCATATTGAACCTTATCGATTTAATTCAAGAGTTCGTTATAGAGTAGATGGAATGCTTTCAGTGCAAGATCATTATACAAAATTCTTACATGACAATTATGGAGCAGTAGTAACTCGTTTTAAAATAATGGGTAAATTGGATATTGCGGAAAGAAGACTACCACAAGATGGAGCAATTAATTTTAAGATAGAAGGAAAAGTAGTTGATTTACGTCTATCAATGTTACCAACTGCAAACAACGAGAGAATTGTAATGCGTGTTTTAAATAAAGATGCAGGAGATATTACACTTGAACAATTAAATTTTGATGAAACTGATTTAAAAATTTTAAGAAAAAATATTCACAGCACACAAGGTCTAATACTTGTTACCGGACCAACGGGCTCGGGTAAAACAACTACATTGTATAGTATTCTAAAAGAAGTGAGCAAACCTCATTTAAATATTTTAACGGCTGAAGATCCAGTTGAGTATGAACTAGATGGAGTGGCTCAAGTTCAAATTAAAGATGATATTGGTTATAGTTTCTCTACAGCTTTAAGATCTTTTTTACGTCAAGATCCTGAAATTATTTTAATAGGAGAAATGCGAGACAAGGAAACAGTTGATATAGGTTTAAAGGCAGCTCTTACAGGACACTTAGTGTTTAGCACCCTGCACACTAATGATGCCCCAAGTACAATTACAAGATTACAAAATATGGGTACTCCAGATTATTTAATAAGTGCTGCGTGTTCTCTTATTTTGGCTCAAAGACTAGCGAGAAAAACTTGTACGGACTGTAGAGTGCCAGACGATGATGTAAATCCAAAAGTGCTAAGTGATATTGGTTTTACTCCAGAACTTGCATCAAGAGTAAGAGCCACTAAAGGCAAAGGTTGTCCAAAATGTAAAAATTCTGGCTACAAAGGAAGAATGGGAATTTATGAAATTTTAAATGTCACAAAACCCATTAAAGAAGCGATATTAAAAAAAGCAACCACACCTGAACTCAAAGCAATTGCTATTAAAGAAGGTTTTCAAACCATGCAAGAAATGGGCAAAAAAATGATTGCTTCTGGAGATCTTAATTTTAGAGAATTTGAGCGTGTTTTATCAAGTTCATAATTATAATTAATGGAATTTTATACATACAAGGGTATTTCAGCGGGTAAATACGTAGAAGGAGAAATTGAAGCCTTAAATCAAGATGAAGCTTCTCACAAACTAAAAGAACAAAAATTAATTATTACCAATTTAGTAAGATCTAAAAAAAAAAAAGATAAAAAAAAAAAAGAAAAAGGTGAAGGATCCTCTTTTTTTAAGCAAAAAATTAAACCTCAAGATATTGTAATTTTTTCAAAACAGTTTGCAACAATGGTAAAGGCAGGTTTACCCATACTGCAAGTATTGGATATGTTAGGCAGCCAACTCGAAAATCCTTCACTTAAAGAGATTGTTGTTGAGATTAAAAAAAAGCTTGAAGGAGGAACAACTTTATCAAAATGTTTTGAAAGCTATCCAAAAATTTTTGACAATATTTATGTAAACTTAATTAAAGCTGGAGAGGCTAGTGGTAAATTAGATGTGTTTTTATTAAAGCTAGTTGAGTCATTAGAGAAAAAAGAAAGAATTAAGAAAAAAATTAAAGGTGCTTTAATGTACCCAGCGGTGATGTTTACCGTAGCCATTACGGTTATGGTATTCATGTTAATTAAAGTTGTTCCTGTGTTTGCAAAGATGTACGAAGGAATGGGAATTGCATTACCTGGAGCAACAGCAAGTATTTTGTCTGCCAGTGATTTTATGAGGGGTACAGGAGGACTGATGACTTTTCTTATTATCTCAGGAACTATTATTGCCTTCAAGTATACCGTGTCTAAGAATGCAGCGTTTCGATATAAATGGCATGCTAAAATTTTAAAATTACCAATTTTTGGAGATATGATTTTAAAATCTTTATTGGCAAGAATTTCATTGATCATGGGTAATCTAAGTGCCGCCGGTGTAAATTTATTAGAAAGTATAGATATTGCTAAATCTGTTAGTAATAATGATTGTGTTACTTTAGCTTTAGAGAATGTTAAAAAAGGAGTCTTCTCTGGAGATACACTTACGAAACTTTTTTTAAAAGAACCTTTATTTCCACCAACGTTTAGTCAGCTTATTTCTGTTGGTGAACAAACTGGAAGTTTAGATGAAATGTTTACTTCTGTTGCAAATTATTATGAAGAAGAGTTTGATACAGCAGTAGATAATATGTCTACTTTAATAGAGCCGATCATGATTGTTTTTATGGGAATTATGATTGGTGGATTAATGATTGCGATGTATGCACCAATATTTAATGTGGGAGCATTAATTGGTTAGATTGTTTTTGTTAAAACAAGATGGTTAACCCAACCTTTTTGGTCTTTTTTAAAAACAGCCTCATCCATAATTTGTTTAATAAAAAAAGTACCTAGCCCTCCTGGCTTAATATCATCTAATTTTCGGTGCTGAATATTCTCAGGGATGACAGGTTTTCCTTTATCAAAGAATCCTATTTCTAATTGATTATCTTTAAATGAAATTTTAATTTGCATTTTATCTTTAGTTTCTTCTACATCTTTGTAGGCGTGCTTGACTATATTTTGAGCAGCTTCTGCAATTGCTAAAACCAATTCATCTTTTTGCTCTTGAGGCAAATTTATTTTTTCAAAAACCTCTCTTGAAAATATTCTGACTTCTTTAAGATTGGAACTATGTACGACAAAGTCTTTTGATTCTGATAGTGTCATTACTCTAGATTTAATATCTGTTCTAACTTTGCCATCATGATTACCTTTAAGACAGATTTACTAATTTCTTTTATAATTACTTTCGTACCTTTTTCTGTTGCTTTTTGGTGGCTCTCAATAAGAACAGAAATTCCTGATGAATCCATGTATGAAACATCCTTTAAATTAATATGAACTTCCTTACCTGCTTCAACTAAAGGAAAAATAATTTCTTTTGCTTTCTCAATTACATCCATGTCTATTTCTCCGTCTAGAAAAACAGTACTGATGTTGGCATTTTCGCTAGTTTTATAAGTCATATTTTTAAAAAGGGATAACATCAATTTTTTACCACAAAAATCAAGTAAATGAGCCCATTATGGGTGCATGACTAGATATTTTCTTGAATTGGAGCGGTATTATTGACGAGAATCAAAAAATACAAGTAATAAACTAAAGGAAATTAAATATGAAAAAAAATAATAAAGGTTTTACATTAATTGAATTGCTAGTGGTTGTAGCAATTATAGGAATTTTAGCAGCAGTTGGTACAGTTGCTTATAACGGTTATACTGCAGGTGCAAAAAAGAATAGCGCAAAATCAAATCATGCTTCATCAGTTAAATATATAGCTTCTGAGTTACAAAAATGTGCAATGGATAGCTCTGCAAAAGGATTTAATGATGATGATTTTTGTGGAACAGATTTTACAGCAACAACGACAGCCGCGGCTGCAATAGATGCGCTTGCTGATTTTAAAAATCCTTTCTACAACAGCACTTCTGCTATTGTTGGTTCAGTACCGGCTACAATTACTGGTCTAACAGGAGCTCCTGGAGATCAAGGATTTGTTGTGATTGTTGGTAATGACAGTGACAAAACTATAACTCTTACAACTTGTACAGAAAAAGGTGCTTGTGCAGCAGAAACAGTAACAAATACTGTTGAAGTTGAATAATTCGGTATAGTTGTAAATAAATTTTGATGACCACTAAAAGTTCAGGCTTTAGTTTAGTTGAGCTTTTAGTGGTTGTTGCAATAATTGGAATTTTATCTGCTGTAGGAGTTGTTAGTTACAATGGATATGTTTCAGGGGCCAAGAAAAAGTCTGCCCAAAATGTGATGCAACAAATTTCTTTAGCTCAAACAGAAGAATATTCAAATAGTGGAGGTTATTATACTCAGGCTGACAGTAGTTGTACGCCAACTTCATCAACTTCAGATGCTATTGAAGCAATCTTGTTTGGTGGAGGGGATCAAATTGCTAAAGACATGGGTTATGAAATTTGCATTGCAAGCACAGGCTCATCGAACTTTGATATAATTGCTGAAGAAGTTAGTGGTGCTTGCCAATTAACACTTAGTCGTAACGGTAATTTTACCAGAGGTGATGATTGTTAAAAAAATTAGCTAACCACCCATAATGGTTAGATTTATAGTTTTAAGTTAAATATTCTTGTATAAGTTGATATCGTGAAAAAAATTATTTTAATATTCTTGCTTATACCATTATTAAATAATTGTGGTCCATATTCTGCAGCACTTGGGCCAAGCTTAACTCTAGTAAACTCTGGAAGTATTTTACAAGCATCAGCATCTTATGCTGGCTCCTCAGCAATGAAAAAATTTAAAGAAGATTATATCAATGAATTAAATGTAGAAAAAATTTGTCCAACAGTTCATTCCAGTGAGTTAAATGAAATTTTTTTTGAAACTATAGATCATATGGATTGTTATTTTGACCCCATGAGTATTCATAGATAATATATGAATTATTTATGAATAAAGCTGAAACTTTAACATTAATTGAAAAGCTTCAGACAAATATATATCAATTAGAACTCTTAAATAAAGGTGCTATAAATTCTCTAGAGTTTCGTCTAGATAAAATTTTTCAAGCTAATCTAGATATATTGTGGTTATTAATTTGTGCCATTCTGGTTTTTATAATGCAAGCAGGTTTCATGTGTCTGGAAACTGGGTTATCTAGAAGTAAAAATAGTATTAATGTTGCTCTTAAAAATATTAGTGACTTTGGGATAGCTGTTGTTGTTTTTTGGGCATTTGGATTTGCGTTGATGTATGGAACTAGTGTTTCAGGATTATTTGGTAATAAGTTTTTCTTCTTCACCACAAAAGTTGCCGGATATCAGACATACTTTGTTTTTCAAGCCATGTTTGTTGCAACCGCAGCAACCATTATCTCTGGTGCAGTTGCTGAGAGATTAAAGTTTGTCTCTTATTTAATTATCACATTTTTTACCTCTGGTTTGTTTTTTCCTATAGTAGGCCATTGGGCTTGGGCATTTAATTTTGACAATCCCTCTCAAAAATTTGGCTGGCTTGGTAAATTAGGATATTTAGATTTTGCTGGTTCTTCAGTAGTCCATTCTGTAGGTGGTTGGATAGCTTTATCTGTATTACTAATTATAGGCAATCGTACTGGAAGATTTAGAAAAGATAATTCACACAAACCTTTTCAAGGGAGCAATATACCCATGGCAGCACTAGGGGCATTAATTTTATGGTTTGGGTGGTTTGGCTTTAATGGAGGTGCCAATGGTGCCATGGATTTAAAACTTCCATTAATTCTAATTAATACTTTTTTATCCGCATCATTCGGACTTATTTTTTCAAGTGCTATGGGAGCAATTATTTTAAAAAAACCAGAACCACTATTTATGATTACAGGTCCTCTTGCTGGATTAGTTTCAATAACTGCTTCTTGTGCTTACGTTGATCCTGCGGATGCAATTTTAATTGGAAGCATTGGTGGAATTATTTCAAGTGGAGCCATTGTACTTTTAGAAAAACTTAAAATTGATGATGTTGTAAGTGCAATTCCAGTTCATTTGGCTGCTGGAATTTGGGGAACAATTGCAGTTGCTTTATTTGGAGATTTTCAAATGATGGGTGTTGAAAAAACAAGATTAGAGCAATTATATATTCAATTAATTGGGATTGTATCAATTGGTAGTTTTTGTTTCTTTGGCTCTTATATAATTTTTAAAACTATTAATTCATTCTTTCCATTAAGAGTTGGAAAAATTCAAGAAGAGCTTGGTCTTAATATTTCAGAACACAATGCATCAACAGATACCCATGAATTATTAGAGGTATTAACTGAACAAGTTAAAACTGAAGATTATTCTTTAAGAGCTCCTCAAGATCCTTTTACTGACAGTGGAATCATTGGCACACAATACAATGTTTTAATGAACAAATTAGAACAAAGTGAAAAGCAAAAAAATAAATGGAAGAATAGAGTTTCTAATGAAATAAAACTCGCAATGAATGTTCAAAAACGTTTAATGCCAAAAAGAAATATTGAAAATTACCCAATATTTGGATTGAATATTCCTGCAAGAGAAATCTCTGGAGACTTTTATGATTTTTATCTTCATGATGATGAAGTTTATTTCACCCTATCAGATGTTTCAGGTAAAGGTGTTAATGCGGGAATGGTTATGGCAAAAGCTATCACGTTATTTAAAATTTTTGCAAAGCAAAAATACAAGCCTAATGAAATTTTATTAGAAATGAATAATGATTTAAATGAGACTAATCCTGCTGGTACCTTCATTACCTCAATTGTTGGAAGATACAATTTAAAATCAGATTTAGTTGAAATTGCAAATGCTGGACACCTGCCAGCTTTATTAAAAATTGGTGAAGACTTTAAAGAATACCCTTCAAGCGCAATGCCATTAGCAGTTGTTAAACATAAAGATGAAACTGTTTATAATTTAGAAAATTTTAAGTTAAATGGTGGAAGAATTTACTGTTTCACGGATGGGTTTTCAGAATGTATGAATGAAAATAAAAAAGAAATAGGAATTGATGGTGTAAAAAAATTAATATTAAAACACACAAGCCCTTCATTACAAACAGAATTAGAAAGTGCCACAGAGGAGATTCGGTTAAAAAGTTTGAAAAAAGGAACATCAGAAGTAGGTGTTAAAGAAAATAATGATATTCTTGATGATGATTTAACAATTGTTGGAATTGGTAAATGAGAAATTTAAAAAATTGATAGAAAATGGAAAGTATTAATTTGGAATCTATAAAATGGTTTGTTGATACTCTTTGGGTTATTGATTGTGCGATATTAGTTTTCGTCATGCAAGCTGGTTTCATGTGTATGGAAACTGGTCTTTCACGACACAAAAATAGTATTAACGTTGCTCTTAAGAATGCTGCTGATTTTGGTTTATCAGTTGTAGTTTTTTGGATTTTTGGTTTCGGCTTAATGTTTGGGACAAGTTATAATGGTTTTTTTGGAACAGATCTTTTTTTCTTTAAAACCGAAAAAGCTGATTACATGACATATTTTGTGTTCCAAGCCATGTTTGTTGCAACTGCTGCAACAATAGTTTCTGGCGCTGTGGCTGAAAGAATGAAATTTAATGGATATTTAATAATAACGATAATTGCAACTGGCATAATTTATCCAATTGTTGGTCATTGGGCTTGGTCATCCAGTTATCTAAATAATATGAATGATACTACGCAGTTATTGGCTGTTACGGGAGAAATTAAAAATACTGGATGGTTAACAAAACTTGGTTTTGTTGATTTTGCTGGTAGTACTATTGTTCATTCTGTTGGAGGATGGATTGCACTTGCTGCTGTATTAATTTTAGGGCCAAGAATTGGTAAATATTCTGAGTCTAATAAAGGTAAATTTACTGGCTCTAGTTTTCCGTTAGCCGTTTTAGGAACCTTAATTTTATGGTTTGGTTGGTTTGGTTTTAATGGCGGAAGTAATGGAGCAATGGATGAAACAGTACCACTAATATTGATAAACACATTTCTTTCTGCTGCTTTTGGGTTGTTAACTGGACTAGGTATTTCATTTTTATTATTTAAAAAACCAGATCCATTTTATGTAATATTAGGTCCTCTTGCAGGATTGGTTGCTATAACAGCTGGTTGTAATTCAATGACATCAGTTACGGCAATTTTCGTTGGCATTATTGGTGCAATCGTAGCAATTTTTATAAATGAACTGTTAAACAAATATGAGATAGATGATGTTGTAGGTGCAGTGCCAGTTCATTTAGGAGCAGGTGTATGGGGAACTATTTCAGTTGGTTTGTTCAGTGATTTAGAAAAATTAGGAACAGGACTTACAAGGTTAGAGCAAATTGAAGTCCAGGTTATAGGAATATTAGCAATTGGTGCTTTCGCATTTTTTGGATCTTATATTATTTTAAAAATTTTAAATTATTTTTATCCATTAAGAGTAACTCCTTTACAAGAGGAATTAGGATTAAATATTGCTGAACATAATGCAGTTTCAGTAGAACATGATTTAATTTCAATCCTTGAAAAACAGTCTGAAAGTGGAGATCTCTCTGTTAGAGGCCCACAAGATCCTTTCACTGCAGGAGGGGTAATAGGACTTTATTATAATAAATTGATGAACAAGCTTGAGGTTAGCGAAAATGAAAAAGAAAAGTGGCGAAGTAGAATTTCCAAAGAAATAAATTTGGCTGTAAAAGTTCAAGAAAATTTTTTACCAAAAAGAGATTTACAAAATTATCCTGTGCAAGGAATTAATATTGCTTCGAGAGAAGTTTCAGGTGATTTTTTTAGTTTTTATCCCCATAATGATAGTATTAATTTTATAATTGCAGATGTAGCAGGTAAGGGAGTTCATGCTGGAATGGTGATGGCAAAAGCCTCTACTTTATTTGAAGTCATGTCAAGAGATCAGGTAGATCCAGATGAAATGATGCTTCATATGAATAACGATTTATTTCTCACCAAAACATCAGGCATGTTTGTGACATGTGTTCTTGGAAAATATGATTTAATTACCAAAGAAGTTTCATGGGTAAATGCGGGACATCAACCAGCTATCATTAGAGACAAAAATGGTAAATACCAAAATTTTGATAGTGAAGCGCCGCCGATGGGGGTTATTCACCAAAAAAATAAATCAATTTATAAAATTAATAAACAAGTTTTAAATGGAAACAAATTTTATGTTTTTACAGATGGCTTATCTGAAAGTTTAAATGCTGAAGGACAAGAAATAGGTATTGAAGGTTCAATTGAAATAATTGAAGATAACTACACAAAAGATTCGAAGAAACACTTATCAGATATTAGTAAAAAAATAATTGACAGCTCTAAATCTGGAAAATTAAGTGATGATCTTACTTTAATATCAATTGGATAGTTTTTGCTCTTTTTTAACATCATCTTTTAAAAGATATAAATCTTATAATTTCTTAAGCATCTTAGTGTATTTAGAATAAATCTTTATTAGTGCTTTAATCGAATTAACTTTTATGTTTGTAGTTTTTTTTTAGAATTTATCTTGTCCTGTTTACAACTGACCAAAATGGGTTGACAACTGACCATAATGGGTGGATGTTACTTTTAAATTCTAAATAAGATTAATGGAAATAGTAACTAACATCGCCCCAATTGCTTTAGCCCTTATTATGCTTGGCTTAGGAGCTTCTTTAACAGTAGATGATTTTTTAAGAGTTGTAAAAAACCCTAAAGATTTTTTTATTGGTTTTATTTGTCAGTTAATTGTTTTACCAATTGTTGCTTATCTACTTATCATTACCTTAAGTGTGCCGATTGAAATGGCCTTAGGAGTAATGTTGATTGCGGCTGCTCCAGGGGGTGTAACCTCAAATGTTCTTACAAAATTTGCAAATGGTGATGTAGCATTATCAATATCACTGACAGCGGTTATGAGCTTATTAAGTATAGTTACGGTGCCATTCATTGTGATCAATTCAATTAATATATTTGATATCACCTATGTTGAAAAAGAAATAACAATGACAGCTATAGCTTTAAAAATGTTTTTTGTAGTCACAGTTCCAGTAATAATTGGAATGACTATCAGATATTTTGCAGGTGATTTAGTGATTAAAAATTTGAAGTTAATTCAAAGATTTTCTATTGCATTATTTTTACTTGTTTTTGCAGCAATATATATTGAAGAATGGGATAAAATTGTAAGCTTTTTAACTCGAGCAGGTTTAATAGCCCTAATATTAAATCTAACTATGATGGTGATAGGATTTTATGTTGCAAAATTTTTTGCATCAGGTGTACCTCAACAAAGAGCTATCTCTTTAGAGTGTGGTTTGCAAAATGGCACTCTAGCAGTTTTTGTTGCAACTCAATTATTTGATAATATTATTTATATGGTGCCAACCGCTGCTTATGCTTTAGTAATGATGGCAACCTCTGTAATCTTTGTTTTTATTTTAAGAAAATCTAATTAGAATTTATCACATTAATTTGGTTAAAAACCCTATACAAAAATTTACTTAAAGCATTCATATTTCTATCTTGTAATTTAGAAATCACTTTAAATTGTTTACTTTGCACACCTATACCAAAAGTATAAAGTTTTTTTTCATCAATATTTAGAAATTTATTTTTAATTAAAAATTCTAGTTTTCTAACAACCGTTGCCCTTGGAATTCCTGTTATCTCAGCTATAGAAAATGCATTAATACCAATATGATCAGGTTTTTGAATTTCTTTAAGATATTTTTTTCTATCTAAACTTTTATTTTTAAAATTTCTATTTTGAACTGTATTAATCAGCACAATTAATCCCACACATACTGTTTCTAAATCTTGAGTTTTAGTACCTGCTTTCCAACTGTTAGTAAAAATAAATATAAACTTGTAAAATTGATACCAACAAAAAGAAAAATTTTCTTTAATTGATTTTGAAATTTCTTCTGTATCAAAAGATTTATCAGTTATTTTTTTATCTTTTAATACCTCACTAAATTTAGAAACTAAAACACTAAAATCATTTAAAGTTATATTAGTCTTGGATTGTATAAAACCAGATCTTTCAATAAAGATTTTTTTTCCTCTTCTTTTAATAATACCTTTTTCTTCTAATTCAGATATTTTTCTTCTTACATTTTCTTTAGGTATTAGAAGGTCTTTTGCGATATCAGAAATATTAATTTTTGGAATTTCTAATGATTTATCCTTATAAAACGTATCATAATCAACTACTAGTCCATTTTTTCTATAGAATATAAAGTCTTTATTAATCAGATAAATTAAAATTATAAACTTATCGATACCCTTATGAACTTTGTAAGCATTTATAAGCCAATGAGTAACTAACGTATAATATGCAGGTGCTAGTTGACTAAAATTTTCATTAATAATTTTGAAGATTTTTTCTTCATCAACTTCACTAGATATGCTTGGAATATTTTTTATCATTTTTTATTTAAGAGTTATAAATTGGTATTTCCACCCATTTTGGTCAGTTGTCAATGAGTCAAAATAAATCTCCAAAAACGAAGTTATAGTTAACAAATTTAATCCGATTTGAGCACTAACACAGTTGTTTTTATCTCTTATTCATTAGTCTGCAGAGGTGAAAAAAATTCTCAAGACATCATTTTTTGTATTCAGCTTTTTAGCTTTATTTTATTCTAATGCATTTGCTTTTTTAGAATTTCAAAAAGAAAAAATACTTTCCACAGATGTGCCTGGTGTTAGAGGAATAAACTTTAAACCAGACGGAAGCATAATGTATGTAACAAATCGTGTTGGGAATGAGGATGCCTACATGGTTCAATATTCGCTCAGCACTCCATTCGATATAAGTACAGCAACAAGAACATTTGATGATGGAGCTGGAACACAATTAACATGTAGTACAAGTGAAGATATGCAATTACCACACGCCATTGAATTTAAACCTGATGGAACAAGAATGTTTATAACTACCAACAAAAATCACAACAATGGAAATCCTGGAGTTGCAGTCTATCAATTTAAATTAACAACTGCTTGGGATACTTCTACATTAGATTGTGAGGAAACATATGAAGTAAACATAACGGGTGATACTCCCTTTGAAGATCAAGTAAGAACTTTAACATTCAAACCTGATGGAACACGTATGTTTGTAGGTGGAATGACGAGAGACAGAATAAGAGAATATATATTAACAACTCCTTTTGATCTTAGATCTGGAGTTTCAGTGGGTTCTTTATCGGCCAGTCTTGCCAGCTCGTCTGACACATCAATGAGAAATATTCAATTGCATTCTGATGGGACCATTTTGTATGTTGCAGGTGATGGTAATAATAATATGCACAAATATACCCTAAGTACACCTTGGGATATCACAACTATATCTTCTACTTCTACTGAATACGATTTAGGCGTCAGAGTTAGTGATATGAGAGGCTTTATATTTACAGCAAATTTTACGAAGTTGTTTGTTACTAATGATATTGATCCTAGTGGGGCAAATACAATTTTTGAATATAGCTTAGACTGCGCTGGAACTATAACTTGTAGTGATGCATCAAAAAATGCTGATGTTAAAGCAATCATTGAAGCTAATGTTGAATTATCAAAACGTATAATTAAA
>OJFS01000163.1_pt1 | contig 31514 bp, 28 predicted proteins | sample 1594231 | NCBI WGS metagenome assembly OJFS01 (sample SAMN05416847, study PRJEB24817) | seawater metagenome | isolation source: Sea water | place: Canada:Atlantic | collected 2013-07
CGAGATAGGAGTCCGTCTCGTGGGCTCGGAGATGTGTATAAGAGACAGGGCCATACCAACTATGGGTCCAAAGTAACTGGCCATAACCTTAAGTAAACCTTGGCGCGCATCTATTGCTTTTTGCGCGCGTTCCTCGGCGCTTGCTGCGAAAAGACTGCTGCTGAATGCAGTAAGAAGAGTGAGTAAAATGATTTTGCGAAACATATTTTTCCTTTTTTAGTTATAGAGTGTTAGAAAGTTAACGAGTTCAAATGATCTGATTGACCAACAAGCCTTACTTTGACTCTTTGCCAAACACAATACATCCAGACGCACCAAACATGCCACCCACACCAAGGCAAAGCGACACGTTTGCGTCCTTTACCTGAGCCGGCGCATTACCGCGAATTTGCCTAACGCTTTCTTGTAATGCGTACATACCGTACATGCCTGAATGCATATAAGACAGACCACCGCCGTTTGTATTCATCGGTAAACTGCCGCCTGGTGCGGTATTTTGCTCCCAGATAAAGTCTGCGGCTTCGCCTTTTTTACAGAAGCCCAAATCCTCTAATCCATATATTGGCAGGTGGGCGAATGCGTCATACACCATTAGGTGGTCTACATCTGCGTGAGTGATGCCTGCGTCGTGCATGGCAAAAGATCCTGCAACTTTGAATGCTCTAGAGCTGGTTAGATCGTCCATTTGACTGATCATGGGCGTTTCCACGCTTTCACCGGTGCCTAGAATATGTACGGGCGGTTGAGGGAAATCGGCTGCTCTGTCGGCTTTAGTTAAAATCAAAGCGCCACCGCCATCGGTGACCAAACAGCATTCAAGTAAGTGAAATGGGTACGCAATCATCTTAGAATTAAGTACGTCGGCGACGCTGATCTCATCTTGAAAGCTGGCTCTTGGATTCATAGACGCCCATTCCCTTTGCACAACTGCCACCATGGCGAGCTGTTCATGGGTCATACCGTAATCCTTCATATACCGAAGTACCGGCAGGGTGAACATTGTCGGCGGTCCCATTGGTCCAAATGGCACCTCAAACTGACCAGCTAAAGAGGCTGGTGCCCGCGGGTAGCCGCTTCGGCCAACGCCTGAGCGACCACTCTCGCCATGGGTAATCAGTACAGTTGTACACTGCCCGCTGGCAATAGCTGCCACCGCATGGCGCACATGCAGCATAAAGGAACAACCGCCAACTGAGGTGCCGTCTACCCATGTAGGCGTAATACCAAGGTAGTAAGCCAAATCTGTGGGTCGCTCGCCGGCTGTGGCTATGCCGTCTATGTCTTTAGCGGTGAGACCTGCATCAGCCATTGCGTTGAGCGCCGCATCGGCATGGAGTTGCTGCTGGCTTAAGTGTGGAATTTTGCCCAGCTCAGTTGTTTCTGCTGCACCCACCACAACTACGCCGGTCATTTTGTTTCTCCTACTGAAGCGTCGCCTGCTGGGGCAACTCTTGTTGGCGCAAAAAGAGGCAACTTAATGTCCTCACTGACTTGCTCAAAGCGTACTTCTAAGGGCATATCAAGCTGCAAGGCCTCTGGCGTTTGTTCGCATTCCACAATATTGGTCATCATTCGAGGACCCTCTTCTAGATCCACTAACGCAATAGCATAAGGCCCGTCAAATGCTGGGTGTGGGCGCTGGTTGATCACGTAGCTGGCTAATGTGGCTCGTCCGCTGGCGGCGTAAACTTCCACAGACCGTGAGCTGCATGAAGGGCAAAACGGCCGTGGCGGAAAGTAGGTATGAGTGCACTTGGTGCATCTTTGTAACAGTAGTTGTTCTGCTTGGGTGCCATCCCAAAAGTGTTGGGTTTCTGGTGTGGGTTGGGGCAGGTTTCTGGTCGGCTTATCCAACGCTCTCTCCTTCGTTGTAGAGGAATAAGTATGCCTTATCGACAGGTTCAGACAAACGTCCATGCGTAATAAGCGTGAAGTGCGCGAGTACCCCAAAACGGGCAAGCAAGAGAACGGTTGATTTTCTTAGGCTAGATGAACGAGAGTGTCGGTGGAATGCAATTTATCTGAGGGGAGCAAGATGCAAGTTAATGGTGCCTGTCATTGTGGAGAAATAACGTTTACAGCTGAGGCCGACGCAAATTTTTGCGTCATCTGTCATTGCCGAGATTGCCAAGTGATGTCTGGAGCGCCTTACCGCAGTATTTTGCCGGTGCAAGAGTCCGACTTTAATTTGCTCAGCGGTACGCTAAAGCTGTATCACAAGACCGGTGACAGCGGTAACCGCCGAGAACTGGCATTTTGTGGTGACTGCGCTACCCATGTTTACGCAACTTCGGTGGTCGAAGACGTACCGTTAGGCAAGCGGATGCTGGGATTGCGCACAGGTATGCTCGCAGAAGTGGCTGATTTGCCTCCTCAAAAAGAAGTTTGGTGTGAGTCAAAAATTGATTGGGCACAAAGTTTGGTTGCCTTAGATATGCCCAAGCAGAATGGTCAATAAGCGCACATATGCACACCCTTTATAGTTTTCGTCGCTGCCCTTATGCCATGCGTGGGCGTATGGCACTGTCCCTTATGGATACTCAAATTGAAGTCCGCGAAATTCTGTTACGCGACAAGCCAGCTGCCTTGCTAGCAGTTTCTCCCAAGGGTACAGTGCCGGTCTTCATCACCGCAGAGGGCCAGGTGATAGACGAGAGTTTGGATCTTGTGGTTTGGGCTATTGGCGAAAACGCACCACAGTGGGTTAAGTACGGTGGCCTAACTGAGCAAAAAAACTATATTGAAAAATTCGATCAAGAGTTTAAACCGTTTCTAGATGCCTACAAGTACGACCGCCGGAACGCTGAACACCCAGCCACTTATTACCGCGATAGCGCGCTACCTTGGCTGGATGACCTAGAGCAATGCCTGCAAAATCAAGATTACTTGTTGGGTGATGTTCCCCAGATGCAAGACATTGCGCTGATGCCTTTCATTCGCCAGTTCGCGTTTGTCGACAAACAGTGGTTTGACGCACAACCTCGACCCAACCTAGTGCGCTGGTTAGAAGCCTGGCTAAGCAACGATCTTTTCACATCTATCATGACAAAGTACGGCCAATGGGAAGAAGGAACGCGTGGCGAAATCTGGCTTACCAGCGCAGATCACCACAGCTAATTTACTGGGGAGTAACATGCAAAAATGGATAGTAGGGATTATCAGTATTATCGGCGCTGTAGCACTGGCGGCTATGGTGGCTTGGTCTGGATCTGACCAAGGCGTCTTGTACAACGGTATGTCGGTTTTTGTCTGGTGCGGTGTTTTTGCCTTCGCCGTGCAGTGGCTGATTTTCATTCATGCATGGTTGGCAAAAACTGAAGCCTATTTCGACCTTACCGGCAGCTTGACCTATATTGTAGTTGTGGTTGCAGCCGCGTTTTTAGCGGGTGCGGACGACATACGTTCGCTAACAATCACCGGTCTTATTGTGATTTGGGCGCTGCGTTTAGGACCATTTTTGTTTTTCCGTATCAGGCGTTCTGGCGAAGATCGGCGTTTTAGATCAATTAAAACGTCATTTCCAACATTTTTGATGACTTGGACACTGCAGGGTGCCTGGGTTTATATCACCGCCAGTGCAGCATTGGGCAGCATTACCTCCAGTAGCACCGTTGGTCTAGACAGCGCCTTTATTTTGGGTGCTGGTTTATGGGTTATTGGTTTTGCCATTGAAGTGATCGCAGATAATCAGAAGACTGCTTTTCGCAATAATGCAGAGAATGCGAATAAGTTCATTAATACGGGTTTGTGGGCTTGGTCCCGTCACCCCAATTACTTCGGCGAGATTATCTTATGGGTTGGGATTGCCGTCATCGCTTATCCAACATTAGTAGGTAATCAGATTTACTTAATGTTTTCACCGTTGTGGGTGATCTTTTTGCTCACCGCTGTGAGTGGTGTGCGGATGTTAGAAGCACGCGGCCGCAAGCAGTGGGGCGAAGACCCCGAGTACCAAGACTATGTGGCCAACACGCCAACACTAATGTTATGGCCCCCACGTAAGTAGGGGCTTAGGATTTGTCAAAAGGCTGCCAATCGAGCCTTTTGCGAAAGCTTTAACCAGAACCTAGAACGCTCTGGTGCTAAATAGCAGTATTTTGTGTTAGAGACTTTGCGCGCCATCAACTGCAATAGTTTGCCCGGTGGTCCAGTAAGCTGGCGCTGACATTAGAAAAGCTGCAACGTTGCCAACTTCCTCAGGCAAGCCCATGCGGCCGTAGGGAATGCTCGCTAATGTTGCAGCATACATATCCGGCATATTCTTCTTCACTTGGTCCCAAACACCATCGGCAAATTCAATAGAGCCAGGAGCTATGCAATTTACTCTAATGTGATCTGCGGCCATGGTTTTGGCGTGGCTTTGGGTCAATTGAATAACCGCGGCTTTTACCGCGCCGTAGGAAATATTGCCTGACGCTGCCAAGCCACTGATAGATGAGATATTTAAAATACTGCCGCCGCCATTGGCCTTGAGGTGTGGGGTAGCAGCCCAAGTTGTACGCACTACGCCCATAAGATCTATGTCTATACCTTTTTGCCAGCCGTCTTCGTTATCAGAATTACCGAATCCACTTGGGTTGTTAACTAATCCATAAAGGCCGCCTAACGCATTGGCCGCTTCATCTACATAGGCAGCTATGGTGTCTGGTTCACTGATATCGCAAACCGCAGTGTGCACTTTGCCACCGTACGTTTTGAGCTTTTCAGCCGCCTCGTCCAAGCTGCTTTGGGTGCGTCCACAAATAGACACCCAAGCGCCTTCTTTCGCGCAGGCTTCAGCGATAGAGAAGCCTATGCCTTTGCTGCCACCGGTGATGATAATACCTTTGTCTTTAAGTCCTAAATCCATTTTTTATTCCTATGTTGAAGTGGTCAATATTAGTAAGTGCGTTGCAAAATATAGTGGGACGCTAAGTGTCGTTGGTTTTTATTGCCAAGGTTGCCATAGACGTTGGCATATATGCATTGAGTGGGGTGGCTTCACTGTCCCATTTGTCTTCAAAAAAGCCTGCGATGATAAACCCCGCGTCAATTTGACCGGCAATCTGGTCATCTAAGCTGTGACTAAATTCGAGGGCTACGCCACTGGCTTTGCGCTTAGCTAATTCTGCTGGGTCGAGTAAGTCTATGTCTGCGTTTGGCAGAGCGAACCGAACTTCCAGTGGTCCACCTGCTTCTATGTCGTAGTGATCGAAAAGAAAAAAATCCGGATTCATAAAGCCGCTTAGCAGGCGGCCACCATTCTTAAGTACGCGCTGGCAATGTTGCCAAACGGGTCTAATGGTCTGAGAGAAAACGTTTGATACTGGATGAAAGATTAGGTCAAAGCAGGCGTCATCAAAGCAGGATAAATCTGCCATATCGCCTTGTACTAAATGGATATCCAAACCATCTCGATCCGCCACCAATTTATCCTTAGTCAATTGCGCGGGTGAGTTGTCGAAACTGGTGACCATTGCCCCAGCTGCCGCAAGTATTGGTGCTTGTTGTCCGCCAGCCGATGCTAAACACAAAACGTTTTTGCCGCGAATGTCGCCAAACCATGCCTTGGGTACATTTTTATTTGGGGTCAATATGACGTCCCAATCACCGTTCCTAGCAGCGTTAATGGCGGCGCTATCCACTGGTTGGACCCAAGGGCTTTCAGCATTCTCGGACTGTATGTCCCACGCTTGGCGATTATATTTGAGTATGTCTGTCATATCGGTATTGTGGGGCGCAAATAGATCAAAGAGAAGTGTGGATATGACCGACCAATCAAGCTCAGTGTCGAATCAATTAACGGCGGACTATTTAGTTATAGGTGCTGGCGCAATGGGCATGGCCTTTGTGGATGAGATACTCAGCGGCGACTTAACGGCCACAGTTGTTTTGGTTGATCGCTACGCAGGCCCCGGTGGGCATTGGCGTCGTTCCTATCCTTTTGTCTCATTACACCAACCGGCGGCGTTTTATGGTGTTAACTCAGAAACTCTAGGGCGCGGTGGCAAGAGCTTGGCGTCAGGTGTGGAGGTTGTTGGCTATTTTCAGCGCGTATTAGAAAAGCATCTGGCTTCGGGACGGCTGAGTTTCTTCCCGCACTGTGAATATACCGAATCCATTGAAATGACGCCTGAATTCACATCAACAGTAACGGGCGAAAAATATTCAGTGGCGGTTAAGCGCAAGCTAGTTGATGCCACCTATATGAAAGTTGAAGTGCCTTCCATGCGCTCGCCGCCTTACCGCGTGGTTCATGGCGTAGAAGTGGTGCCACCAAATGCCCTTGCAGATATCTCTAGTCCTTACCCCGGCTATGTTGTTGTGGGCGCGGGCAAGACCGGTATGGATGCCGTCCTGTACTTATTGGGCCTTGGACTTAATCCAGATTTGATCACTTGGATTATGCCCAACGATGCTTGGCTTCTGGATCGTGGCAATATTCATCCAGATGGATTGTTGCAAGCTCTTGGCAAACAGCAAGAGGCAATGGCGAAGTCTGAAAGTCTCCAGGCGTTGCTGCTCAACCTCGAGGCCGATGGCATGCTGATGCGCATTGATGAATCCGTGTGGGCGGAGAAATACCGCTGCGCCACGGTTAACCGCGAAGAACTAGAACAATTGCGTAGAGTTAAAAACGTAGTTCGCTCAGGGCGCGTGGTCAGTATTGAAGAAGGCCAAGTGATCTTGGCAAGCGGCAGTCTTAATGTGGCGAAGCAGACGTTGTTTGTTGACTGTACCGCCAACGGTCTGTCAAACAGACCTATTGTGCCGGTTTTTGCGGCGCAAAAAATAACCCTGCAATCTGTATCTATGTGTCAGCAAGTTTATAGTGCTTCGCTTATCGCCCACGTTGAAACAGCTTTTACCGATGTAGAAATGCAAAACAAGCTTTGCCGTGTTGTGCCGCATCCAGAAACCATAGATGACTATTTATACGCCGTTGGTATTGGCGCAATGAACAATGCCAGTTGGGGCAAGCACTTTCCAAAGTGGGTACGTAACGCGAGATTGTCGTTCCGTTCGCATATTCCAACTTGGCGTTTGTTTATGAAAATTCCACTTATGACCAAATTGGCGCCATTGGTCGCTAAAAATCTACAGACAATTTCGCAGCAACGAGCGTTAGAAATAGCGGCTGCCAACAATCCAGAGCGCCAGTCCGACAGTGGTTAGCAACCAGTCAGAAAGGCTAGCTATTTTGGCTGCAACGTCGGTCGATAAAATGGGGCCAAAGAATTAGCCCTTAGTATTTGCCGCGTTCTAACTCTCCGAGGTAACTAGCGACTCTTTCGGTAGCTTGCGGATTTGCACTACAAATATCAGCAACGCAATGAAGGTAAATGCTGCCGCAATAAGAAAGGCACTGCCTGGAAGGTAGGTGGGTGCTTGGTTGGAGGTGAAGTAGGTAAAGGTCTGGGTCATAATCAATGGTCCGGCGATGGTGGCTAAGCTAGCAATGCTGGCTAAAATTCCTTGTAGCTCGCCCTGTGCATTTTGCTCCACTTGATTAGACAAAATGCTGGTTATTGCTGGGCCGCCAAGGCCCGCAAGTGCCGAGACAAACATCCAAAAATAAAGTTCCGCCCCGGTGTTTGAAACTGCGATGCCCGTATAGGCGACACACGCAGAAAATACCCCTACGTAAACGCAATTCACCGCACCCCATTTTGGTATGACTATTCTAATGAGTCCGCCTTGCACAATAGCCGAGAGTACGCCGACAAAAGCCATAGACAGACCCACGTCCCAAGGGCTCCAAGAAAATTTTTCTATGGTGTAGAAATTCCAGTTCGACGGGTAAACATGATGACCAATGTTGTATAAAAATACAGCGCAAAGCAGGCCTATGAGTAGTGGGTAGCGGCCTACCTGCTTCATTGCGCCCCAGGGGTTGGCTCGGCGCCACTCGAAAGGCCTTCTATTTTCCGCGCCGAGGGTTTCTTTGAGGAAGAAGAAACCATAAGTGCAGTTGATGAACGCCAGCCCTGCAGCGCAAAAGAACGGTGCTCGAATGTCCCATGCGCCAATGATGCCGCCTAGTGCTGGCCCAAAGATAAAACCTAAACCAAATGCTAAACCCATGAGCCCAAAGTTTTGCGCCCGCTCTTCTGGCGGACTAACGTCTGCGATCAGTGCGTTAGCGGTTGCATAAGTGGCACTGGTGATTCCTGTTAATAGCCGCCCTAAAAACAACACCCACAAGGCGGTGGCAAATCCAGAGAGCAAGTAACTGACGCCGTAGAAAAATAGCGAAACCACCAAAATCGGCCGACGCCCTAAACTGTCGCTGAGTCCACCGAGGAGCGGTGAGAAAAGAAAATTGGTGACAGCGTAGCTGACTACCAAGTAGCCACTGAGAGCAGATGCCTCTGACAAGTTCACGCCTGCCACATCTGCAAGGTATTGTGGAATAACGGGAACAATGATGCCGAAGCCCACGGTATCTAAAAATACGGTAATGGTGACAAAAATAAGCGCGTGTTTTTTATTCATTTTTTTAGTTTCTTTTTTCTGTATTTCTTTCGTTTCTTCTAGCCGTTTAGGTTTCACTGAAACGTAATCGGTAAAAGCACAGGAAAATCTGGCAAAGCCGCTAATTCTCGTAAGGGTAGAGGCTACTAACGCCACTGAAAACTATTAATCGACAACCCGTTCATGATCCTCGACAGAGGGTGGTGCCATAAGCCGCTTTTGTTGAGCGGTAGCGTTGGGGTAGTCGGCCAAATCATATAGTGTCTTGGCCCAGCTAGAATGCGGTGGGCTATACTTAAAGAGCAAAGCCCGGCGTTCATCCGTGCCCTGCCAAGCGGCTGTGCCGTGCATTAAAGCTTCAGTAAACAAAACCACATCGCCGGCTTTAAGGGCAGGTTGCCGTACATACTCGGGCTTTCGCTCATGGGCGCGAACGTCTTTAGGTAAATGCTTAATGAAATTGGTTTTATGACTGCCGGGTACGCAGACAAATCCGCCATCACCTGGGTTTGCATCACTCAAGGCCCAAGTGGCAACCATTAGGCCGTTGCGCATAACGCCGTCGGCATAGTGGTACCAATGATCTGATTCAAATAGGAACGGGCCGCCGTGTAGTAGCTGCCCCGGCGCGGAAGGTTGCATAAATATTGAGTAGTCGTGATCTGCGCGCAGGCGCGGCCCAATCAGTTCGACCAAGTAGGGTAGTACCTTGGGGTGGTCTATCAAGTTGAGAAAAGGCTGACCCCATTTACTGATATCGGCAGTTCGTCTGAAGGCACCGTCGGCCGCCTGCCTTGGCCAGTGCTCATCGCATTGTGCGGACAAAGTTGTACATTCCTCGGCACTTAATACGCCAGGAATAATCAGATAACCCTCTAGGTCAAAGCGGAATTTTTCTTCATCAGTCAACATGCTATTTGCCTTAGCTGGGGTTTGTGTTGAGGCGCCGGTGGGCAGCAATTAAGTATATTGTTTAAGTCTTTGTGTGGTGCTGATTTTTTTCAGTTATCGGTAAAAGCGTTTGCGAAGGCCAGAAATAAGCGCCGCCAGCTCCTTGCCCGATCTCAAAAAAAACAGTGCAAAAAGACACAATCAGTCTTAATCGCACATTGTCTATCTGTTCAGCAAATAATGTTCGAGCAAATTGCCGTCTTGTTCTTGGGCTTCAAGTCGCGCAATGGTTTGCAGATGAACCTCATCCGGGCCGTCGTAAATGCGGAATGCTCGGGCCTTGCCAAATGCACGGGCAGCAGGGGTGTCATTGGTCACGCCTCTAGCCCCATACAACTGAATTGTTCGGTCGGCTATGCTTTGATAAACCCGCGCAACCGCGACTTTGATCATAGAAATCTGTTTGCGTGCCACTTTGTTGCCAACGGTATCTAACAAATGCGCCGCGCGCTGTACCAGCAGCCGGCACTGGTCGAGTTCAATGCGAGATAGGCTAATGGCTTCTTGGGTAGACGAGTACTCGTCAATGCGTTTGCCAAAGGTGCTGCGTTCTTGAGAGCGTTTAATCATTAGGCTGATCAACACCTCGCACTCGCCAATGGCTCGCATGCAGTGGTGTAGCCTCGCTGGGCCTAAACGGGCTTGGCCAATGGCAAAGCCAGCGCCTTGCTCACCCAACAAATTGCTGGCAGGAATCCGCACGTTATTAAATTCCATCTCTGGATGGGTATTCGTATCAGACAGATGTTCAAAAACTGGCAGATTGCGCAGCAGCTTAATGCCCGGCGCATCTCGAGGAATGAGCACTAGCGATTGCCGTTTAGACTTAGCTGCGTCAGGGTCTGTTACCCCGACTAAAATAATCAGCTTACAATTGGCATGGGAGGCATTAGATGAAAACCACTTGCTGCCATTAATCACAAACTCGTCGCCGTCTCGGGTAATGGATGTTGCTAAGTTCACTGGGTCAGATGAAGCCGCATGCGGCTCAGTCATGGCAAAAGCTGATCCAATGTCGCCGTTTAATAGAGGGTTGAGCCACTGCTCTTTCTGCTCGGCTGTGGCAAAAAGTTGTAGCAACTCCATGTTAGGTACGTCTGGCGCATGGCAGTTAAAAACATTAGATGCCCATTCTAGGCGACCAAGAATCTCTGCCACGCCAGTGAATTCCAAGTTGGACAAACGCATTCCAGGCTCGTCGTGGGTTAGCCGTGGTAGCGCCATATTCCACAAGCCAAGCTCTTTAGCCTCTAGTCTGAGTGTTTGTTCAATATCAGGGACACTTTGTCCTTGGTGGGCTTGCTGCAACCAGAGCTTGTGATTAGGCAAAATTCTTCTATTAAAAAAAGCCTCAACCTCGTCCTTAATCTCTAATGCTTTTGCGGGTAACTCAAACATAGCTCTCTCCATCTAGCTGAGTCTTGAGGTTAAACCATCGGGCTTTTTCAGTGCAGATTATTTGTTTGTCTTTTTCCTCTGCGGAACAGATTTTGGATTGCGCTGTTTCTTGGATACAAAAGCGGTAGGACTAGTTTCATTTAGCTAGGTCATGTTTAATGTCTTTCATTGATATCTCCAAAGGCTGAATTGTGCGCGTGTCCATTAAAAAAACTAACTACTCAATTGCTGTTGCATTGCTCTTTGGCGTGCTTTCCTCCTTGGCGCATGCGGCCCCTACAACCCAGCCAACTCAGCCGCCAAATATTGTTCTAATTTTGGCTGACGACCTTGGCTATTCAGATCTCGGCAGTTACGGCAGCGAAATTGATACACCCAATCTGGACGGTATTGCAGCCCAAGGTATGCGGTTTGCCAATTTCCACACGGCGGCCTCTTGTGCACCCACCAGGGCAATGTTGCTCACAGGGGTAGACAGTCACGTCGCAGGTGTGGCCAATATTATTGAGGCCATTCCAGACTACCAGGCCACCAGCCCGGCGTATCAGGGCGCTTTAGATAAGAATGTTGCGACGATTAGCGAGCGTCTGCGGGATCAGGGCTACCGAACATACATGTCGGGTAAATGGCACTTAGGCCAAAATCCTGAGCAATTGCCTATCAAGCGCGGTTTTGATCGCGCCTTTTCATTGGGTGACACTGGCGCAGACAATTGGCGGCAGCGCACCTATTTACCCATTTACGAAAATGCCAATTGGTATGAAGACGGTCAACCCACGGAATTGTCCGAGGACTTTTATTCGTCCAAAACCCTCGTTGATAAAGCGATAGAGTACATTGATAGCGCGACAGACGAAGACGCGACCAAACCCTTCTTCACCTACCTTGCGTTTCAAGCGGTACACATTCCGGTACAAGCACCTGCTGAATTCCGTGACAAATATCTGCAAACCTATGCTGATGGATGGTCTGCGTTGCGCGAGCAAAGGACTCAAGGATTGTTGGATAAGGGCATTTTACAAACCAGTGTTCCCAGCTATGTGGCGCCCACAACTGTACCTTGGGACAGCTTAGACGCCCAGGCTCAAGCATTTGAGAGCAAAGGTATGGCGGTCTACGCAGGCATGGTAGATGCGATGGACCATCATATTGGTCGCCTAGTTGCGCACATAGAAAGTCAGGGCAAACTAGACAATACGGTATTCATTTTTCTTTCTGACAATGGCGCCGAAGGCTCATTGGCGACCCGACAGCAAGGTGATAGCCCTGCTGCGCCGGCGTTTATAATGAATGCGTGGATGCGCGCCAGCGGCTTTAACACCGATATAGAAACGTTGGGCGAAATAGACAGCTACCATGATATTGGCCCAAGCTGGGCCAGCGCAGCCGTTGGACCGCTGGCTTGGTACAAGTTTTTTGCCAGCGAAGGCGGTATGCGCGTGCCGTTGGTCATCGGCGGAAAAGTAAACGGCCAGCCTGTAATTGCTAACTCTGGTGCAGTTTCTCAGTCGTTGGCTTGGATTACAGATATAGCACCCACCATTCTGCAACTCGCCGGTGCAGTTGACCTACCCTCGGATATGGTAGGCAAAAGCCTAATCTCAGTGTTGCAAGATGAACGCGCCAGCGTGCGTTTGGCAGATGAAATTATTGGCTATGAATTGGGCGGTAATAAGGCACTTTTTCAAGGCGACTATAAGCTTGTGTATAACCGCTTTCGCGGCCAAGAACCTCAGTGGCAGTTGTTTAACATCAGCGCTGACCCCGGTGAAACTCAGAATTTAGCAAGCGCAAAGCCTCAGTTGTTTGTCGAGCTAAAAGCCGCGTATGCCGTATGGGCAGAGCAAAATGGCGTTGTGGAAGTGCGGCCTGATTACGACCAAGGGCGCGTTATGTTGGGTAAAGTTTTCGCTAACAGACCGATACTTTTAGCCTATCTTGTTGGTGGTCTACTAGCGGTCTTAACGCTCATTGTTATTATTCCTTGGCTGCTGTTTCGTCGTTTTCGCAAGAGAACGTAGTGCTCCGAGGGAACAAGAGTTTAAGAGGCTGAGGGTAAAAGAGTGTAAGGGACTACTAAGGAAGCGAATCCGATAGGCATTTCTTCGCTTATCTAAGGGCATAAAACCAGTTTTAGTTGCCATTTGTTGCGCTCATCTGCACAAATTGCGCGCCTGTTCTATCTATTTGATGTGCTTTTACCGTTTGGGTAAATAATCAGAACCAATAGTCAAAACTATCAGTTAAAACGATCAGCAGAATTGTTCAGAATTGCGCAAAGCAAATTTGATATCCAAACCGGGGGCGGATTATGCAGAATTCAGATTCAGCCACTAAGCTCAGGGAACTAGAAACCCAGCTTGTAGCGCTTAACAACGAAATTGAAAAAGTCAGGGCGGAGCAGACGCCAGTTGAGGTACAAAATTACACATTTCAAACCCTCAATGGTGAAGTCACTCTGATGGATCTTTTTGGTCAGCGAGAGCAGTTGCTGCTGATTCACAACATGGGCAGTCAATGTCCGTTTTGTACGCTGTGGGCAGACGGCATTAATGGCTATCTACCGCACTTAGAATCGGTGCTCTCAGTGGCGCTGGTCTCCCATGAGACCCCTGAATATCAGCGCAAGTTTGCAATGGATCGCGGTTGGCGATTTAACCTAGCCAGTCATGGCGGCGGTCAATACATAAAAGATCAGTGTGTATTTGGCCAGGCCGACAACTATCCTGGTGCAGTGGTCTACCGCAAAGAGGGTAACAAGATCTTGCGCCTGAACCGCGCGGCATTTGGCGGCGGTGATCAGTTTAATGCGTTTTATGGACTAATGAGTTTGGCCGATTTCGACAGCGACGCATGGCAGCCCCAGTACCATTACGACGAAAAGTGATGCTCAATGCATTAGCTAGGCGCTTTAGCAAGGAGCTTTAGCTAATGGCTTGACCAAGTATTTTGACAAGGAGGATTAGTGATAGACGCCTAAATTATTTCGGCGCCCATCTTATTTTATGCCGCTTATAGGACTTATGCGGGCCTCGCTACTAGTCGTTGATGAGCGCTACACATCGCGTCCAGCCCGCTGAAGCTTTGGCAATTTTTACTGGAAAGCACGCTACAGTAAACCCGTTAGCGGGGAGGGCTTCCAAATTGTGTAACTTCTCCATTTGCCAGTAGGGTATTTCCCGGCCCGCTTTGTGACCTTCCCAAATCATGCTTGGGTCAGGATTTTCCGCCCACTTCTTCGCTGTGTGATTAAACGGCGCATCCCATGACCAGCCGTCTGTACCCACCACGCGCACACCGCGCTCGGTCAAAAACATTGTGGCATCGCGTCCCATGCCGCACCCTGCGTCCACGTAGCCGGGTTGTGCATAAACCGACCCTGCCCGAGTATTCACTAGGACAATATCTAACGGCTCGAGTTTGTGTTCAATGCGCTCAAGCTCCGCCTCAATTTCCGCCGGGCTAACAAGGTGACCGTCAGGCAAATGACGGAAATCTAGTTTTACGCCGGGGCGAAAACAATAGTCTAGCGGGGTTTCGTCAATTGAAGGTGCTGGATCTGCGCCGTTATTGGTGGTGGAGTGAAAGTGCCACGGCGCGTCCATATGGGTGCCGTTGTGGGTAGATAGGGTAATGGTTTCAACTGCCCAACCCTCACCATCTGGAAGGTCCTCGGGTTTAAGGCCAGGAAAAAAGTGTGCCAGCCCACCCGCTGTTTCGGCATGTGTGCGGTATGTAACTTTGGGGCTACCGCCCGGGTGATCACTGTGTTCGTTGTTATCTATTGAAACGGAAAGATCTACAAAACGCGGCATATTGGCCTCCACTCAAATGCTTCATGAGCGCTTATCCTAGCATCGCTTGGCGTCTATGCTCAAAGTTCTGTGGGTGGCGGTGTGCAGCGGGCAAAGTAGTTTACTTCGAAAGTTTGCTCAGAAAGCTTACTTAAGAAGTTTGCTTAGAGAGCTTGCTAATACAGTCCCGGTAGAAAAAACTCCTCTACTAACAAGCCACTTTCTGGACTGCCGGAATGACGCCACAAACAGCTTCTGCCGAATAAACCATTGGCGAGAACAAGGGGTTGTAGGGCGTCTTGCCGTTGCCATTTTGTATCTGAGAAGAGTAGCTCTGCTAGGGGGCGCTCTAGCAGCCCTTTTAAGGCGCTCACATCTGGGCTTGAGGCTGGCGTGACTGTGCGCGCCATCATCAGCGGCTTGTTGTCGATGCAAAGCAAAATGTGCCGTGCAAACACGGGCCCTTGCTGATCAAAGCGCTGTATTTCAACGGCGGTAGGCTGCTCTAGCTCTTCGCCTAAAACGTTGACCAGCGGCATTTGAGTAAATTTATAAGCAATGGCCTGGGTCATTGAAGAGGTCAAATTTAGCCAATACTCAGCGCTGCTGGGCGGGTTTGTAAGAGTTGATTGATCCTTGTTAAAGGGCACAGCTGTACGCATTTGCTCAATGTAATTTGCGGGGCTGTCTAAAGGTCCGGTGATCAATTACTTCTCAATCAATTATTTGTAAGCGATGCTTCAACTTATGCGCACAAGCGTCATTAATAGTCGTCACGCAGCGGGTTAATCACGCCTACACCCAGCACTTTAGCGGGTGTAAGCTATACAAAACTTGGCTACTGGACCAATAATGAATCGATTTCCTCAGCGTCATGATTCCGATAAAAACGGTAAAACAGCGCTCGCTGAATCTCAGGTCTATCTTAAAGACACTGACGCTCCGTTACCACAAAGTGTTAATTTTGGAACACGTTACGCCTATTTCAAAACCATAGCCAAGGGCGGTAAATCGCTCATTAAGTCGTGCAAAGATTTGCACCTCTCCCGCGTGGTTTGCTACAAAACGTTGCGCCCAGAATTAGCTGATGACCCGGTGGAGCAGCAGCGCCTTTTGCGCGAGGCACGAGTTTCAGCACTGCTGCAACATCCCAATACCGTACCTACCTATGAACTAGGGCGTGATACCAAGGGTCATTACTACTTCACCATGAAGTTGGTCCACGGCTATACTTTGCGCGAGGTGTTAGATTACCGCGAGCGGTACGAGCTCGGGCAAATGGTTGAGGTGCTTATGCAGGTAGCTTATGCGCTGCAATACGCGCACACCATGGGCGTTATCCACCGCGACGTAAAGCCAGACAATATTCTTGTTGGGCCATATGGAGAGGTGTTGTTGTTGGATTGGGGTTTGGCCAAGGTCTGGCACCCAGATGGCAGCGACAGCGAATCCGCTTACACGGAGTTTGATCTGAGTGGGGATGACTCCACTATGACCGGTCGAGGCAAGTTGCAGGGCAGCATATGCTACATGTCGCCTGAGCAGATTAACCGTGCAAAAGATATTGATGGACGAACAGATGTGTACAGTCTTGGTGCGGTGCTTTACGAAATTCTCACGGGCACAAATTCTTCACTTGGCGAGACCATGGACGACCTGGTGCGCAGCACTTTGGAACACAAACCTATTCCCCCAAGTGAGGCCTCTCAACAACATGTGCCGTTGCGGCTAGAGCAAATTTGTTTGTCTTGTTTAGAAAAAGATCCAAACAAGAGACCTCAAACAGTGGGCGAGTTTATTCGAGAATTGAATGAGGAATGGCGCGACAGTTAGGGGTTTAAAAGTTATTGCGCTAAGTTTTGAATGGCAACTCTGCGGAAATCTATGGGGTGAGATTCGCTCTGTAGCGCAATGAAACCCTGTCTAAGCGTTAGCGGCGCGCCTTTACCGTCTTGGGTTCTGCGCATTTTGGCGCTGGCGGAGCCCTTACTTAACTGAAGATTGCCGTAGCGAATTACCTCGATACCATTGACCAAGTGCACAACGGATTCCGCACCGTTAACGATCATTTCAATGCTGACCCATTGGTCGCCATCTAGGGTATCGCCTGAAGAAGCCTGACAATGACCCTTCAATCGTTTGCCCAAGTAGTCCACTTCTGTGCCTGGGCTGCAAATATTCCCAGTAGGCCTGCTTTTACCGTCGCTCAGTCCGCCTAAAAATTGGGCTTCAATAGAATCTGGGAAGTCTTGTTTTAAAGACATAGTTGTTGGGTCTTGGCTATGCAGCATGACGCCACTGTTGCGCTTAGCCCAACCAGCGCCGCCTTTGACTTGTTCGCCCACAAAGCGGTATTCAATCAGCAGCCTGTAGTGAGCGTAAGGTTCTGCAAAAAACAGATGACCGAACTGGCCAGAGAACTTTTTGTAGTTAGCATAATTTACGCGCAGCAAACCATCTTCTACAACAAAGGTGTTGAGTGGGTCTTGGCCTAAAGGTTGTCCGACAATTTTAGCTGTCCAGCCATCTAGATTTTCACCATTAAATAACTCCACCCAGTCATCGTTATTGGTGGCTGCATTTTGCGCGTCGCCCGCCTGCACGAGATTGGGCAAGACGAGAGATAGGCTAAGAGATAGGCTGAGAGTGATAAAGAGTGTAAAAATTGCGGTTAACTTGTTCATACCAATGTCCTGTTTGTGAGTGGCTTTAGGCCTACCGTTGTTCTAGCTCAGCCTTTTAACTCAGAATTAATTCTGAGTTAATTCAAAGCTAATTTAGTGCTAACTCTGATCTAAGTTGGGCAGATTTAAGTTAAATAGTGCCCTCTGCACCCAGTGTCTTTATAGCCTCTTCCGAGTAACCAAGGTCTCGGAGTATTTCCTCGCTGTGTTCACCCAAATTAGGCGCCCGTGTCATAGCTGCTTGCGCTATGGCGTCCACCTTAATCGGGTGAGTAATAACCAGTGGGATCTCTACTCCATCAATGTCTGGTTTAACGGCCATTTTGTTTTCAATAATTTGTTTATCGAATAACGTTTCTTCAATAGTGGCAACTCTATTCACGGGTACTTCGAAGGCCGCAAAAATCTCTAGCCAATGGTCCGAAGACTGACTGCCCACAAAGGCTTGAATCTCATCACCAAAGGCCTGCCGATTTGCCCACATTTCCTCGGGGTCACCAAATCTTGGATCTGCCAGTAGGTGAATGGCATCTAGTCCAGCCAACAGCAAGGACAATAATTCATCGTTGCGGATCATGTTGAATTGCAGCCAGCGGCCATCAAGCGCTTGGTAGGGACGCATCATGGCACCATTGACTAGGTTGTTGTCTCGATACGCGGTCATATCGCCCCCGGCCATAGCGCCCTGCGCAATACCCGAAGCAGACCACAGTCCGTTGGCCAGAAGCGAGGTATGCACCATGCCGCCTTGGCCGGTCTTTTCTCTATTCAGCAAGCCGGTAACAATTGCGGCGTAAAGTGCCACGGCTGTTGGGTGATCGCCCATGCCGGGTAGGCCTTGGGTTGGCGGTGTATTGGGTGCACGCATTAGATCCATAAGGCCGCTTCTTGCCCAATATGCCAGTTGATCAAAACCTTTGCGGTTGCGTTCAGGACCTTGCTCTCCATAAGCGGTGAGCGAGGCATAAATCATATTTGGGTTTTTCGGTTTTAAATCTTCGTAAGTTAGCCCCAGAGACTCACGCACACCGCTTGGGTGGTTGGTGATAAATACATCACACTGGGCCACTAATTTGTGCAGAACTTCCATGCCTTGGGCGGACTTGAGATCCAAGCATAGGCCTTTTTTATTGCGACCATCCATTTGCCAAAACCATTCGCTGCCGGCTTCAGGGGTGGTGGGGATATGGGATAACATACGCAGCATGTCGCCTTCGCCATGTTGCTCAATTTTGATCACGTCAGCGCCAAAATCAGCGAGGATCATTGCAGCAGCAGGGGCGGCGATTACGGTGGCGCAGTCGATGACCTTAAGGCCTTTGAAGAGAGAGTTTTGCATGTTTGGCAAACCTTATGGAGAACCTCATCTTAGCTGCTCCTTGCCAAAAAATTCAAAAGTGCGGAGAAATAATTTGCGTAGAGATATACACGAATAACAAGGCACTAAGCCAAGTTAAGAAATGTAGGTGCTCATACAGAAGCTGCCAATCCCCTTGGCCGGATTGCAGGCTACTTCTCAGAGCCGCAAACGCCATCCGTAAAAAAGCTGAAAGCCATCTAAGGGAGTGGGCTATGAGGCTGTCTATTTAGCCGGTAAAAATGCGTGAGGTCTGTGCTCGGCCAGCACGGAGACCCTTTCTCCGTAGCGGCTATAACCGACATAGTCGCGTATCGCATGGTGCTGTACGCAGCGGTTGTCCCACATCGTGAGTGTGTTCTTGGTCCATTTCACACGGCATTGAAACTTCGGACTAGCGGCGACAAACCTATGCAGCCCCTCCAGCAGCATGTCGCTCTCCCATTTAGCGAGACCTTCAATATGCGAGGTGAAACTGCCATTCACAAAAAGATAAGGTCTGTTGGTTTCTGGGTGTACGGGAATGACTGGGTGACTGGCTTTGGGATAAACCTGCCCAGGTTTCAGCCTAATACCATAGTTGCGAAGGTCTATTTCACCATCATGAAAGGCGGATTTATTCATGAGTAAATTCTTAAGGTCATCAGACAGCGCGTCATAGGCCTCGTACATATTGGCGAACATGGTATCGCCGCCGTCATTCTCGGGGGTTTTAGTCACGTACAAGAGCGATGCAAGCGGCGGGATTTCTTCACAAGAAACATCCGAGTGCCAAGCCTCGCCGTTGCTCTGTTTGGCGTCGAGTTTTGTGTCGATAATAAAAAGCTCAGGATCTTCTTCCTCCCTCGCATTTTTCTCATCACGGCTCTGCCCTAGATTTTGATCGCGAGTCTCCTCACGCTTCATGCCACCACTTTCGGCGCTGCGTTTGGACGGATGAATATGCAGCTCACCAAAATTTCGTGCAAAAGCTTTGTGTTGTTCTCGATTCAGCTCTTGGTCACGAAATACCAAGACCATATGCTTTAGAAACAATTTTTTTATTTGCGCCACGTCAGCGGCGCTGAGGTTGGCTAAAGACACTTCGCTGATTTCAGCGCCTATAACTGGTGTGATGGGGGTGACTAACATCGCTGTTGTCCTGCCTTTTAGTAAGGGTACGAGGGTAGCAGAAGTAGGGTGGGTATATGTAGCGGCGGAGATTATGAAACCGAGTACGCTTGTGCACTGACCCCTATCTATAGCCTCCAACTGTCTGAAGCTTTTAACTCAAGCTGTTAATCGTGTTTTGGGTAGGGCGAGGAATCAAAAGTTAAGAAAAAGCCGAGCCAAAAAAAGCCCCGAACTAGTCGGGGCTTGAATTTAGTTAAACTACTGGAGTTTTATAAACTAAAAGTAAATCTGCCGTAGTAAATTCTTCCGCGTGGGTCGTGTGTAAACGGATCAAAACCACCGTCAGTGTTAACCCGAGGAGGGGTTTCGTTTGCAAGGTTTTTGATACCTAACGTCAGAACGCTTTCTTGCTCTTGGAAGCTCAGTGCAGGGAGGTCGACATTGTATTGAACGTCGACAGTGGTGAAGCTATCAATCTCAGGTGCGAGTCCAATATACGCTCCGCGCAACGCACTTTGTGGTGTGTCATCAGTATATCCATCGATATGCCTAACAATAATTGACGCCCCATGACGCTCTCTAGACCAACCTAACGTCAAGTTGGCTTTGTATTCAGGTAGCGGATGACCAATACTATTGCCGTTGTTTCTGCTTCCTAGGCCGTCGATACTTACGCCGGCATCGCTGACAATATCGTAGTCTAATGTATAGCTAATTCCGAAATTGGTAGTGAAGAGACCAGCGTCGCCAATTGAAAACTCATAACCAAGTTGTAAATCAATGCCTGATGTTTCTAAGCTTGGCGCGTTGAAGTAACTAGCGTTAGTGCGCAGCAAGCTTCCGTCTTCAGCGCGAATTACACTGTTGGGGATGCCAGCGCCAATGGAATAGACCTCGTTTATACCATTACCATCTTGGTCAGAAACTCCGCAAAGAGGCCCGTCTGCTAGAACCGCATTTAGGCCAGTCGGGCAACGTAGTGCGTTATCCTGATCAATTAGTGCTTGGTGGCCTTGTCTTGAAATCAGATTTGTATAATCGAAACTATAGTAATCCACATTTAGGTTAAAGCCTTCAAGTGCTCCTTCAGGAATCCAAGATAACCCTATATTCCAAACGTCTGCCTCTTCCGGGTCAAGTAGAGGGTTGCCGTTGGTTATGCTAGGTCTGAAAGCTAGGCCGCCGGTTCCAGAAAATCCATCCGTAGAGTTCAATAAGGTCGTAGCATTTCCGCCTGACTGTAATAACGAGCCGACTCTGAAGGACGTACCTATAGAACCTCTCAATGTCAGGCTGTCTATAGGTCGTATGATTATGCTGCCTTTAGGGTCAAACGTGCTGGTGTTGATTTGATCAAAGTCTTCATAGCGACCTGCGACTGTTACTTCAATCCAATCAGTAATGGGTAGATTTATCTCGGCAAAGATCGAGTATGAGTCGAGTTCATTGGTCCAATCATCTGCGCCAAATACGAATTTGAAGTTGTCGTTGTTGGCATTTGTATCAAGATCTACGTCTATTTCATCTGAGCGATATTGTGCGCCTACGGCAAGGCCCGCAGCGCCCCCACCCATTTCAAATACATCGCCTGCAAAAACAACATCGAAAACCGTTTGTTCACTGACTGTGTTCGAGGCTATCTCGCCCTGTAACCACTCCAATAATTCAACTGGATTTTGATACCGAAGTGCAGCCTCTGCAACCGTTAATGTTGGATCAGCAGCCCAAGCACTGTTGTCAGAAGTGTCCCAACGTGCGTTGGTGACTGGGTCGAATACACTGGTTTGAAAACTGTTGTAGTAAAAGCAATCCCCCGTGCCTAGGTTACCGCTGCCGGCATCAGCAGCATCTATAGAGTTGCAATTTGGGCCGCCGAGACCAACATAAGCGTTGTCTGTATTATTTGTTAGCGTGTCCGCAGGAGTATTATTTACCACAGCTCGCTGAGAATAGGTGACCGAGGCATCCATGGCCCATTCATTGCCTGCGAGTTCAAAATCCCAGTTTACGCCCGTATTAAAACGGTAGTTTGTGCGCTCATAGGTTGAGTTTGTGTCGAGTGGACGATCTTCTACGCTTGATTGGTAGTGGCCGCCAAGGGTTCTTTGCAGAGCTAAGTAGGGTACAGGTGCAATTCCTCGACGCTCAGCGTCTAACTGTAGACCAAAGTGATCTGCAGGGATAATAGCAAAAGAGACATCGGGGAATAAGGAGTTGCCGCGTGTGGCATAACTGTCAGAAAAGCTTACAGAACCATATGCTTCAACGTTATCCGCTAGGTCGAAGCTGGCATCGAGGTGCAATTTTGCTTGTGTCTCTTCTAGAACAAGATTGAAAAAACTCGAGAAGTCGTAAATACACTGGCCATTACCAGTTAAAGATAGGCCCTGAACGCCTTGTGGCCCGTCGTCCGCGGCTGCTAGTTCGCAGTCAGGGTCTGATCCATTGCCAAAAGTACTCGAACCCGCAGCATTGAAAAAGCTGGGCGCAGCGTTGATTCCGCCAAGTGCCACATAGCGGCCAGGTTGGCCGAATGTAGATAGGCCGGAGCGACCAAAGTCCTCATAACGATCGCCGATCTGTAAGCCACCACGATCAAGGTAGCTCGCCGCCACTGTGATGTGTCCAGTTTCAGAAGCGCCGCCAATTAAAACCGCGATTGAGCTGTCAGTCTGTTCGCCTGACTCGTCGTCAACACCATAGTCGTATTGAACTTCCACGCCTTCAAAGCCCTTACGTGTAATGAAGTTTACAACGCCGGCAATAGCGTCTGCACCATAAAGAGACGATGCACCATCTTTTACAACTTCAACTCTTTCAAGCGCAATATTGGGTACTAAACCCTGCACATCGACAAAACCGCTACCGACGTTGTCGAAATCAGTGGCGACAGTACGCTTGCCATTAATGAGTACTAGCGTAGATCCACTACCAAGGTTTCTAAGGTTAACGTTGGCATTACCGGTAGAGCTATCACCGCCAGAGAACGCGTTGCCTGAGCCACCGATGGCGCCGGAGTTAAAGGTAAGGCTGCCAATGATATCCTTAATATCAGTCGCACCGATTTGATCAAGCGCTGACTTGTCCAATACGGTCAATGGTACAGGTGAGTCTTCGGCGGATCTTTTAAGGTACGAACCCGTAACAACAACCTCTTCAATAACGTCTTCCGCAGCGACTGCGCCTTGGATACCTATTAAGTTTAAGAGCAGTGCGCCCATATAAAGGGAATTAAAAAGCCCTTTTACTCGAAATGCGCGAATTTTTCGCTTTTTTCTTTCTCGACTGAATAAGGTCATAAACCTCTCCCTCTTTGATTAACAGTTTGAATTTGTGCGCTGGTTTTTGCCGGTGTGTAACAACAAAAAAAGCGTCACGTACGAAATTCCTCTTAACAGGGGAAATGTTTCAATCTGTTTCTAACAGTTGCAAAAGAGACGGTCGAACAGAAGCGAGAAAAACTGTTGAAAGTGTGAACTAGTTGGCATATTTGAACGTTTATATGAAGCTGAGGGTAGCAGTACGTGAATAAGACCAATCTCGTTCTATAAAGCGTGGCAGCTACTTATTAAAATGTTGTGTTACCCAGTTCGAGTTTGTCAGCATGTTTCTGCGCGAAAAAGTAAGAGCCAATTTTTTAATGGTGACATCATCGCAAATTGGGTTTGTTATGATCCAAGTAGTTGCATCTCAAGTAATTCGCATAAAACTTATCCGTTTGGCGACTCTACGCTACCGCTGGTTTCAAGGATGCTAGGCACTGAGTTGAAATGGTGCCAGTAAAAGGATACACATTTCATAAATGCCGATTATAGGAGGTAGAGTAGAGTTGTGTTTAGTCGCAGCAAAACGTTCTTCCTTGGTTCGGATAGTTTCGTAAACATATAGTGGTTGCTTGTTCGATATTTGCCAATGCTCGGCTGCGCGAACTATGTATTTTTTGGCCTTCACTTTCTGGCCGGGCCAATGACAAATTTTAGGTAAGGTATTTGCGATGGAGCAGAGCACTCAGGGTGATAATCACCAATCGAGCAACACATCTAAGTTAGATGATGAAATAAAAAAAATCAGTTATTGGGTTGGCCAGTCAATCATGCTGGTAGCAACAGTGTTGGGTGTTTTTTTGGCGGCCCAAGTTGGTCTTCGCCAGGCGATCATTTTTGACGATATTGCCAGCAAAGAAAGTAATTACTATTTGCGCCAATCCTTATACCAAGAAGTAAGCGATAATTTAGCTCTTTTGCGTACGTACAACGATGAGTATCTTGGGCGCAATGTGCCTAAGCAAACCTTGCTGGCAAATCATCCAAAGATCAGCTACTACGTTTGGGAAACTATGAAGTTCTCGCCTTTTACGCTAGAAACCCCTAGTCACTTTTTGTCTGAGAGTCGGGCATTCTATGACTTGGCGGAAGATTTAATTGCTAAGCGAGAAGCAGGTATATTGGGTGCCAGTTTCGTTAAGAAGTTAATGAACGATAAGCTAGATCATGTGGAAAAGAATGTTTTACCCCTTATCAAAGCAAATACTGATAAGTTGGCAAGCGAACTGGCCGATTACGACGTTCCAGTTGAATCTGTTGTGTTAGAGGATAACCATGCTGACATGCCCTAATTGCAAAAATGCAGGATTAGAAGAAACCCGCTACATGTCCGAGACGATAGATGTCTGCGCCAGTTGTGCGGGCATGTGGTTTGAAAGGAATGAGCTAAGTGGCCTATTGAGCACGGTTGATAACGGCGAAGATGACGCTGATTTCTCGAAGCAGTTGGGTATGGAGATAAAAGCATCCGACCGAGCATGCCCTGAATGTGAACTCATGATGACTGCTTACCATTTGCTGGAGGGTTTTGAGATTGAAGTCGATGTGTGCAAAAGTTGTCACGGTGCTTGGATTGATCATGAAGAAATAGAACAGGTAAAAAGTTCCCCGCGTATTCGGGAAGTGCTCTCAAATCTGAATACTTCTGTTTCTTTGAAGACTTGGCTTTTCCAATTTCTTACTCAAGTACCTGTTGAATACAACATTAAACCCAGGGTTTTTCCGTGGGTGACCACAAGCCTGCTGGCGCTGAACGTGTTGATTTTTTGTTTATACATTTTCGATCAGTACACCATGTTCTGGGTGTTAGAAAATTTAGCGAATATCCCTGCGTTTACTGCTAACGGCGAGCAACTTTATACGCTGTTAACCGCTACATTTTTGCATGGCGGCTGGATGCATCTCATTGGCAATATGTATTTCCTTTATGTCATTGGCGACAACATTGAAGATGTGCTGGGTGCGAAAAAATATTTACTCATTTACTTGGGTATGGGTATTTTCGCCAGCGCCGTGAGCACACTGCTCGATATGCAAAGTGAAATTCCGCGAGTAGGGGCCAGTGGCGCAATAGCCGGTCTCTTTGCTATATATTTGCTTTGGTTTCGTAATGCACGCATAACATTTATGTTTGTTGTGTGGCAGAAAAAATTGTCGCCGCCTGTATATTTCAGCATTTGGTTGGCCATCAATATTTTTGGCGTATTAAGTGGCGAGCAGGGCATAGATTACTGGGCGCATCTGGGCGGATTTATTGCCGGTCTAGTTATTGGTTTAGCGCTGCGTAAATCGGTAATGGAGGCAAACCCTATCGTTGCCATGCTGGGTTCTAAATCCGTTAAGGTCAGTTGAAGATTTAGCGGGTTGAGCAAGCTAGCGCAATATGTTCCGGCACGAGAGTAAATGCTGCCGATTTCAACCTATGCTCTCGGGTGTGATGTGCCCAGAGTTCTACCGCTTAAAAAACGGCTACATATTATTGGGAGAAGCGTGTGGGACGTAAAGTACTGGTCGGGTTATTGGTCTTGGTGATGCTCGGTACCATCGCAATATCTCAACGACACAAAATTCTTATACCGTTGATTACAAGCGGCACCCAAATTTCGCAATTGTTAGACGCAAACCCCGTACCCGGCGGACAACCTTTCGGTGATGAAAATCATTTCTCAATTGTTCAGTTGGACGCAAAGACCTACGCCATTGCTGAGCCTTATTCATGGGCGCGCAACGTGAACTATTTGGTGTTAGGTGACAGTCGCGCGCTGCTCTTTGACGCTGGCGTAGGCCACTACGATATTCGTCCAGTTGTAGCGTCTCTTACTGATCTGCCCGTGACTTTTATGCCCTCGCACTTTCACTATGACCACACCGGACAGGGCACTTGGGCAAAAATCGCAATTGTAGATTTGCCACATGTGCGTGAGCGCGCTGACGGGAACTTATTGCAACCCACATGGGGAGAACATCTGGGCGATGGTGAGGGCATTGATATGCCTACTTGGAATGTCACGGAATGGGTGAAGCCTAATTCGCTGATAGACCTGGGTAACCGCGAGTTGTTGTTGATCTACACGCCGGGGCATACGAGCAATTCAGTTTCGCTGCTAGACGTTCAGCGACAGGTGATGTTCTCGGGCGATTTTATTTCAGACGGTGGTTTGTTGAATTCAATGTTTCCAACCGCGCGCCTTGGCGATTACTTACAATCGGCAGACAAGGTCTTGGATCGTACCAATGCAATGCAAGAAATCATCTTCCGCGGCGCCCACGCCTCACCAGCTAACACCATCCCCAATAGTTCACGCGATGACTTACAAACATTACGTGACCAACTGATTGAAATCCGCGAAGGTCGGCTCCAAGGCCAAGGACCCTATCCAGTGGTTTACAAAATTGCTGAAGGCATGCTGCTCAATACCGAGTCTGCATTTTTACAGAACTGGGACCCAACTTATCCAGATGATCATGAAGTGCATTAGCGCCGATTGAGAAAGTTTTCTCCTATATTTGCTGGCAAAGACCCTTGCAAAGACTTTCGCAAAACATTGCTTGCGAGCGCCCATTCTTCGGGGTAGACCGAACCCTACATTAGGCCAGTCATTAGGCAGATTTGAGGTCCAGTGTTTGTAGCAGTGCGCGTAACTTTGTCTGAAACAGTGTCTACATTTTAGCTCTGAGTGAAGTTTGTGCGCCTTTGCTAATAGTCCTATAGTCCATTGTCTACATTTGCAGTGAGTGACCGTGATGAGAATCCCACCAAGCAGACGCGTCTGCTCATACACGAAAATTTTTGCCGCGTGGGTGCTCCTCGTCTTAACTGCCAGTACTCAAGCGGTTGAACTCACCCCGCGAGAGTCACACACCTACACCCAAATCTGTGCTTATTGCCACGCCCGTGCTGAAACCAGTGCGCCAGTGATGGGGGACACAGCTGAGTGGCAGCGCCGCGCTGCTGAAACAGAAGGTGGGTTTGAAGGATTGGTGCGCAACACTATTGTGGGCATTGGCAACATGCCGCCGCTGGGCACTTGCGGATATTGCACTGAAACCGAAATTCGTAACTTAGTTGCAACCATGAGCGGGCTCGCGCCATCTGTTTCGCGCTCCTCCCCAAGTTCATCTACAAGCTTTCCTGCAAGCTCTCCGAAAAAAGAGGCGAATACACAATGATCAATCGTCGCAAGCTTATTAAAAACTCAGTGTTGGGTACCCTTGGCGCCAGCGCTGCCTTGGGGCTATCTGGGTGCGGTAAGGCTTCAATGGGTCCAACCGCCTCACTAGACTACGATTTTCAAACAGGTAAGCCGCTCCCTTGGATGAACTGGGCGAAGAATCAGGGTTGCCAGCCCGCCCATAGAATTGCGCCGCAAAGCGAAGAAGAACTGGTTTCTCTTATGACCTCAACCAACAGTGGCAGCATGCGTCCCATGGGTGCGGGACATTCTTTTAGCGCGGTTGTGCCAACTGATGGCACGTTGATATCCACCGACCTATTGAACGGTCTGATAAGCGTTGATGCAGAGCAGAATGCTGCTGAGGTTTGGTCAGGTACGCGCCTGCATCAGCTGGGGCCTGCGCTAGACGCTCAAGGCCACGCGCTAACAAACCTTCCAGACATTAATTATCAAACCATTGCCGGGGCCATTTCAACTTCTACACACGGCAGTGGTGTGACTATGGGCTCTCTCTCTTCAATGATAGAAGAGCTAACAATCGCAACGCCAACTGGTGAATTGGTGACGTGCAACAACGCGAGCAACCCAGAACTATTTCATGCAGCGCGGTGCGGTCTTGGAGCGCTCGGTGTCATCACCAAAGTAAAAATACGCACGGTGCCTGCATTTAGTTTAGAACAGCGGACAACAGTAGAGCCGTTAGACGGCATATTGGAAAATATTGAAAACGAAAAAGCTGCAAATCGTAATTTTGAATTTCTTGCATTTCCACATACTTCAATGGCTTTAGTAGTGCGTACTAATGAAGTAGATCCGTCATTACCATTAATAAGTTCCGGCGAAGAAGATCCGACCGCAATTTTTCAAATACGCGATGCCTATCAAAGCTTGGGGGTTTTACCCGTTGTCGGTAAGTTTGCTTATCAAAAGATCATCGACTCCGCAGCGGACGGTGCGGCGACTGTAAAGTCTGGCCCGTCATACACAGTGTTAGCCCACGATCGAGTTGTGCCTTTTCGTGAGATGGAATACACAGTGCCCGCGGAAGCAGGCCCTGAATGCCTAAAAGAAATTCTGGCGACAATTGTGGAAAAAGACATACCGGTAATTTTTCCTATTGAGTATCGCTATACTCAGCAAGATGACATTTGGCTGAGTATGTTTTCCCAAAGCGATGGCTGTTCGATCTCTGTGCACCAATTTGCAGACGAAGACTACGTTGAATATTTTGCCGCTATAGAACCTATTTTCCAGAAGTACAATGGCCGTCCTCACTGGGGCAAACTACATACGTTAGGACCAAAAGAATTTTCAAACCTATACCCCCACTGGCAGGACTTTTTGTCAGTGCGTGAAAGCGTTGATCCCAAGGGGCGGATGCTTAACAGCCACCTCAAACACTTGTTTGGCTTAGGAAATTCATCTCATGCCTAGTCGTAGATCTCTGCTACTTGGTGGCGTTGCACTTGGTGGTGCTGTGGCATTGTTATCCATGCGCCCGAATAAATTAGGTGCAGGCGGACACAACGACTACTTTACCAATCTAAATAATGTGCTGCGCCAAAATGGCGAAGGACGCCCAACAATGATTGTTGATCTAGATGCGTTAGATCATAATATTCGGGAAGTCAGCCGCGCACTGGGCGGACGAGATCTGCGCATTGTTGCCAAGTCTGTTCCTAGCACCTCTCTCATTGATTACATTAGTGATTTATCCGGTTCAAATAGATTGATGGCGTTTCATGAACCTTTTTTAGGCGCAATGGGCAACCAACAGTTCGACATTCTGTTTGGCAAACCTATGCCGGTGGCAGCAGCGGCAAGATTTTATGACCGACCTGCGTTAAAGCGCTTTGATCCAACCACTCAATTGCAATGGCTAATAGATACACCTGAACGATTGGCGCAGTACGTGTCATTGGCGCAGACAAAAAACGTAACCATGCGCGTTAATATTGAATTAGATGTAGGTCTGCATCGCGGTGGGGTTCATGATCCGGCAGTACTGCAGCAAATGCTCAAAACTATAGAGCAAACGCCACAGCTTACTTTTAACGGACTCATGGGCTACGACCCCCATGTGGTCAAAATGCCAGAGCTCATAGTCGGTCAGCAGGAAGAGTTCCAACAGGTTCAGCAGCGTTATCAAAAAATGTTAGACGTTGCGCTTGCCAGTGTCGCCAAGACGAACAACACAAATGACCTAACACTCAATGCGGCTGGCAGCCCCACCTACGCTTTGTGGGGCAATGTGGACGGCATTGCCAACGAGCTATCCGTTGGTTCCGGATTTGTCAAACCGTTAGATTTTGACCTGCCGTCTCTAGCAAACCACCGACCAGCACTTTATATAGCTACACCTGTTCTCAAATCTTCCGCAGGCACATGGACGGCAGGAGCAGACTGGGTTGGCGAGGCGCAAAGTCTTTGGGATCCGAATAGAGCGAGAACAATTTTTGTTTATGGTGGTTATTGGCAAGCCAAACCCGTTTCTCCAGAAGGCCTAGTAACTAACCCGCTATTTGGCAGAAGTAGCAATCAAGAAATGCTCAATGCATCTGACGCGGTGGACGTGAATGTAGACGATTACGTTTTTTATCGCCCCACTCAAAGTGAGTTTGTGATGCTGCAATTTGGTGAAATTTTGGGGGTTCGCAAAGGTCAGATTGAACATCGCTGGAAACCTTTTACATGGGCCTAGAACTAATTAAGTTCCTGCAGCGCGGGCGCTGAACTTTCCCCATTTCGTAAGTCTTTTTAAGTAAGAGAGAAACTTTTACCGATAAAGAATGCTAAGGCCAATGCGCTGCCGAGAGCACATAGCGCTCTCCAAAACTGTGCAGGGGTCATGTCTTGGATCAGAGTGCCAATTGTAAGCTCTGTGGGATTGCTGCTCAGTTCATTATCAAGCGGGCTTGTTTGGATTGTTGTGCGCATGTCGTTTGTAAGTTCGTCGTCGTGAATTTTTCGCAGTGCTGAGCGGCGTGTTTCGACGTCTAGTTGAGAAAATCCCTCGGAATCGAGAACATTTATGAGGTCGTCTACTCTCGTTTTAAGGCTATCGCGCACTTGTCGAAATGGTATTTTTTTAGAGTTTTCATCCGGAAGCATTAATGCGACTTTCGCTGGATCGGGAAGCTGCCAATTAACGGCAATTGAATCTTTCAATTTAGTTACCTCACAATTGGTCGCATCTTCTTCACACATCGATATTATATAGTCAGCGGCATTAACGGCTCTCGCTGTTTTGGTTCTATGGTGATTAATGTCGATTCCTAATTCATCCATTACTACAATGCTAATAGGATGAACTATTCTGGATACGTGAGTGCCGCAGCTTTGGACGTCGATTTTTTCATTAGCAAATTTGCGAAGTAGCCCCTCTGCCATTTGGCTTCGTGCACTATTACCAACGCAGACAAAACAAACTCTTGGATTATTACTATTCATATTAGTCGTGCTCCTTTGAGAGTGCCGCATGTTAGAGGCTAGTATCTACAGGGGGGCTCTCCAAATTTAGCGCCCGATCATAGCAACATAATCTCTGATCCCATCTTTCTAGCTCTAAGCGGTGGCAAGTGGGTGCCGGATGGTTGGTGGGTGTTCAATCCTTATTGAGGTTTACTGTTACTGGATCGAACGTTGTGTTTGTTGGTTGTTTGCAAAGTAAACTTTATTCTTATGCGGAATTGAAAATTTACGAGATTTTTTGCGGGCAACTCCGTTGGATGTCTTCTGTGCAATCAACCGCAATAATCAATGATGAAAAGCAATCTAGTCATGGAGATTCTTGGTAGCACTGGGGTTGAGATGGGATACGCGCGCTAGTGTCCATGAACGCCATCCGTTGCGATACAGGCTATAAAACTGGTGTAAATGGTGACGACATAATAAGATGTACACTACATACATTTTTTGGTGTGGACCTAATGCGGCTTACAAAACATTCTGATTATTCATTGCGCGTCTTGCTGCTGCAGACTATGAAGGCCAGAGCAGTTACTCGCTCACTATCTCAGTCTCAGATGGCACAGAGACAGTGTCAGAAGATCTGACCATTGCTATCACTAATGTTATTGAGACAGCTCCTACGTTGACTCTTCCTACAACAATCAGCATCGCAGAGAACACATCTATTGTGACTCAAGCAGTGGCCACAGATTCAGAAGGCAGTGCCATCACCTACGCATTGAGTGGAACAGACGCAGCTACATTTTATTTAACTTCTACTGGTTTGGTGTCTTTTAGAACCGTGCCAGATTATG